>Ga0181534_10000222_pt1 | contig 41506 bp, 34 predicted proteins | sample PEATcosm2014_Bin_37_FD_119758 | JGI IMG/M metagenome (GOLD analysis project Ga0181534, IMG submission 119758) | Peatland microbial communities from MTU Mesocosm Facility, Houghton, MI, USA - PEATcosm2014_Bin17_10_metaG | ecosystem: Environmental > Terrestrial > Soil > Wetlands > Peat | place... | reverse complement strand
CCGACGATGCCGCCAACGAGGCGAGCAACCATGACTTCGGGCGCAACATCATTCCGCCGGCGATCAACGGACTGCGGGTGTTCGCCTACCCCTTTCACGACGTCGAAACCCGCGCGCAAAATTACTGGCGCGACGTCGGCAGCGTCGATGCCCTGTACGAAGCGAACATGGAGCTGGTGGCGCTCGACCCGGAACTCAACATCTACGATCAGCAATGGCCGATCTGGACCTACCAGGCGCAGCATCCGCCGGCCAAGTTCGTGCTCGACGACCCGGGCCGGTGCGGCATGGCGGTCAATTCCATGGTGGCGGGCGGCTGCATCATATCGGGCGCCCACGTGACCGAATCGCTGCTGTCGAGCGACGTGCGCGTCGAAGACGGCAGCCACATCGACCGCTCGGTGCTGCTGCCCGGCGTCACGATCGGCCGGCGCTGCAAGATCCTGCGCTGCGTGCTCGACGAGAACTGCGTGATCCCCGACGACCTGACGATCGGTTACGACGCGGTCGCCGATCGCGAGCGTTTTCACGTCACCAAGGGCGGCGTGGTGCTGGTCACCCCGGACATGCTCAAGGCGCTGCGCTGAGGGCGCAGTTCGAGCGCGTCCCAGGCATTCTGCACATCGCGCGCCGCGATGCCGAGCATGCTGGCGTCACCGTCGAGACGGCCGGTGAGTACTTTGACGTCGCCCCCCCGCGTGCCCCACGGCCGGTACAGCGACGGCAACGCCTTGCCGAACAGCACCACCTGCGGGCAACCCACGGCGGCGCCCGCGTGCGCGGGCCCTGAATCGACCGTCACCAATCCGGCGGCGCGCTCGAGCAGCGCCACCAGGCGCGGAACCGGCAGATCATCCGCCACGTTGTACAACCGCTCGATCGCGGCGCTCGCCGCGGTGTCCCGATTCAGCGCGTATTCGGGTCCCGTGCCGAGCAGCACGATCGCATGGGCCGGGCAGGCGGCGCGCAGGTGCCGCAGCACCTCGACCCAACGCTCCATGGGCCAGTACTTGCTGTTGACCGCGAGCCGGCGCAGCCCGCGGCGCATGGTGCGCTTGTTGCCCATCTGCACGGCGATGAGCGGCGCCACGATGCCGCGTGCCGCGAGCCAGGCATCGAGCTCGGCGCGCTGCCGATCCCCCACCTCGAGTTGGCAGCCGGCCGTGAACGCGGCCGATGCGCGCAACATTCCCGTCGCCCGCGCCGGCATTGCCGCCGGCATCACGGCCGGCATGATCTGGGCGAGTCGCAGCCACTGCTCGGTGGCGTGCTCGCCGGGCCGCAGCGGATGATCCTTCACATCGACGATGAACTCGGCGCCGATGCCGGCGCGCGCGAGCAAGGGCCGCACGGCCTCGCCGCCGTCGCAGAACCAGGTCGGCCCGCTGCCGCGCGCGCGCAACCGGCGCACCGCAAGGCGTTGGTCCGGCGCGAGCCAGTACGGCGTCTTGCGGCTGCGCAAGGTCAGGATCTCGCCCACGCCCGGTTGTCCCGCGAGCAGCGGCGCGCTCCAGGGACCGGACGTCAAAATGTCGACCGGCAGGCCGAACTCGGCGTGCAGGGTGCGTATGAGCGCGGTGAGCAGCACCATGTCGCCGAAGGCGCCGCACCGCACGGCAAGCGGCCGCTCGCAACGGCCGGCGGCGGGTCGCGCCGGCGCGCTCACGAGCCCGGCACCGTCGCGGGCCGCGCGTGCGCAATGCCGAGATCGACCTTGCGCCAGCCGCCGAAGCGGTAATAAGCCGCCGCCATCGCGACGGAGGCCAGCGAGGCGATGGGGAAACTCCACCAAATCGCATCCGCCTGCCAACGGCCGACCATCCAATATGCGAACGGCACCCGGATGCACCACAGCGAGATCACCAGCATGATCAGCGGCGCCATCACCGCGCCGGTGGCCCGCACCACGCCGAACAGCACCATCGACATGCCGAACAGCACGAAGGACCACAACACCACGTCGTTCAAATGCGCCGCGATGTGGATGGCCTCACCGCCCGGCGCCAGGAACAGCCCCAGCGCATCGAGATTCAACCAGTAGAGAATCCCGATCAACGCGCCGCCGCTGAGCACATTGAACACCACACCGGTGAGCGCGACCCGTCCCACCCGGTCCCATTTGCCGGCACCGACATTCTGCGCCGCCATGGAAGAGACGGCCGCGCCGATCGCCATCGCCGGCATCTGCACGTAATTCCACAACTGCAGGGCCGCGCTGAAGGCGGCCGTTTCCTGCGAACCGAAACGGTTGACCAGCGAGGTGAGCGCCAACATGCTCGAGGAGACCACGAACATTTGCAGCCCCATGGGAATGCCCTTGGACACCAACAGGCGCACCAGCTTCCATTCGACGACGAACAGACGCAACTCGCCCCGGCGGATGCACAAGGGATGATGCGTCCGGTACAAGTGCACCACCAGCGCCACGAAGCTCGTCCCCTGTGCGATCAGTGTCGCCGTGGCGGAGCCCGCTATCCCTAGGCGCGGGATCGGGCCGAGCCCGAAGATCAGCACGGGATTCAGCACGATGTCGAGCACCACCGCGATGGCGAGGTAGATGAACGGGGTGCGCGAGTCGCCCGCACCGCGCAGCGCCGCCATCAGAAAGAACAGGCCGCCCATGAATGGCAGGGCGAAGAAAATGATCCGCATGTAGGCGAGCGCGGGCGCCAGCGCATCGGGCGGCGTGTGCAGCCAGGCGAGCAGCAGCGGCGCGAGCGCGGCGCCCGACACGCTCAAGGCCAGCGAAACGCCGAGAAAGAACACCGCGCTGGTTCCGACCACCCGCTTCGCCTCGGCGAGGTTGCGGGCGCCCATGCACTGGGCGACCATCACCGTGGTCGCCATCGACAGGCCGAACATCACGCCGAACAGCAAAAAGATCACGATGTTGACGTTGCCGGCGGCCGCGAAGGCGGCTTCGCCCAAGTAGCGGCCCACCCAGATCGCATTGACCGAACCGTTGATCGTCTGCAGCACGTTGCCGAGCAGGATGGGCAGGCAGAACACCAGCAAGGCGCGCGCAATCGACCCCTCCGTCAACGAATATTGAGTTCGCAAAGGCGCTCCGGGATGGCCATTCGCGGCCGGGCGACGTCAGTATAATTGATGCCCATCGATCTCAAGGGACCCTTTGGCATGCCGGCGCACGATCCCGCGGAACCGCTCTGCACCCTGGCGCACGCGCTGCTCGTGGATTTGAACTCGCCGCTGCTCGCACCCTTTCTGGCGGCGTGGCCGCAGCGGTCCGCACCGCCGCCGGGCGGCGCGCGCACGGCCGCGCCCGTGGCGCCGGCGCTGGCGCCGGCGGCGGCGCCGTCCACGCTGCCGGTGCTGCGCTGGTTGCCTGCCATCGGCACCGAGATCGAGGCCCGCGGCGGCATCGGTGCCGCGCTCGCGGGTGCCGTGTGCCGGGCCGGGTCGTCGCTGGCGTGGCGTCAGACTTACCGCCCCGACGAACTCGACAGCGCGTTTCTCAACAACTACGGCTGGACCCAGATGTTTCCGACAGAGCCTACCGCCGCGGGCGTCGCCTGCGGACTGCTGCTGCTCGGGCCGCACACCCATTACCCGGCGCACGCTCACGAGGCCGAGGAGGTCTATGTGCCGCTCTACGGCACGGCCGAGTGGCTTAAGGGCGATGGGCCCTGGCGGGCGCACGCCCCGGGCGCGCTGATCCACCATCGCCGCGATGAGCCGCATGCGATGCGCACCGCGGACGCACCGTTGCTCGCGCTCTACTTGTGGCGCAGCGACAATCTGCTGCAGCAGGCGCGACTGATTGTTTAGGGATCGACGGTGGCCCGCATCTCGTCGAGAGTCGCGAACCTTAGCTGGATTTCATGCATGGTAGGATGCTCAAGTCTAACGGCACAGGTGTATGACCATGAAATCGTCCCTCCGAATGACATCGTTCGCCTGGTTGCTGATGGCCTGGCTGCCCCTGCTCACCGCCCATGCCGCGGATGCCGGCTCGCCGATCGGACTGTGGAAAACCATCGACGACAAGACCGGCGCCGCACGTGCCATCGTGCGCATCTACGATCAGGACGGCAAGCTGTTCGGACGCATCGAACAAAGCTTCCGACCCGGGGCCGAGAATCGCGTGTGTAATGAGTGCACCGACGAGCGCAAGGATAAACCGGTGATCGGACTGCTGATCATCCGCAACATGCAGGCCGCGGACGGCGAGTGGAGCGGCGGCGACATTCTCGATCCGGACAATGGCTCGGTGTATCGGTGCAAGTTCCGGCTCGACCAGAACGGCACGCGGCTCGTGGTGCGCGGCTACATCGGTTTCGCCCTGCTCGGCCGCACGCAAACCTGGCAACGCGTCACCACGCCGACACCTTGAAGTTTCCTTCATACCCCAGAGCACAGTCATGTCCCTGCTGAACGTCGTCATTCTCGCCATCGTCCAAGGTCTCGCCGAGCTTTTGCCGGTGTCGAGCTCCGCCCATGTCGTGGTGGCCGAAAAGCTCCTGGGGCTCGACCCGTCCTCACCGCCGATGACGCTGCTATTGGTCATGCTGCACACGGGCACGATGTTCGCGGTCATCGTGTATTTCTGGCGCCAGTGGCGCGGCACCTACTTCGCCAGCCTTGCGGCGTTCAAGACTTTTGCCGGCCAGGTCATCGTCGCCACGCTGCTGACCGGGATCGTCGGTGAAGGTCTGATCATGATCGTGAAAAGGACGCTGCTGCGCGGCGTGCCGCACTCGGAGATCGAAGATCTGTTCGGCCATCTGGAATTCATCGCCCCGGCGCTCGCCGCCGCCGGACTGTTGATCCTGGTCGCGGGCCTGTACGAGAGGCGCAAAGCGCCGGTCGCCGCGCGCGCTGCGGAGGGGGGCCTGACGCTTGGGCGCGCCGGGATCATCGGCATGGTCCAGGGGCTGTGCCTGCCGTTTCGCGGCTTCTCGCGTTCCGGCGCCACCATCTCGGCCGCGATGCTGCTCGGCGTGGCGAAATCACGCGGCGAGAGCTTCAGCTTTGCGCTCGCCGTCGTGCTCACCCCGCCGGTCGTGCTGCGCGAGGTGCTGCGCCTCCTGCATGCGCCCCACCCGGCCGCCGGCGATCTGACCGCGGCCGCGCTGTCGAGCCTGCTCGGCGCGGTGCTCGCCTTCGGTGCCGGCCTCGTCGCGTTGAAGTGGCTGAGTGGCTGGCTCGAGCGTGGGCGCTGGTATCTGTTTGGGGTGTATTGCCTGGTGGCTGCGATCGCCGTGGCCGGCCTGCATCAGGCGGGTTACTAACGAAGCGGGTTCTTGAGCATTCCGCGATCGGTCAAGTTGCCCAGGGCGATCCGGTGAATACATGCGCGGAACTCTCCTACGACGCCGCTCGAAGGCAGGCGCGTCACCCTGCCGTGAGCGCTTACCGGCCGCCGGCCGGATCGCTCACGCTGCGATACAGCGCCAGAAAATCCTGCGCGGCCTTGTGCACGTTGCTTTGCCAGTGCCCCGCGGCCGCGTGATCGGCCCCGTCACTCACGTACTTCACGCACGCGAACGGCGCCTTTTCGAGCCAGCACGTCTTCGCGAGTGCATACGCCTCCATGTCGAGGACCGCGCAATCGAGTTCGCTGGCCGTGGTCGCGAACGAGTCCCCGCTCCCGCACACCGCCGGCGGCAACTGCGCGAAGCGTACCGCGAAGGTCAGGCGCGGCGGTGCGGTGTCGTAGGGCGTGGCGCCGAGCGCAAATCCCAGGCCGCGCGCATCCATGTCGCGCTGGACGAATTCGTGACAGGCGACCAGGGCACCGGTCGGGTGTACGCGGCTGCCGGCCGACCCGAAGTTCAACACCAGGGGCGGTGATTGCGTGCGCTGCGCGTAGCGCGCCAGTTCGCGCGTCAGCGTGATGGCGGCGTTCACCTTGCCGACGCCGCAAAAGAGCACGGGCACACCGGCGCTTTCGAACACCCCGTCGGACTCGGCCGGCAGGGCCATGACCACGATCACGCGGGGCAGGTGCGCCATGCGTTCAGGGCGTCAATAGGAGAGCGCGGCGCGCAGCCGCACCTGTCGCCAGTGGTAGTCCGTGATGAGTTTCAGATCGATCAGGGCCGCGAGCACCGCGACCTCGTAGCCCGCGGCCACGCACAGGTCGGCCGCCGCCGTCATGGTGCCGCCGGTGGCGAGCACGTCATCGATCAGCACCAGCCGGCCGGACCCCGGCTGCATCTCCAGCACACCCGAGCCGTACTCGAGGTCATAGGCCACATCGACCACCGGCGGCGGCAGCTTGCCCTGCTTGCGCACCAGCACGAAACCCTTGCCGCGCCTCTGGGCAAGCGCCGCACCGAGGATGAATCCGCGCGATTCGATCCCGGCGAGCGCATCGATGCCGCTCCATTCCGCGTCCGTCAGCAGCGCATCGAGCGCCTGCACGGTCGCCTCGAAATGCCCGCGCAGCAGGGGCGCAATGTCGCGGAACAAGATGCCCGGCCGTGGAAAATCCGGCTTGTCGGCGATGAAGCGGCGCAGATCCGCCATCCGCTACTGCCCCGCCATGCCGGCTTTGGTCCGGTCGATGAACGCCGCCACGTTGCCGTGCAATGCCTTCAAGTCCGGTTCGTGGGCGTACACCATGTGCCCCGACGTATAGAAATGCATGTCGATGTTGTCCTGCAACGAGGCGACCAGCGGCAGCTGGCGCAGTTCGAACACCGCCGCGAAGTACGGGGTGGCCAGGTCATAGTAGCCGCCGTGCAGCTGCACCTTGAGCTTCGGATTCTGCTTCATCGCCACCGCGAGATCCGGCATCACGTTGGTGGTGCCGGGGTACTTTTGATCGGTGCCGGGCGGCTGATGCAGGAAGTCCCAGGTTTTTTCCACCTCGGTCTCGGGCTTGTAGGTGAGCTTCTCGCCGAATTTCAGCACATTGCGCACGTAATCGTTGAACGCCGACACATAGGCCGAGGAGATCGCCGCGGATTGCGGATCATATTCGGCTTCCTTGCTCATCGGATCGAGGGTCGGACCGGCAAAGCGCGTGTCCAAGCGTCCGGTCGTCATCTCGCTGCCGAGCAGGTTCTTTTCGAACTCCCCGCCGTTGACCCGTAGATTCGCGCGCACGATGTAATCAGCCGGCAGGCCGGTGTATTCATGCAGCTTCGCCGCAATCGCGGCCTTGCGCTCGGCGCTGAGCAGCGAGCCCGCCGCCAACGCCTGAGCGTAGTCGGAGAGCGCGAACGCCTCCACCTCGCGCAGCAGCGGTTCGAGCGCATCCGGCCGGTTGGGCAGCTTGTGGTGATACCACGCGGTGGCCGTGTAGGTCGGCAATGCCAGCATGTAAGGCAGGTCATCGCCCGGGTTGAACTGCGGCGAATCGGGACTGTCGCCGAAGTTCAAGATCTGCGACAGCAGAATGACGCCGTTGAGATCGAGCGTCTTCTCGCTTTGCAGGACGTTCGACAGCACCGCCGCGCGGGTGGTGCCGTAGCTTTCCCCGAACAAATACTTGGGCGAGTTCCAGCGTTTGTGCCGGGAGAGAAATTCCACGATGAAATTGGCGAACGCGTGCGCGTCCTGATCGACACCGTAAAACGCCTTTTCCTTGTCGGTGCCGCGCAAATGCCCGAAGCCGGTGCCGGGCGCATCCACGAACACCAGATCGCTCACGTCGAGCAGGGTGTATTCGTTGTCGATGAGCCGGTACGGCGCGGCGGCGCTGTGGGTATCGTCCGCGGTCACGACCCGCTTGGGGCCGAAGGCGCCCATGTGCAGCCAGACCGTGGAGGAGCCGGGACCGCCGTTGAACAGGAAGGTGATCGGACGGTGCGTGTCTTCCTTGTCGCCGCGGAAATACGCGACATAGGACATGCTGGCCTCGGGCGGCTGGGGCGGCGGCGCACCGCTGTGATCGTCGCGCGGGGGCGGCGGATCGTCATCCATCGGATCCTTGAGGTGCACGACCAGCACGCCAGCCTCGGCTTGATAGGCCACCGCCCGACCACCCAGGGTCAGAGACCCCTGCGTCACTTGATGATCGTCGTGCAGGAAGCGCGGCGATTCGGACGGCTCCGCGGCGGTTGATTTGCTCTCGGCTGCGTCGGCGCTGGCAGCGCGCTCGGCGGCCACGGCCGTCGGGACGGCGAGCGGGCCCAAAAACGAGGCGCCCAGCAGGAGTGCGGCGGCACGGATTTGCATTTTCGAGATCTCCCCAAAATACGGATGCGAGAAGTTACCAGTTTTTCGCGCCAAGGCGCGGAAAAAATGGGTGCGCCGCGGCGCGCCGCTCAGGCGATGTCGAGCAGCTTTTCGATTTCCGCCTGCAGCTGCGATTGCTGGTAGGGCTTGGAAAGCCGCGGCAGATTGGCCAGCTTGCTTGCCGGCAGATCGGCGTAGCCGGTCGCGAGCAGCACCGGCAGATGGGGACGCCGGGCGCGCACGATTTCCGCGAGTTGGATCCCGGTCATCCCAGGCATGGCCTGATCGGTCATCATGAGATCGATATCCCGTCCGGCATCGATGATCTCCAGCGCCCGTTCGCCGGAATTGGCCTCGATCGCCGTGTGTCCGAGATCCTCGAGCATGTCGACCGTGCTCATGGCGATGAGCGGATCGTCGTCGACCACCAGGATGGTGGCCTTGCGGTTCACCGCCGAAGGCGGTGCCGGCGACTCGATGCCGACCGCCGGCGTGGCCGCCTGCGGCAGCCAGAGCGTCGCGAGGGTGCCCCGGCCCACCTCGCTCGCGAGTTCGAGCAAGCCGCCCAATTGCACCGCGAGGCCGTGCACCATCGACAGGCCAAGGCCGGTGCCCTTGCCGAGCGGCTTGGTGGAAAAGAACGGCTCGACCGCGCGCCCCAGGGTCGCAGCATCCATGCCGCAGCCCGTGTCGGCGATTTGGATCCGCAGATACGCGCCCGGGCGCAGCCGGTCGTGCTGCGCGATGTGCGAGTGGTCGATGCGAATGTCGATGATGCCGCCTTCGGGCATCGCGTCGCGCGCATTGATCGCGAGATTCAGGAGGGCGAGTTCGAGTTGATGCGCGTCGACCTCCGCGGGCGGCAGATCCGGCAGGACGTTCAATCGCAGGGCATAGCGCGGCCCGAGCGAGCGCTTCAACAACTCCTGCATGCCCCCCACCAGCAGGCCGAGATCGGCCGAGGTGGTCTTTAGATCCTGCTGGCGCGCGAACGCGAGCATGCGCTGGGTCAACGACGCACCGCGCTTCGCGCCCTGCAGGGCACCGTCGATCAATCGCCGGGTGTTCGGATCATCCGGCACGCGCTTGCGCAGGATTTCGAGATTGCCCATGACGGCCATCAACAGATTGTTGAAATCGTGGGCGATGCCGCCGGTCAGTTGACCGACACTTTCCATTTTTTGCGACTGCAGCAGCTGCTCCTGGGCCTTTTCCCGGGCGGCGATCTCGGTCAACAGTTCGCCGGATCGTTCGACGACGCGCTGCTCGAGCGTGCGGGTCAGATCCGACAGGGCGGTGCGCTCGTTCGCCAATTCCGCGAGCAGCCGTTCACGCTCCAATTCCGACGTCTTGCGCTCGGTGATGTCCGAGGAGACGCCGACCAGGCAGTTGACCCGCCCGTGGCCGTCCTTGAGCGCGCGGGCGCGCGACTCGACCCAGTGCACCGAATGGTCGGTCCGCAGATTGCGGTATTCGACCACGTAGTCGGCGCCGGTGCCGACCGAACGCTCGAGCGCGCACCGCACGTTCACGCGGTCCTCGGGATGCACCGAACGCAGCAGCGCTTCGTAGGACAGGTCGGCGGCACCCTCGCAGCCGAAATGGCCGCAGGAGGTCGCCGATGGCTGAAACGCCATGCGCTCCACATCCAGGCTCCACGAACCGAGACGGCCGGCCGTAAGCGCAGTCTGCAGCTGCTGTTCACGCTCCGCGATCTGTTCCAAACGCACCCGCGCCTCGTACTGCCGGCGGCGGCCGCGCACCGCCGCGCGCACCATGCTGGTCAGGGTGGTGGGATGAAACGGACGCTCCAAAAAACTCACGTTGCCGAGGATCTGCGCGAGCCGCAATGCCGCCGGGTTGCGCTCGGGACCCCCGCCGCGATGGGTGAGCAGGATGATCGGCAGGTCGGACCAGGGCGGCTGCGCATCCAGCCGCTCGGCGAGTGGGCGCAGATCCGCGCCTTGCAGTGCCTCGTCGGCAATGATCGCAAGCCCGGCGCCGAGCGCGAGCTGCTCGACGAGTTCGTGCAGATCGGCGCAGATGTCGGCGGGAAATGCCGCCTCTTTCAGCAACAGCAGCGTGAGCCGGGCATCCCGTCCGCTCGGCGCCAAAACCACCGCCCGCAATGAGTGCGCCGTAACCCGATTCACAGTTCCTTGCCCAACAGCGGCGCGCCGTTGCCGACATAGCGGGGCACCCCGCGCAGCACGCCTTGGAAATCCTCGAGCGGTTCCCCGAGTTTCAATCCCCGGGCCCCCACGCTGTATTCGCGGATGGTGGATTCATGTCCGCCGGTGCGCTTCTTGATCACCGAAATCGCCCGCCGTACCCGGCCGCGCGCCTCGAAATAGCGCAGCAGGATCACCGTATCGGCGAGATAAGTGATGTCAACGGGCGCCTTCATTTCACCCACCAACCCGTGCTGCGCCACCGTCATGAAGGTGGTGGCGCCGTGCCGGTTCAAATACTGCAGCAGCTCGTGGATATGCAGAATCAGCGAGTTCTCCTCGGGCATGGCGGCCTGGTAGCCGTTGAGGCTGTCGATGACCACCGTCTTGACCTCGTGGGCATCGACCGTCGAACGCACCCGGTGGGCAAACTCGCCCGGCGACAATTCAGCGGCGTCGATTTGTTGGATCACGAGCTGCCCGCTGTCGCGCGCCTGCTCCAGATCGATGCCGAGACCGCGCATGCGATCGAACAGCAGCCCGAGTTCCTCGTCGAAGATGAACAGGGCCGCGCGCTCGCCGCGTGCGATGGCGGCCAGCGCGAAGGTGACCGCGATGAGCGATTTGCCGGTGCCGGCCGGGCCCAGGATGAGCGTGCTCGACCCGGACTCGACGCCGCCGCCGAGCAGCCTGTCGAAAGCTGTGATGCCGGTCGAGAGCGAAACGCGCGGCAGGCGCTGGCGGTGCTCGGCGGCGATCAGCCGCGGAAATACCGTAACGCCGCCGGTGTCGATGGTGAAGTCGTGGTAGCCGCCGCGGTACTTCTGCCCGCGGTATTTGACCACGCGCAAACGCCGCCGCTCGGCACCATAGGCCGGCGAGATCTCCTCGAGCCGGATGACGCCGTGCGCGATGCTGTGCACCGTCTTGTCGGTGGCTTCCGAGGTCAGATCGTCGAGCAACAGCACCGTGATGCCGATGCGTGCGAAATAATGCTTGATGGTGAGCAGCTGGCGGCGGTAGCGCAACGAGCTTTGCGCCAGCAGCCGGATCTCGGACAGACTGTCGAGCACCAGGCGGGTCGGGTTCTCCCGCTTGACCGCCTCGAAAATCTGCGCGGTGGTCTCGCCGAGTTCCAGGTCGGATGCGTACAGCAGGCTCTGATGCTGCTCTCCGGCCAGCAGGCTTTCGGGCGGCAGCAGTTCGCAGACCTTGATCGCGCTGTCGAGCGACCACCGATGCGAGGTCGCCCCCTCGCGCAATTCCTGTTCGGTCTCCGACAAGGTGATGTACAGGCAGCTTTCTCCAGCCCGCGCGCCGGCCAGCAGGAACTGCAGTCCGACCGTGGTCTTGCCGGCGCCCGGCTCGCCTTCCAAAAGATAGACGTGGCCGCGCGTCAAACCGCCCTCGAGGATGTCGTCGAGGCCGTCGATTCCGGTGTCCGCCTTGGTCACCTGTTGATCCATGTACAGATTCTCCCCGCCTCGCTGCGACGGTGCGCACCGGACTTGTGATGTTATCCAATGGACGCCCTTGGATAAAACCCCGGCATTTGTAGGATAAATCCGATACCGCCCGGATTGGCGCGCGGCTCAACCCGGCGCGTTTCGCACCCCCTTTAAGGGTACGATGCAGCAATGCCGCGAATGAACATGACAAGGGCTGCCCTGGCGGCCGGATTGGGGATGGGCGCGCTGACGATGGGCGCGGTGGCGCTCGCCGCTGCGAGCGCGCCGATGAGCAGCCAGCAGGTCATCCAGTGGCTCGATCAGACGATCGATTGGTATCGCACCCTCGCCGTTCAGCAGCAGGCCGCGAATGAACCCAGTGACATGCTGATCCTTTACGAGAACCGGCAGATTGCCAATCAAGTCACCGCGTTTGCATTCGACGTGGCGCGCGCGAATGCGGACCTGCTCGCCAAGGATCTGGCGGGCGCAAGCGCGCCGGGCGTCGCTACGCCGGGCGTCGCTACGCCGGGCGCCGCCGCGCCGGGCGCCGCCTCACCCGCAGATGCCGCATCATCCTTGACGCAGGTCGAGCGCAAGCTCGACGCGCAAACGCTTAACGTGCAAACCGAGCTCGATTCCAATCGCGCGCGGCTGAAAACCGCGCCGCCGAAGACCCGACCCGCGCTGCAGGCCAGAATCACCGAGCTCAATGACGAGCTCGATCTGGTCAACACCAAGAAATCGATCATCGCCAGCATGAGCAGATTTCAAAAGGGGAGCGATGCGACCGGCTCGCCGGCGGGGGCTCTGCGCGCACAAATCGACGCCATGGCGGTCGCGCTGCCCGCGTCCGAGCCCCCCGCGACGCCGGGCGCCACCGCCGCGCCCGGCGCACACGCACCGGCGGCCAACTCATCGAATCCGCTGGCAACCTCGGTGCCCGTCGCGGCGCCCTCCGCATCGCGCTTCGGGCTGTGGGATCTCGCCGCCGAGGTGCTGCGGCTGTCCGAAAAGAAAAGCACCGTCGATTCGGTCGCGCAGCGCACCGCGGCCCTGCAGGCGACCATCGGCGCGACACGCGAGCGGCTCATCGATCAGCTGCGCGCCCTGTCGGCGCGCGGCGATGCCCTGGCCGCCGAAGCCGACACCGCGGATCGGGACACGCTCGAGAACGTGCACGGGCAATTCGATGTGCTGGCCGCCGGCTTCAAGGATCTGTCGGCGATGTTCGTGCCGCTCAGCAAGGAGCGGCTGCTGCTCGATCAATACCGGCGCAATCTCGATAACTGGCGCGGCGTCATCGACAGTCAGACTCACGCCGCATTGAAAACCCTGGGCCTGCGAGTCGGGATCCTCGCAATCATCCTCGCCGTGGTGTTCGCCCTGGCCGAGTTGTGGCGCCGCACGGTGCTGCGCTACGTGCAGGATACCCGGCGCCGTTATCAATTCATGTTGCTGCGGCGGATTGCGATCTCGGGGTTGGTGCTGATCATCATCGGCTTCGCCTTCGCGAGCGAACTCGGGTCGATCGTGACCTTCGCCGGCCTGATCACGGCGGGTTTGGCGGTTGCCATGCAAAGCGTGCTGGTTTCGATCGTCGGCTATTTTTTCCTGATTGGAAAATATGGAATTCGCGTCGGCGACCGGGTGCAGATCGGCGAAGTCAGCGGCGAAGTGATCGAGCTCGGATTGGTGAGGATGTACCTGATGGAGTTCGGCCGCGGTTCGAGCTGGCCGACCGGGCGCGTGGTCGCGTTCGCCAACTCCGTGGTGTTCCAGGTCTCGAGCGGCCTGTTCAAACAGATCCCCGGGGTCAATGTCGCGTGGCGCGAAATCACCTTGAGCGTCCCGCCGGGCGCGGATTACCTCGCGGTCAAGGAGCAGTTGAATGCGGCCGTGATCGAGGCGCTCGAGGACTATCGGGGCGAGATCGAGCGGCAAACGCACGAGATCCAGCGCGCGACCCTGTCCAATTCAGGCGGCGAACCGCTGCCCACCGTGCAACTGATTTACGCCGCCGGGGGCGTGGAGGCGCACGTGCGCTATCCGGTGCATTCGCAGCACGCCGCGGAAATCGACGAGCGGGTGTCGCGCGCCCTCGCGCAGGTCATGTCGCAACTGCATCCGCCCGGCGCTGCGACCTGACAGCTGGCAGGCCGGTCACGAAGGCCGCTCACGCGGCGCATCAAAACTGCGCATGCACGCGCAGGGCGAAAATCGACACCGGGCCGCGATCGGTGTTGTAACCGGGGTTTTTGACCCATTGATAATCGAGACTCACGTGCAGCCACGGAAGCACGCCGCAGTTGTAGTACGTCTCGAGGATCTGCTCCGGTCCGGGGCGCGGCAACCTGCCGTCGCCGATGAGGATGCCGAGACCGCCCAGGTTAAGATACCGTTCCCGCTCCGCCGAAATTCCATTGTCCATCACGGCGAGACCCACCCCATCGTCGGGGCGCCGCCACCAAGTCCCTTTGACCGACGTGCCGACGGCAATCGCACGGTCGATGTCCGTGAATTCGTAGGGCTCGACGTTGCCGGCGGCCCTGCTCACGCGCGCGAAGAACCCGACGGCGTCCGTGACCGGTTGCTCCAGGCCGAGCATGCCTCCGAAGCGGCTGCGGTACTGACGCGCGTCGATGAGGCCGGTATTGATGTCGACCGCGCCGCTCTGCGCGAGCGCGATCGCCTGCTCGAGCAGCGCCATGCGGCCGCGGGTCTCAAAGCCGGTGAGCAGCACCCGGCCGGTTTGCCCGAACAATTCGTAGCGCTTCTCGATCTCGGCATCGAATTGAAATTCATGCATGCCGGGATCGAGGTGGATGCTGTTCGGGATGGTCGAGAGGTCGAATACGCCGGCGCGCGCGGTGAAGGTGCCTAGGTATCGCTCCGCCACGGCGCCGACCGTATAGCCCCACGCATCTGCCGCGTAGTCATACGCCCCGCCGTCCACGGCCACCCAGTTGAAGAAATCGCCGCGCGGATCGTGCGCGTATTGGTTGGTGTCGAATATGTCGGTGACGGCAATCTTGCCCACCGTGAACACCCAGCGATCGAGGCTGCGCGAGCCGCCCAGCTGGTTGGCCGCGTCCTGCACGGCTTCACGCTCATCGCCCTCATCGATGACCTGGCGCACGAAGGCGCGCGGCCAGCGCAGGTAAGGCTGATTGGCCCCCACCTTGTAGGCCGCACCGCTTGGAAAACCCGCGACCCCGAGCGTGTTGTCGAGACCGAAGCCCTGGTCGATCTCCGGCGAGATCCAGATTTCCGCCCCGTGCCACAAGCGCGCGCCGACATAGAGGGTCGCGTCGATCGTTTCCCGGCCTTGATCGGGGCTGAGACTGTTCGGGCCCCGGTAAGGGGCGCTGAAATCGTCGGTTTGCTGCTCGACGTAGGTGATCTGGCCATGGATGGCGAAGCGCTCGTCGCTCAATGTCAGCGCGGTGCCGTCCGGCGATCCGTCGGCCGCCGATGCGCCGCGCGGCAATCCGCCCAGCCCACCGATCGCCAATAAGGCACCTATCCAAAGGCATGATGTGGGGCACACGCCTCCGCGGGCGCCCGGTTGTGTGAGCTCGTTCACAGCTCAGTATCTCAAGAAGTGGTGCCGAGTTGACCCCCAACCCCCGCTTATCTGCGCTGGCCGGCACCGGTCGATGCTATCCTTGCCCGCCTTATCGGGTTCGGTGGGCCATCAGGGTACGAATTCAAGCATGATTTTGGTCATCGACGTGGGCAATACCCGCCTCAAGTGGTCCTGGCTGACGAGCACCGGCCTTTCCGATCAGCAAGCCGTCGTGCATCGCGATGCCAAGGCCGGAATCTGGACCGCCGCCCTGTTCGAGTCGGGCCAAAAGCCGTCCCGGGTGCTGGTCTCCAATGTCGCCGGACCGACCATGGCGAAGACCCTGACCCAGCTCGCCAAGAAGCGCTTTCACGTCGATGTGGAATTCGTCGGCGCGGCGCCGCACTTCGATGGGCTGACGAACGGCTACCTCGATCCGAAGCTGCTCGGCACCGATCGGTGGCTGGCGCTGATCGGCGCATGGACCAAGACCCGCTCCGCGCTTTGCGTCGTCGATGCCGGCACCGCCGTCAAGGTCGACAGTGTCGATGCCGGCGGTCAGCATCTCGGCGGGCTGATCGTTCCCGGCATCCACATGATGCGCGAAGTGCTCATGAGCAAGACCAGCGACATCGCCAAAGCGGCGGAACAGAGCACGCCATCGCTCGCCGGCGTGCTGGCCAACAACACCATCGGCGCGGTTTCGCGCGGCGCGGTGTTCGCCCTGGCGGGAATGGCGGATCGCGCCGCCGAGGTCATCGAGCAGAGCACCGGCGTGAAACCGAAATTGTTCATCACCGGCGGCGACGCCGGCATGATCACCGGCACCATGCGCTCGCAGGGTGAGATCGTGCCGGATCTCGTGCTGCAGGGTCTCGCGGTGATCGCGGCCCAGCCGCGCTCGTAGCGCGCCCTCACATCTCCACGTTGTCGATCAATCGCGTCGGTCCCAGGACCGCGGCGCCGAGCGCCACCAGCGGTTCCCCCGCCAGCGGCGGACCCAGATCGGCGCGGCGGCGTATGGCCACATAATCGGGCTGCCAGCCGCGGGCCCGCAGGGAATCGGCCGCCGCATTCTCGAGTTGCGGCCAGTCGGTACGTCCCGCGCGCACCTCACCGGCGAGTTCGCGCAGCGCCGCGTACAACTCGGCCGCCTGGCGCTGCTGCGCCCCGTTCAGATAGCCGTTGCGCGAGGACAGCGCGAGGCCGCTCGAATCGCGCACCGTCTCCCCGGCCACGATCTCGATCGGCAGGTCGAATTGACGCACCATCTGGCGCACGATCAACAGCTGCTGATAGTCCTTCTTGCCGAACACCGCCATCTGCGGCTGCACGATGCCGAACAGCTTCATCACCACGGTGCACACCCCGCCGAAGAATCCCGGGCGTGCGCCGCCTTCGAGCACATCCGCCAGACCGGGCGGCGGCGCGACGGTGTATTCCTGGGCCTGCGGATACATCTCGGCCGCGCTCGGCGCGAACACGATGTCGCAGCCGCTGCCGGCGAGCAGTTCGCAATCGCGCTCGAGGGTGCGCGGGTATTGGGCGAAATCCTCGTGCGGCGCAAACTGCAGCGGATTGACGAAGATGCTCGCGACCGACAGATCGCCGCCCCGGCGGGCCATGCGCACGAGCGCGAGGTGACCTTCGTGCAAGTTACCCATGGTGGGCACGAGGTTGACGTCGCGCCGCCTCATCAGCGCGGCGCGCAACTCGCCGATGGTATGAATGACGCGCACTAAAAGCCGTGCACGGTGTCGTCGGGAAACGAGCCGTCCTTGACCGCGGCGACGTATTGGCGCACGGCCGACTCGATGTCGGCGCCGCCGGTGAGAAAATTGCGCACGAACCGGAACGGCGCCCCGTGCGTGAGGCCGAGCATGTCGTGCAGCACCAGCACCTGGCCGCTGCATCCGGCGCCGGCACCGATGCCGATCACCGGGACCGGCAGCTCCCGCGTGAGTTCGCGTGAGAGCGCCGCCGGGATCATCTCGAACACGAAGCAGGCGGCGCCGGCATCCGCGAGTTCCCGGGCATGCATGCGCAGCACGTCGGCCGCGCTTGCGTCGCGCCCTTGCACGCGATAGCCGCCGAGTGCATGGACCGACTGCGGCGTGAAGCCCAAGTGCGCGCACACCGGAATGCCGCGATCCACGAGAAACCGCACGATCGGCGCCGTCCAGCCGCCGCCTTCGAGCTTGATCATGTGCGCGCCCGCCTGCATCAGGCGCACCGAGTTGCGCAGCGCCTGCTCGGCCGATTCCTGATAGCTGCCGAAAGGCAGATCACCAATGATCCAGGCGCTGCGATTGCCGCGCGCGACGCAGGCCGTGTGATAGCACATGTCGTCCATCGACACCGCGATCGTGCTCGGATGCCCCTGCAGCACCGTGCCGAGCGAATCGCCCACCAGCAGCGAGTCGACACCGGCGTCGTCGAGCACGCGGGCGAACAGCGCGTCGTAGCAGGTGAGCATTGCGATCTTCTCGCCGCTCGCGTGCATCTCGCGCAGCCGGTGCAGCGTGACTGTTTTGCGGTTGCTCATCGGCGCATCTTGCCGCACGCTGCGGCCCGCAGCCAGGAACCTTTTGGCGCAAAGAGCGCGCGCAGCGTCGCGTCACGCCCCGGGTTGGCGAGCAAACCCATTGAAATTATTGATAAATTTTGGCCGCCCGGCGCTTCAGGTGAGCGCGTCGAAAAACGCCTTGGCGGCGCTCAGGCAAAACGGCGGCACCAGGGTGGCATGGTAATCCTCGAGCACCTGCAAGACCCCGCCATCGGTCGCGCCCCCGGCAACGGCGCCGGCGATGACGAGCGCCTTGGCCGCCACGAAGCCGTTCTTCAAGCTGGCGTACGGATCGTTCGCGGCCACGGGGGAATCAATGTCGAGCACCGTGAGGTGGGCGGCCGCGGCATTCGCGGTCCAGTAGTCCACCATCAACTGGGTGTTGAGATAGAACACGGTGGGATCGGAGCTGCCGGCGCACAGCAGCACCGGTCCCGTCGGTTCAAAGGTGCGCAGGTCGTTGGTCTTGAGATCCACGCGCAGTCCGTTTTTTGGATTGGCCGGCGGCAGCCGATCGGTGACGCCGGGAAACCCGCCGTCGGGCGCCGCCGCGGCATCCTGCAGATAGGCCAGCCGATAGGCGTTGGTCACCAGATAGTCGGGGCCGAAACCTAGCGCAAATGCCGGCGCGAGATTTTGCGGCACCGTGGCGGGCGTCATGGCGGCGTAGGCCGGTGCGGGCGGCGTCGCGCTGAACAGCGCGCCGGGAATTTTCCCCTGCGATTCGAGCGTGCTCACCGCGGTATCGCTCGGCAGCAGCGAGCCAATGCCCGTGGCATAGGCCGGGTTGAACACATCGGTGGTGACGGAATAGAGATTTTTATAAATGTTCTGGTAGCCGGCCGCCAGCATGATCAAATTCTCCGGGGCGCTCAAACTCACCTCCCCTTCGAATACGGCATCGACATAGGCGGACAGCGCATACGGCCCGGACATCGGCGCCGCCGCGGTGACCGGCATTTGCGCGGCCTGCATGGCGCGCAGGGTCGCCATCGCCACGTAGCCGCCCTGCGAATAGCCGGTGACGAACAGCTTGCCGCCATCGGTGGTGCTGGCGGCATCGGCCGTCGGCAGTGCGCTGCGCCCTGCGGCGAGCGCATCGATCATATCGGCGGATTGCTGTTGCGCAACCAGGTACGGGTGATATCCCAGCGTCGAGATGTCGTAGCCGACGTAGTTCGGCGCCACGACGATGTAGCCTTCGGCGGCAAATACCGCCGCCATCAGCAGGCCTTCGTCATTGCCGCTCGCGGCGAGTGCGGAGATGTCGTAGGCGCGATTGGTCTGGGTGGCGTGCGCGTAGAGCAACACCGGCCGGCCGCCCTGGCAGCTCGCCGCGCCGCTCGGCACCATGAGCGCGCCCGAAGCCGGCGTCAGATTGCCGAGCGGATCCACGGTGTCATACTCGAGGTGATACACATCGATGGTGCACATCGGGGTATAGGCGAGCTGCAGCAGCGTCTTGCCGAGCGCGCTGCCTGCCAGCAGGGCCAGCAGCTCGCTTGGCGAGTAGCTGCCGACCCGTTGCACCGGCGACTGGATCAGCTTACCGCGCGCCGGCGCGGCGGTCGTTGAACCCGTCGAGGACGCGGGCATTGAGGAATGGTCGTTGTTCGAGCAGGCGGCGATGGCGAGGAGCAACAGGGCCGCGTACGCGCATGCCCTGGGTTTGACGGTTGTTCTTGTCCACGAGCGCATGAGTACATAGAGATTCGCCGCGCGTGCAAGTTCCCTTTGGGAAAACCTTGTAGAAACTACACGGCCATAACGCCGCGTCTGCGGCTAATCCGTGCGGCGCCCCGGCCCAAGCAGCAGCAGCGCGACCAAGCTGAGCACACCGGCTGCCGACAAGTACATTCCCACCGAGGCGACACCGTAACTCGCGGCCAGACGCGTGGCGATGTAGGGCGCGGCGGAGGCGCCCAAGATGCCGGCGAGATTGAAGGTGAGCGAAGTGCCGGTGTAGCGCACGGCGGTCGGAAACAACGCCGCAAGCGCGCTGCCGAGCGGACCGTACGTCAATCCGGTGAGTGAAAAACCGAGCGCCAGAAATCCGAACACGCGCACCGTGTCGTGCGCGCCGAACAGCGGCTCGAACGCGAAACCGAACGCGATGAGCGCGAGCGTCGCGAGCATGAGCGTGGCTCGTCCGCCGAAGCGATCCGCGAGCAGCGCGGACAGCGGAATGGTGAGGGCGAAGAACAGCACGCCGATCATTTGCATGATCAGGTACTCGCTGCGCGAGAATTTCAGCGCCGTGGTCGCCCAATTGAGCCCGAACACCGTCATCAAATAGAACACCACGAACGTCGTGCCGGCGCCGAGCGTGCCGAAGATCAGCTCGCGCGGGTATTTCGTCACCACCACGAGGAACGGCACGCGCACCCGTTCGCCGTGTGCGACGCTCAAGGCGAAGGCCGGCGTTTCGACCAGCTGCAACCGCACGTACAGGCCGACCGCCACCAGCAGGATGCTGGCGAGAAACGGCGCACGCCAGCCCCAGCCGAGCAGCTGCGCATTGTCGAGCCGGGTGGTGAGCAGCAGGAACAATCCACTCGAACACACGAAACCGATGGGTGCGCCGAGTTGCGGGAAGCTTCCGTACCAGGCGAGCTTGCCGGGCGGGGCATTCTCGGTCGCCAACAACACCGCACCGCCCCATTCGCCGCCGAGACCCAGGCCCTGTCCCACGCGGCACAGCGCGAGCAGCACCGCCGCCCACAGTCCGATCGAGGCATAGGTCGGCAGCAAGCCGATGAACACGGTCGAGAGCCCCATGGTGAGCAGCGCGGTCACCAGTGTCGCCTTGCGTCCGATCCGGTCGCCGAAATGCCCGAACAGCGCCGAGCCGATCGGCCGGGCAAAAAAGGCGAGCGCGAAGGTCGCGAACGATTGCAGCGTGGCGGTCGCGGGATCCTGCTTGGGAAAGAACAGGATCGGGAATACCAGCACCGCGGCGGTGGCATAAATGTAAAAATCGAAGAATTCGATGGTCGTGCCGATCAGACTCGCGAGCAGGATGCGGCGCACCGGCGGCGCGGTTGGAGGCGGTTTCACTGGTTTTTCGTTTCGCTTGGCGCAGGTCCCGATGCCGCGTTCCCGCATGATTTCAGGAGCGGCGCTGGCCGTCAATTGGCGCAAGGTGGCGATCCGGCGATAATGGGCGCGTTTCATGCCGCCACGCCGACAGCGGAGGACCTCGATGAAGAAATTCGACCCCAAGGACTTCCGCGTATCCGAAGGCAGCCGCGTCGATCTGGCGAAGTGGCCCACCTTGGTCGCGCCGGCCTATCGTTCGAGTGATGAGTACACCGAGATCCTGCAGGATCACGTGAAAAAACTCAGCGCGCAGCAAGAGCTCCTGTACGCCTCGGATCTTTATTCGGTGCTGCTCATTTTTCAGGCCATGGACGCCGCCGGCAAGGATGGCGTGATCGCGCACGTGATGTCGGGCGTCAATCCGCAGGGCTGCCAGGTGTTCAGCTTCAAGCATCCGAGCGCGACCGAACTCAAGCACGATTTTTTGTGGCGCACCACCCGCGATCTGCCGGAGCGCGGCAGGATCGGCATCTTCAACCGCTCCTATTACGAGGAGGTGCTGATCGTGCGGGTGCATCCGGAAATCCTGCATGCCGAAGGGCTGCCCGACGCGAAGACCAAAGGGGAGAAGTCCGTCTGGCGGGAGCGCTACCGCTCCATCGTGTCGCTGGAGCGGCATCTCGCGCACAACGGCACACGCATCATGAAGTTCTTCCTGCATCTGTCCAAGGAGGAGCAGCGCAAGCGTTTCCTTGCGCGCATCGATGCGCCGGAGAAGAACTGGAAGTTCAGCACCGCCGACATCGAGGAGCGCAAGTACTGGAAGGACTACATGAAGGCGTACGAGAAATGCCTGGGCGCGACCAGCACGCGCGCCGCGCCCTGGTACGTCGTTCCGGCCGACGACAAGTTGAACGCCCGCCTCATCGTCTCGCGCATCGTGCTCGACACCATCGAGAATCTGAAGTTGTCGTTTCCCGAAACCACGCCCCGACGGCGCAAGGAATTGCTGGCGCTGCGCAAGAAGCTCGCCCGCTGAAGCGCGGGTCGGGGAGACCTACGGCACCAGCACCGCGGCGCCTTCGAATCGGCCGGCGCGCAGATCGGCGAGGGCGCGGTTCGCCTGATCGAGCGGATAGCGGGTGGTCGCGGTGACGATGCCGATCTGCGGCACGAGGCGCAGAAATTCGAGGCCGTCGCGGCGCGTGAGATTGGCGACGGAGAGAAGTTCGCGCTCCTCCCACAGCAACCGGTAGGGCAGCGGCGGAATGTCGCTCATGTGAATGCCGGCGCAGACCACGCGGCCGCCCTTGCGCACCGCCTTGAGGGCGAGGGGCACCAGCGCGCCGAGCGGGGCGAAAATGATCGCCGCATCGAGCGGCTCCGGCGGCGGCTGGTCCGAGCCGCCGGCCCACACCGCGCCCAGACGGCGCGCAAAATCCTGCGTGGCCGTATCGCCCGGCCGGGTGAAGGCGAAAACCGAACGCTGCTGCCAGCGGGCCACCTGCGCGAGGATGTGCGCGGCGGCGCCGAAACCGTACAGGCCGAGCTTGCGCGCCTCGCCCGCAATGACGAGCGAGCGCCAGCCGATGAGTCCCGCGCACATCAACGGCGCGAGTTCCACGTCGGTGCCCGCCTCGCCCAGGGGAAATGCAAAGCGCGCATCGGCGATGGCGGCCGTGGCATAGCCGCCGTTGCGGGTGTAACCGGTGAACAGCGGCCGGTCGCAGAGATTTTCCCGCTGCATCGAACAGTAGGGGCACTCACCGCATGTGCGTCCGAGCCAGGGGATCCCGACCCGCTGAGCGAGTTCGAGGCCGGTCACCCCGGGGCCGATGGCATCGATGCGCCCCACGATCTCGTGCCCGGGAATGATCGGCACCTGCGGCGCGGGCAGTTCGCCGTCCACCACGTGCAGGTCGGTGCGGCACACCCCGCAGGCCATCACCCGGACGCGGATCTCGCCGCGAGCGGGAGCCGGCTCGGGAAGCTCGGTCCATTCGAGCGGCGTGTGCAGCGCGTTCAGCCTCATCGCGTGCATGACGGGCTCGTCCGCTGGAAGCGCTGTGCCGGTGTCGATTTGAGAAATTCGGTGCTCGCGGTCGAGATCGGACGCGCCGCGCCCTCATCACCGCTGCGATTCAGCGGCACCACGGCGCGAAACGCGCTCAAGGCCGCGGTCGGCGCCTCGCCGAACGCCCGGTGCGGATCCTGGGCTTTGCGCACGTCCATCCACAGGCTGCCCTGCAGCAGATCGAAGCCCAGCAGCGCGAAGGTCGAGTCGACCGCCTGGCGCGCGCGTTGCACCTTGATGCGGGTCTGCGCCTGCAGATCTTCGACCGTGCCGACGATGGCGCTGCCGAACGGCGTCACCGGGTTCATGAGACCGGCGATCTCCTGCTGCAGATCGACCGGCGCGTAGTCGGTGAAACCGCCACCCGCCTCGGGCAGCACCTCGGCGGCATTCACGCCGGTGAAGAACGGATTGCGGAAGCGCTCGATGCGCAGCATCACGGCGATATCCAGGTTCGCGAGCGCGATGACGAAGTTCTCGATGTCGTTCGCCATCGGGTACGGATCCCAATTGGCGTTCGAGACGATGTAGCCGTGCTGACCGTGGCTGAGCGCGCCGCCCTTGACGAAGAAGCGCATCATCTGCGGGGTTGCGAGCTCCCACGAGTCCTTCGGGCCCATGCCGACCTGCACGGCCGGATTGTGGTCCGACGAATTCGCCTGCAGCGTGACCGCATCTTTGAGCGTTTCCCAGGCTTCCCACGCGGAGGCCTGCCGGATCGAGGAGGCCCGCAGGCTTTCCGGATCCTGGATGATGCGATGCGCGTCCGCGTCGAACAGGTAGCTGCCCTTGAGCAGTTCGAGCATGCGGGCCGCATGACAGTTGAGCCACCGCTGCGGGCGATCGCGCTGTACGACGAGGCTCAACGGCGTGATGCTGCTGTTCATGCCGTTCAAATCCATGGCATAGATCAGATCCGCCCACTCGAGCGCCGCACGCGCATCGTGGACCACCAGTGCCGCCTGTCCGGTGGCGTAGGCGTTGCTGCTGGTGAGCGCATTGTCGTCGGCACCGAAGGGCTGGATGGGTGTGAGACCGGCACGCTCGAGCGCCCGCGCGGCCGGCATGCGCGTGCCATCGAGGTACGCATCGCCGACCCCCAGCATGGCGGCGCCGACATTGCCGAGCTGCGCCAGATCGCCCTCGCCCAGCGTGCCGCGCGATTGCACCACGGGGGTGATGCGCTTGTTGAGCAGATCGATGAGCATCTGCGCGAGCTGCGGACTCGGCGCGTTGTACACCATGGCATTGGCGCGAACCACCATCATCGCGCGCACGATCTCTTCCTCGCCCACCTCGGGTCCGGTGCCCCACGCGGCGCCGCCGCGAAATATCGCACTTTGCATCTTCTCGATGAGCGCGCGATTCGCCGGCGCGGTCGGATCGCCGTCGAACATCACGGTTTCGCGCTGATCGCCGGAGCCGCGGTTGAACCAGTACACCGGCACGCCCTCGGCGGCCGCCTCGAGCAGCAGGCCGAAATTCGCGTTCTCACGCGCCCGCGCCGCGGCGTCGAGCGCGACCTTGGCGCCGTGGCGCGCCACCGCCACGATGTCCTCGATGCTCAGGTCGCGGCCGTCGAGCACCACGGTGCGATCGGCCATGCTCGGCACGATCGGCTGATAGACATCGCCCGCGTGGCTGCGCGCCGCTCCGGCGCAAAGCACGGCGGCGCCGATGAGCCACGCCAGGCGGGGCGGTGAGGGGCTCATGCCGGTGCTTTCGGCCGTTGCGCCAGGCGCTCGTGCTCGTCGATCCGGTCGCGGCAGTAGATGAACAGGCTGTTGCCCAGAATGCTGACCGCGAACAGCGCGAGCGAGGCGGGCACCACCTCGAGCACCTTGTGCAGACCCAACCAATCGACGGGCGCGTCGAGCCAATGCCACAGCGCCGCCAACGGGCCGGTGTCGCCCTGCTTGACGCAGCAGCGCGTGAGCGCTGCTTGCAGCCCGTCGCTCGTCCCGATGTGGGTCCACTCGCCCTCGCGAAACCAGCGATACAGCTGCATGCTGATCAAGAACAGGAACACCGCGAGCCCACCGTAGCCGATCAGTGCACCGAGCAGCCGGCAGGCCTTCCAGGCGAATTCGCGGACCGGGATGGCGCTCATGGTGCGCCGCTGCCATCCGCCGGGCAGGCCTTGACCTCGAGGCGCACGATGCGCCCCGCCTCGCCCGCCAGGTCGCTGGTCTTCAAGACGCTGTCCGTCGGCTTCAGGTCGATGTCGATCCAGTACACGTTGCCGGTGCGCTTGCGGTCCGCGATGCCGGGGTTGAAACCGAGGGCCTGCGCCTGCACGACGCGTGCGTGCGCCCGATTCGATTCGCTGAACAGTCCGAGCGATATCACCGAAGCCTCATTCGGGCCGGGCATCTCCATGGCGTCCTCGATGCCGGCCGCCTTGAGCTTCGCGAGCATCTGATCATTCGCCGCACGCGACGACGGCACCGGCAGATACACCCAGACCCCGGCCCAGACTTCCCCCTCCGCGACCCGCTGGCGCGGATCGTAGCCGCCGCTGCGCAGGGTGCTCGCGGCATGCGCCGTCTCGGCGACATCGCGAAACGGTCCCACGCTGATGCAGCGCTTGACGTTGGTGAGCAGCCCGCCCGCGGCCTCCTCGTGCGCGGCGCCATCGGCACCACCGGTGGCGCCGGCGAGGCTCACGCCCTCACCCTCGGCACCAGCGCCGGCGCCGGGCCCGGGCCCGGGCGGCATGGACCCCGGCGGCATGGCCGGCCCCTCGGAGGCCAGCTTGAGCGTCGTGGCGGCCGGGTTCGCGCCCGCCGCCGGATCCGGGGATTTGGCCACGCCCTGGGTCCACAGAAAGTACCCCGCGTTGGCCAGCGCGAGGCACACCACCAGACTCTTTAGAATCGTCACGCGTCACCTTACGTCGAGCGTCAAACTGACCTCACCGGACACATATCGCTGCAGGCCCCCGCTGCCCTCGAGCAGCAACGCGCCCTCCGCATCCACGCCCCGTGCCGTACCGGCAAAGGACTGCGTCCCGGCAAGCACCCGTGCCGGCCGACCGGCGAGGGCATCGAGCGCCAGCCACGCCGTTCGCAACGGCGCAAACCCCTCCCGCTCGAAGGACGCCAGCATACTCAAAAGCTCATCCAAGAGGGTGCCCGCGAGCCGATTGCGCGACGGCGGCGCGGCGCAGGCATCCGCCACCGCCGCCACCCGCACGCCGGTGCGTTCGAGCCCGGCGCGTGCCGCGCCCGAGAGCAGCACATTGAGACCGATGCCGATCACCACCTGGGCCGGGCCGCCCGCCTCGGCGCGCCGCTCGAGCAGAACGCCGCCGACTTTGCGGTCCTCGAACCACACATCGTTGGGCCATTTGAGACGCATGCCCTGCGCCCCGATCCGCGTGAGGGCGCGGCAGATCGCCACGCCCACCGCGAGGCTGAGCGCCGGTGCGGCGCGCGCCGCGTCGCGAAAACTCCAGGCGAGCGACAGGGCAAGACCCGAGCCGAACGGCGCGATCCAGCGCCGGCCGCGCCGGCCGCGGCCGGCATGCTGCAATTCACTCAGACACACATCGGCGCGACCCAAGCCGGGCGGCGCGGCGCCGAGCAGCCGGGTGTTGGTCGAATCGACCTCGAACAGCACTTCGAGGCTGTTCAGCCGTTCCGACACGGTGGGCGCGAGCGCCGCGCGGATGAGATCCGCATCCAGCAGTTCGACCGGCTGGCTCAGGTGATGGCCGCGGCGGGGCGGGGACTCGATCTCGATGCCGAGCGCGCGCAGCCGCTCAATCCCCGCGCGGAGCTTGGCGCGGCTCACGCCGAGCGCGGCCGCAAGGCGCACGGTGGAGTGCGGCCGGCCGTCCGCGAGCAGCGCCAATAACGCGCGGCTTTCGGCGGGCGCGGCCTGGCCGGCCGCCCCTACGCCGGGCGCGCCTAAGCCGGCCGCCCCTACGCCGGGCGCGACCGAAACAGCCATAGCTTGCGAACGCGGTGCTCCTCGCCCCGGAGCATGCGGGCGATGTTGCCGCGATGCGTGAACACCACCAACAGCTCGACGCTCGCGCAAAAAATCAGCAGCGGCCCGTTGCCCGGTTCGAACAGGGCCACGAAACCGACCAGCACCGCGCCCGCCACCATGCTCGCGAGTCCGACGTAGCCGGTGAGCAGCAGCACCAAGCACCAGGTGCACAGCACCGGCAGGAGCAGGCGCGGCTGCACGGCGCCGATGACGCCGACCAGGGTCGCGACGCCCTTGCCGCCGCGAAAACCGAACCACACCGGATAGACGTGTCCGACGATCACCGCCAAGGCGCAGGCCAGGGTCAACCATTCGCGCCCGAGCTGCGGATCGAGCGGCACACCCGGCAACACCGCCGTCGGCAGATAGCGCACCGCGAGAACCCCCTTGCCCATGTCGATGAGCAGCACGCACAGGCCGAACCATTTGCCCTGCGTGCGCAGCGCGTTGGTGGCCCCGGCATTGCCGCTGCCGAGGTGGCGAATGTCGACGCCGCGCAGGCGGCCGAGCACCAGGCTGCCGAGCAGCGCGCCGAGCAGATAGGCGAGAAGGGATTTGACCCCGAGTTCCAGCATGCGCGGATTTTGACAGGTCAGGGTCGGGTCGGCAGATGTATCTCGGCCAGCATGCAGCGCACCCCGCCGCCGCCCAGGCGCTCGATCACCGGGATGTCGGCCGTCAGCAGCCGGCCGTGACGCTCCAGAGCGCGGCGCTGCGCCGGGTCGAGACTGCGCCAGGCACGCACCGAGAGGGCGATGAGGTGGCCGCCCGGGGGTGCAAGTTCCAGGAGGTTGCCGGCGAACTCATGCATTTGCGCCGCGGAAATCTCGATGAGTTCGTGCCCGGTCGCGCGCAGCTTCGAATACACCGCCTCGCGATGCGACGGCTGGGTGATCGCCTCCCCGCAGATCACCGCGAACCCCGTGCCCACCGCCATGAGCACATTGGTGTGATAGATGGCCCTGCCAGCACCGTCCGCCGCTTCGAAGGCGACGACTTCATAGTCGAGCTGCTGCGCGAATTCGCCCACCACACCGAGATCCGTGCGCGGCGACAAACTCGCATAGGCGAGGCGTCCCACCCGGTCGAGCACCAGGCTGCCGGTGCCCTCGAGATACGTGCCGTCGAGTTCGTGATCGGTCAGATCCACCGTGCGGGTGACGCGAAATCCGCCTTCCTCGCTCACCTGCTGCAGGATCTGCTCGCGCCGCTCGAGGCGCCGGTTGGGCGCCAGCATCGGATACAGCACCAGCGTGCCATCCCGGTGAAAGCTCACCCAGTTGTTGGGAAAGATGGCGTCGGGTTTGTGGGGTTGCTCGGTATCGGCCGCCACCAGCACCCGCAACCCGGCCCGTTCGAGGTTCGCGGCGAGCGCATCGAATTCACGCAAGGCCTGCGCCTGCGCCTCCCCGCCCGCCGTGTCGATCTGGAAGGGGTTGCTCGGTGCGGTTTGTGGATTGAAGCCGAAGCGCGCCGGCCGCACCATGAGCACCGCGGCGGCGCTCTGCGGCTCGGTCGGTTGCGTTCGGGTCGGCTGCGGGGTCTCGGCGTTCATGGGTTCAATTTGACAGGGCGGACCTGTTTCATCAAGGTAAGCTGGGCTGCATCGGGCCTCGTGGGGCCGCCTTGGAGTTTTAAGTTGCCGGTTTCTCGGGCCTCATCATTACTACTGCTGACGCTGATCTTAAGCGCGGCCGGCATGGGCACGGCGCCGAAAGCCCACGCCCGCACCCCGCCTCCGGCGCCGGCAAAACCCGCGGCGCCCGTGGCGTACCCCTTCAGCTTCGACACCCTGCTCGCGGAGGCCAAGCGCCGTTCGGGAAGCCCGTATGCTCCGCAGCGCAACACCCTGCCCGCCGGCCTCGACAAACTGAGCCCGGAGCAATACCGCAGCATTCACTTCAACCCGGATGCCGGCATCTGGCGCAACGAACCGCTGCCGTTCCGGCTCGAGCTCTTGCGCGCCGGCTACAATCTGCAGTCCGCCGCGGTCACCGTCTCCACGGTCGAGGACGGCATGGCTGAGGATCTGCGCGCCACCCCCGAAATGTTCGAGATGGCGTCGAGCTTGCCGCAGCTCGGCAAGGTCTCGCTGCCCTTGTCCGGCTTTCGCCTGCGCAGCCAGATCAACACGAAAAAGGTCTGGGACGAATTCTTGGTCTTCCAGGGTGCGAGCTACTTTCGGGCCGTCGCCCAGCACCTGCTGTATGGACTGTCGGCGCGCGGGCTGGCCATCAATACCGCCGAGCCGGCGGGAGAGGAATTTCCGGCCTTCACCCATTTCTGGGTGGAGCGGCCGGGCCGCCGCGCCAACTCGATCGTGATCTATGCCCTGCTCGAAAGTGAGTCGACCACGGGGGCCTACCGGTTCGTGGTGCAACCCGGGGTGGAGACGATCATGGACGTGGAGGTCAACCTCTTCCCGCGCGCCGACATGCGGGTGGTCGGCATCGCCCCGCTCACCTCGATGTTTCTGTTCGACGAAACCAACCGCGGCCGGCTCGATGACTATCGGCCCGAGGTGCATGACTCGGACGGACTGCAGATCACCTCGAAGACCGGCGAGCACATTTTCCGCCAGCTCGCCAACCCGACCAAACTGCAGGTCTCGACTTTCACCACCCAGCCCCCGCAGGGCTTCGGCCTGGTGCAGCGCTCGCGCGACCAACGGGATTTCCAGGATTTCGAGAACCTGTACGAGCGGCGGCCGAGCGCCTGGGTCGAACCGAAAGGCGACTGGGGCGCAGGCTCGGTCGAACTCGTGGAGATCCCCTCCGGCCGCGAAAGCAATGACAACATCGTCGCCTTCTGGCGCCCGGCCCAACCCTTGAGTGCCGGCCGGCCGGTGCAATTCGCCTACCGGATCACCTGGCTGCCGGAGCCCGAACTGCCGAAATCCATGGGCAGGGTCGTGGCCACCCGGGCCGGCGCGAGCCTCGATGGGCGGCGGCGCGTGTTCCTTTTGGATTTCGTCGGCGCCGGCGAGAAAACCGACGGGCTGCGCCTCGACATCGGCGCCTCCACCGGCCGGATTTCCAATCCGACCCTGGTCTCGAACGTCGCCCTGCAGGGATTGCGCGCGAGCTTCGAGATCGATCCGAACGATGCGGAACTCATTGAATTGCGCCTGCGCATTCTGCGCGGCGATCAGCCGGTGACCGAAACCTGGCTGTACCGCTGGACCGCGCCTTGAGCTCGGCTGAGGTGCTCGAGCGCTTCGGTTCGGGCGGCGGCATGCCGCCCGAGACCCCCTTGAGCATGCCCAGCCAGGATCTGCGCTACGCCCCGGGGCGGCGCAAGGCCGGACGGTGGACGGCGGCTATGCTCTATGCGCGCTTCATTTTGCTTACCGTGACGCTCGGCGTCACCACCTACGGCATCTACCAGATGCTGCAGGTCGTGCGCTTTGCCAGCATGACGCTGCTGCAGGGCCTGATGATTTTCTTCTTCGCGATCTCCTTGAGCTGGATCGCCTTTGCCGCGGGCTCGGTGTTCGCCGGCGCCTCGAAGCGCCGCGATCCCGTGCCCGACGGGCCGCCGGACGCCGGGGAGCGCACCGCGCTCGTCATGCCCATCTACAACGAGGACCCGATCCGCACCACCGCGGCGCTGCAGGCGATGGCCGAGGCGCTGCGCGGTATTGGTGCGCATCGCGCCTTCGAGATCGTGGTGCTCTCGGACTCGACCAACGCCGATGCCTGGATCCGCGAAACCGTGGCCATCGAGCGGCTGCGCACCGCGCTCGCGGCCATCATGCCGGTTTGGTACCGGCGCCGCTGGCGCAACACCGCGCGCAAGAGCGGCAATTTGGAGGATTTCGTCACCCGCTGGGGGGCGCGCTACGAGCACATGATCGTGCTCGACGCGGACAGCCTGATCGATGCCCCGACGCTCGAGCGGCTGGTGCAGATGATGCGGGCGGACCCGCAACTCGGCATCCTGCAAACCGCCCCGCAGCTGATCGGCGCGCGCACCTTGTTCGGAAGGCTGCAGCAGTTTGCCGGCTGCATCTACGGCCCGGTGATCTGCCGCGGGGTCGCCGCCTGGTCCGGCGACAGCGGCAATTACTGGGGTCACAACGCCATCATCCGGTTGCGGGCATTCGCCGAAAGCTGCGGGCTGCCGGAACTCGCGGGCCGCAAGCCGTTCGGCGGACACGTGCTGTCGCACGACTTCGTCGAAGCCGCGCTCATGCGCCGCGCCGGCTGGAAGGTGCGCATGACCACCGACTGCGGCGGCTCCTGGGAGGAGTCCCCGCCCTCGCTCATCGACGTGGCGATTCGCGACCGGCGCTGGGCCCAGGGCAACCTGCAGCACATGAAGGTCATCGGCGCCTCCGGCTTGAGCCTCATCAGCCGCCTGCACTTGGGCATCGGCATCATGAGTTATCTGTCCTCGCCGCTATGGCTGTTCATGCTCGCGGTCGGCTTCGCGCTCGCCATGCAGTCGCACCTGATCCGGCCCGAGTATTTCAATCACGATTTTCAGCTCTTTCCCACCTGGCCGCGATTCGACGTCGAACTCATGATGACGCTGTTCTGGTTCAGCATGGTGGTGCTGCTCATCCCGAAAATGGCGGGCCTGCTGCGCGCGCTCGGCTCGACGCGGCTGCGGCGCGGCGGCGGCGGCGTCATCGGATTGTGTGCGAGCTTCCTGTTCGAGGTGATCCTTTCCGCGCTGTATGCGCCGGTGCTCATGCTGGTGCAAAGCCGCCATGTCTTCGAGATCTTCATGGGTCGCGACTCGGGCTGGATGCCGCAGCGGCGCGGCGGCGCCGGCACCACCTGGGGCGATGCCTGGCACTTTCACAACCGGCACATGCTGTTAAGTTCGATGACCGCGGCGATCCTGTGGTTTTTGTCGCCGCCCCTGCTCGCCTGGGTGTCCCCGGCGCTGCTCGGTTTGTTTCTCGCGGTGCCGCTGTCCCGCGCCAGCGGCAGTGAAAGGATCGGACGGGCCCTGTCGCGCATCGCGCTGCTGCGCACACCGGAGGAGGTCCTCGAGCCGCCCTTGGTGGCGCGGCGCGCCGCGCTCATCGAGGCGGCCGGTGAATTGCCGCAGGACGGGCTGCGCCACCTCGCCCGGCATCGCGAGGCGCGCCTCGCGCACGTCAACGGCAATCTGGCGCGTCCCGCCGATCCGCGCGGCCGTCCGGATCCGCACGCCTTCACCGCCCAGCAAAAAATCACCGACGCCCGCTCGCTCGAGGAAGCGCTCGAGTGGCTCACGCCCGTCGAACGGGTCGAGGTTGCCGGCGATGGCCGCCTGCTCAATCAACTCGCGCAACTGCCCGACGCCCAGCACCCCATCATCTTGATATAAAGGACCGCACCGCATGATTCCCCGACGCGTCTTGTTGAAGATTCTCGCGAGCGGCTCTGTGGCCTACGCGACCCGGTCGCGCGCGGCGCAAGCGCCCGGCGCGGCGCCGTTGCCGGTGCCGGCGGCGCCGCCAGGCGCGGGTGCGGGATCTGCCGGCAGCGCACCGCCGAGCGGTGCGGCCAAGCCGTTCGATTTCGCCTGGCTCAAGGGCCAGGCGCATTATCTGGCGAGCAATGCCTATCAGACGACGAAGGACGTGCTGCCGCCGGTGATGGGCAAGCTCGGCTACGATCAATATCAGTCGATCCGGTTTCGCGGCGATCATGCGCTGTGGGGCGATGCGGGACTCGCCTTTCGCCTGCAGTTCTTCCATGTCGGGCGCAACTTCAGCGAACCGGTGCACCTCTACGAGGTCGTCGATGGCCAATCGCGCGAGATTCTCTACGACCCGTCGATGTTCGAGTGGGACAAGAGCGGCGTCGACCCGGCGGTGATGAAGGATCGGGCGGGCTTTGCCGGGTTTCGCGTGCAATACGTCACCAACTGGAAGGCCGACGTCGCGGCGTTTTTGGGCGCGAGTTATTTCCGCGCGGTCGGCGGCGACACGCGACAGTACGGACTGTCGGCGCGTGCGCTCGCGGTCGACACCGCCTTCCCGCGTCCGGAGGAGTTCCCCCGCTTCACCTCGTTCTGGTTCGAGCGGCCGGCGAAGGACTCGGGCACGCTCACGCTGTATGCGCTGCTCGACTCGCCGAGCATCGCGGGCGCGCTGCGCATCCAGCTGAGCCCGGGGGGCACCCAGGTGATGAACATCGACACCGCCTATTACCCGCGCAAGCCCATCGAGCGGCTCGGCATCGCGGCGCTCACCAGCATGTTCTTCTACGGCGAGAACGAGCGGCGCGCGGCCAACGACTGGCGTCCGGAGATCCACGATTCGGACGGCCTGTCGATGTGGACCGGCGCCGGCGAATGGATCTGGCGCCCGCTGGTGAACCCACCGCAGCTGCATCTGAATTCGTATCTGGACGACAATCCGCGCGGCTTCGGCCTGCTGCAGCGGGACCGCAATTTTGATCACTACCAGGACGACGGGGTGTTCTACGATCGGCGCCCGAGCCTGTGGATCGAGCCCAAGGTGGGTCCGAACGGCGGTTGGGGCAAGGGCGCGGTGCAGCTCGTGGAGATTCCCACCATCGATGAGACCTTCGACAACATCGTGGCGTTCTGGAATCCGCTCGAGCGGCCGAAGCCGGGTCAGGAATTGCTGTTCGGCTATCGCATGTATTGGGGCACCAAGATGCCCTACGGCTCACCGCTCGCCGAGACCATCGCGACGCGCACCGGGATCGGCGGCACCGTGGGCGTCAAACGCCAGTACTACTCCTGGCATTTCGCGGTGGACTTCGCCGGCGGCGAGTTGGGCGCGCTTGCGAAGGACGCAGCGGTTGAGGCGGTGATCACCGCGTCGCATGGAACGACCGAACACGTCACCGCGCACTTCGTCGAGGCCTTCAACGGCTACCGGGCGCTGTTCGACGTGCGGCCGCCGGAGGATGCGGTCGATCCCATCGACCTGCGGCTGTACCTGCGCCTCGACGGCCGCGCGCTCACCGAGACGTGGATCTACCAGTGGACGCCCCCGTCGCTCAAGGACCGCAAGCTGGCAATCACCTGAGCTCTCGTCCAACGGGCTAGCGCCGCCCCTTCGGCCCGCGCAACACCGGCAGGCGTGCGGTATCGCCGGTGCGGCGGCGCAGGTCGGCCTCGCGCCGCAGGAACGGCTGCGCGCGGACGGGTTCGAGGATGGCGAGCCGGTACTCGTTCAACTGCTGCTTCAACAGCGGCAGCAAGGAGTGCTGCGAACCGTCGGGGTCGGCGCCGCGGGTCAAGGCGTTGCAATACACCTCGAAATACTCGGTGTAGAGCTGCTCGTAGCGCTGCAGCGGGTCGAGGAACGCCGGATCCTGCACCACGGCCGCGCCCACATGGTGGGTGCAGAGGTAGCTGCAGGCCTTGCGCAGGTACAGCCCGTGCTCGGCGATCATGGCGGTCTCGTAGCTGCGGCCGGGCCGGAAGTAAGCCATCACCCGGGCGCGCTCGGTGCCGCGGATTTGCCGCTGGCGCAGATACTGGAACAGCGCCTTGCTATGCAGCAAGCGAAACGTGGTCTCCTTGAGCGCCTCGACCTGCAGGCGCTGCACGCTCACATTGGAAACCTTCAGCATGAGGCCGGAGTGCTCGGCTTCCCATTGCTGCCACAGATGCGGGCTCTCGAGCACGCGCTGCGCAACCAAACGTTCGGCGCCGTCGCTGCTGGCGAGCGCGGCCTCGATTCGATCAGTCGACTCGCGCATGAGACGCGCATGGCTGATGCTTTGGCGCAGCATGGCTTCCCTCCTGCGCACCACATTCTGTCAAGCGGCCGCACGCGTCAAAGCGTTGCCGCTAGCAGACACGGACGAACCCTTACGGGCGGGCCGCCGTTCAGGGCGCGGTGACGCGCCGCGGAATCAATAGTGGCGCGAAAGCAGCCACTCGGCCATGAGCCGCAGCGGCTCGGCGCGCTCACCGAACGGCAGCAGCGCCTCGAGCGCCTGGCCGTGCAGGAGCGTGACCCGCTGCTGCGAGGCTTCGATGCCGATGACCGCCGGGTGGGTCGATTTCGCGTGTTCGCGATCGGCGCCGGTGGCCTTGCCGAGCGTGGCGACATCGCCCGTGAGGTCGAGCAGATCGTCCTGAATTTGAAACGCCAGACCGATCGCGGCCGCGTAACGCTCGAGCGAAGCGAGCTGCGCGCGCGACAGGGCCGGCGCGCACGCCGCCGCCATCATCACGCTCGCCCGGATCAAGGCGCCGGTCTTGCGCTCGTGCATATCCTCCACCGCCGCGATATCGAGCTGCTTGCCCTGCACCTCGAGATCGATCGCCTGACCGCCGGCCATGCCGAAGGTGCCGCTCGCCGCGCTCAGGATCTCGACCAGGCGCAGCCGGATCGCCGGATCCGCCGGCAGGGCCGGATCCCGCGCCAACAATTCGAACGCCAGGGGCTGCAGCGCATCGCCCACCAGGATGGCGGTCGCCTCGTCGAATGCCTTGTGGCAGGTCGGCCGTCCGCGGCGCAGGTCGTCATCGTCCATGGCCGGCAGATCGTCATGCACCAGGGAGTACACGTGGATGAGTTCGATGGCGCAGGCCGCGGCCTCCACCACATCGTCCGAGAGACCGACGGCACGCGCCGTGGCGAACACCAGCGCGGGCCGTACCCGCTTGCCGCCGCCGAGCGCGCTGTAGCGCATCGCAGCATGCAGGCGCTCGGGCACTTCGGTGGCGGGCGGCAGACGCTGCGCCAGCGCCGCTTCCATGCGGGTGCGCCACGCCTCGAGCTGCAGGCCGAAGGCCGTAAGATCTCCCATGGGATGGAGGCGCGCGCTAATGCGGCGCGGCGGCGACGCCACGCTCGGCATCCGCGTCGCGCTTCACCCGCTTGATCTCGGCCACCGGCACGCTGATCATGGCGGGCCGCACGCCCTCCACGTAATCGAACGGCAGTTCCGGCGCCATCGGACCCGACACCTTCGGTCCCCGCAGCGCGGCCAGCATGGCCTTGATCGGGTGGCTGAAGGCATCGTTCACCGCGGTTCCCTCGAAACCGCAATGCGCCATGCAATTGTCGCACCGCGGATTGCGCCCGACGCCATAGTGGTCCCAGTCGGTGTCCTCGATGAGCGAGCGATACGTCGGTGCGTAGCCTTCATCGGAGAGGAGGTAGCAGGGCCGCTGCCAGCCGAACACGTTGTACGTGGGGTTGCTCCACGGCGTGCACTGGTAGGTCTGATTGCCGGCCAGAAAATCCAGGAACAGCCCGGAATGATTGAATGACCACTTGCGCCCGGGTCCGGTGCGGCGCTTGAAGATGTCGCGGAACAATTGTTTGCTGGCGTTGCGCCCTAAAAACACGTCCTGGCGCGGTGCGTGGTGATAGCTGTAGCCCGGCGATACGGTGATGCCCTCGATGCCGAGCCCCATGGCGGTATCGAAGAATTCGGCGACCTCGCCCGGATTCTCGCCATTGAACAGCGTGCAATTGATGGTGACGCGAAAGCCCTTGCTGCGTGCGAGTTCGATGGCCGCGACCGCCTTGTCGAACACCCCTTCCTGGCACACCGACTCGTCGTGGCGGTGACGGTTGCCGTCGAGATGGATCGAGAAGGTCAGATACGGCGAGGGGCGATACTCGTCGATGTGCTTGGAGAGCAGGATCGCGTTGGTGCACAGGTAGACGAATTTCTTGCGCGCGACGATGCCGGCGACGATTTGCGGCATTTCCTTGTGGATGAGCGGTTCACCGCCCGGGATCGACACGATCGGGGCGCCGCACTCGTCCACCGCGCGGAGCGCATCCTCGACGCTCACCCGCTTTTGCAGGATTTCCTTCGGGTAATCGATCTTGCCGCAGCCCGAACAGGCGAGATTGCACTGAAACAGCGGCTCGAGCATGAGCACCAGGGGGTAGCGCTTATCGCCGCGCAATTTGCGTCCGGCGAGGTATTTGGCGACCTTGTAGACCTGAAGAAGTGGGATGGACATGGCCTATGTTACCGCGACCCTTGGAAACGGGCACAAATTAAGATTGCCTCATGCAGCAAGTTCGCCACAAACGCAAAGATTAAAATGCGCGGCGCCAGCCCGCTGTAAGACCCGCATCCGCCGCAATGGTTCGCTGTCCGCGCAGAGCATTCGGTCGCCGGGCGGCGACAGTCGCGTACCGGCCTGAATCGGACGATTCTTCGGCCGGTTGCCTTTGGGGCGCGGCAGCCGGATCTGCCATAATGCCGCTACCATAGATGTTATTTTCGTGCCTTAGTTACCCCATGATACGAACACCTCTCAGCACATTGGGTCAATGCCGGCGCCGGCGTGCCACCGTCCGTGGCGTGCACGCCACGCCGATGCCGGCGGCGGGGCCGCGACGGTGACGGTGAGCAGCCCGGTCTGGATGCTGTGGGGCGGCACCGCGCTCGCCGCCGCGGCCATGATCTACACCATCGCGGCGGTGTTCGCGGTGCGCTGGCGCCAGCGCCGCGCGCCGCTTGCGCGCGTGGACCACACGCCGGCGGTGACGGTGCTGAAGCCGCTGTGCGGCGATGAGCACGAGCTCTACGAATGCCTGCACTCCTTCGTCGAGCAGGACTATCCCCACTTCCAGATCGTGTTCGGCGTGTCGGATGGCGATGATCCGGCGGTGGCCGTGGTGCGGCGCCTGCAGGGCGAGTTTCCGGCGCACGATCTGCAACTCGCGATCGACCGGCGCCAGCACGGCAGCAGCCGCAAGGTCAGCAACCTCATCAACATGATGGCGCTCGCCCGGCACGAGTATCTCGTGATCTCCGACAGCGATGTGCGCGTGACGCGCGACTATCTCGCCCAGGTGGTCGGTCCGCTGCACGATGCCGAGGTGGGCATCGTGACCTGCGCGTATCGCGGCAACCCCCGCCCGGGTCTGTGGTCGCTCATGGGCTCGCTGTTCATCAACGACTGGTTCATGCCCTCGGTGAGCGTAGCCGCCGTCTCGGGTTCGCGCGCCTTTGCCTTCGGCTCGACCATCGCGCTGCGCAGCAGCGTGCTCGAGCGCATCGGCGGCTTTGCCGCGATCGCGAACCAGCTCGCGGATGATTACCGCCTGGGCGAATTGACCCGCGGATTGGGGCTGCGCACCGTGCTGTCGGACCTGGTGGTCGAGACCTGTGTCGATGAGCGCAGCTTCGTAGGCATGGTGCGCCACGAACTGCGCTGGCTGCGCACGATCCGCGCGGTCCGCCCGGTCGGCTACAGCATGTCCTTCGTCACCTTCGGGCTGCCCGTGGCCGGGGTCGGGAGCCTGCTCACCGCCGGCACCTCGCTCGCCGTCACCATGCTCGGGATCACCACGCTCGCGCGCATCATGCTGCACTGGACGGTACGCCGGCCCGGTGCGGCACTCGCGCACGTGGCGCTTTTGCCGCTGCGCGACGGGCTCAGCCTGATCCTGTGGGGCTGGAGCTTCGTCAACCGCCACGTGCACTGGCGCGATCACCGTTTCCAAGTAACCCGGGATGGCTCCGTCCAGCCCGTTGTGAGGATCAGCTCATGAGAACTCTATTTCTACATCCCCCGTCTTTCGATGGCTACGACGGCGGCGCCGGCGCCCGTTATCAGATGAAGCGCGAAGTGCGCTCGTTCTGGTACCCGACCTGGCTCGCGCAGCCGGCCGCCCTGGTGCCGGGCTCGAAGCTCATCGATGCCCCGCCGCACCGGCTCTCGTTCGAGGACATCGCCCACGAGTTCAAGGACCGCGATCTCGTGGTCATGCACACCTCCACGCCCTCGTTCAAGTCCGACGTGCGCACCGCCGAAATGATCAAGGCCATCAATCCGGCCATCAAGATCGGCTTCATCGGCGCCAAGGTCGCGGTCGAACCCGAGAAGAGCCTGATCGGCGGCCGGGCCATCGATTTCGTGGCCCGCAATGAATTCGATTTCACCGTCAAGGAAGTCGCCGACGGCACACCGTGGAGCGACATCAAGGGAATTTCGTACCGCAACGCCGCAGGCGTGATCGTGCACAACGAAGACCGTGAGGTGCTCGAGGACATGGATGCGCTCCCCTGGGTGACGCCGATCTACAAGCGCGACCTCACGGTGGAGAATTATTTCGGCGGCTATCTGCTGCACCCCTATATCTCGTTCTACACCGGCCGCGGCTGCAAATCGCGCTGCACGTTCTGCCTGTGGCCGCAGACCGTTGGCGGCCATCGCTACCGGGTGCGCTCCGTCGCCAACGTGGTCGCGGAGATGAAGTGGGCCAAGGCGGCCTTCCCGCAGGTCAAGGAATTCTTCTTCGACGATGACACGCTCACCGACAACCTGCCGCGGGTCGAGGCGCTCGCGCGCGAGCTCGGCAAGCTCGGCGTCACCTGGTCGTGCAATGCCAAGGCCAATGTGCCGCGCAAGACCCTCGAGATCATGAAGGAGAACGGGCTGCGCCTGCTGCTGGTCGGCTACGAGTCCGGCAATCAGCAGATCTTGATCAACATCAAGAAAGGCATGCGGGTGGAATTCGCGCGCCGCTTCACCAAGGACTGCCACGAACTCGGCATCGTGATCCACGGCACGTTCATCGTCGGGCTGCCCGGGGAGACCAAGGAAACCATTCAGCAGACGCTCGATTTCGCCAAGGAGATCAATCCGCACACCATCCAGATCTCGCTCGCGGCGCCCTACCCCGGCACCTTCCTGTACCGCCAGGCGAAGGAAAACGGCTGGCTGTACAACGAGGAGGTCGATCTGTTGACGCAGGAGGGCACGCAGATCGCACCGCTCAATTATCCGCACCTGAGCCACACCGAGATCTTCGATTCGGTCGAGGACTTCTACAAGAAGTTCTATTTCCGCCCCTCGAAGATCGCCTCCATCGTGGCCGAGATGGTGGTGAGCCCCGACATGATGAAGCGGCGACTGCGCGAGGGCGTGGAGTTCTTCCGCTTCTTGCGCACCCGCAAGGACGCGGCTTGAAGCAGTTGGTCATCACCGCCGATGACTTCGGCGCCTCGCCCGAAGTCAACGAGGCGGTGGAAGCCGCGCACCGGCGCGGCGTGCTCACCGCCGCGAGCCTCATGGTGGGCGCGCCGGCCGCGGCGGATGCGGTGGCCCGTGCCCGGGCGCTGCCGGAATTGCGGGTCGGATTGCACCTGGTGCTCGCCGAAGGGCGCCCGCTGCTGCCCGCCCGGGCGGTGACGCGCCTGATCGACGCCCACGGCAACTTCCGTTCGGACATGACGGCGCTCGGCTTCCAGATCGCCCTGAGCGCCGAGACCCGCCGCCAGCTCGCCGCCGAGATTGGCGCGCAATTCGCGGCGTTTCACGCCACCGGGCTCGCCCTCGATCATTGCAACGCCCATAAGCATTTCCATCTGCATCCGATGATCGCGGCCATGCTCGTCGACATCGGCGCACGCTTCGGGCTCACCGCGGTGCGTGTGCCCGACGAGCCGCTCGGCGTGCTGCGCGCCGTCGAGCCCGGCATTCCCTGGGATCCGCAGCCGCACACCGCGATCTGCGCCGCGCTGCTGCGCCGTCGATTGCGCGCGGCCGGCTGCGTGTCGCCCGACCAGGTGTTCGGTCTCGCCTGGTCCGGGCGTATGAACCGCACCCGGCTGCTCGGACTCATTGAACACCTGCCGGAGGGCCTGAGTGAAATCTACCTGCACCCCGCCACCGGCTCCTACGCCGGCGCGGCCGAAGGCTACGGCTACCGCGACGAGTTCGAGGCGCTGACGGCCCCCGACGTCATCGCCGCCTGCCGCGCCGACGATCTGCAGCTCGGCGGCTTCCGCGACTTCGTGAACGGCCAGCCGATGCCGGCGCCGCTCGAGACCGCCGCGCCTGCCGCGCTCGCCAACCCATCATGAGTACCCCCATGTCGGCCATCGTCGAAACCGAAACCCACCAGCCCGCAGGCTCGTTCCCGCAGGGGCCCATCCGCGTCGGGTCCGAGGCGCACAAGACCCTGTTCTGCCACACCCTGCTCGACACCTTCGATCCGTACCGGCCGGCGATCATCGACTGGCCCGCGCTCGAGCCCGAGGCGCGCGCGCGGCTCACCAGCCTGCCGATCTGGGACATCGCCGTGCAGACCGAGGGGCGGGCGCGGCTGAACGTCGCCTCCTACGCCGAACTCACGCCCGATCCGCTGCTGCGTCGTGCCATCGAGCTCAATGCCTTCGAGGAGGGCCGCCACAAGACCGTGCTCGCCAACCTCGTGGCCGCCTACGGCATCACGCTCGCGCCCGAGCCCACCTACGTGGTCAAGGGCAACCGCGAATGGGCCTTCATGGTGACCGGCTACAGCGAATGCATCGACAGTTTCTTCGCCTTCGGCTTGTTCGAGTCGGCCAAACGCACCGGTTTTTTTCCGGAACCCCTGGTCGACACCTTCGAGCCGGTGATTCAAGAAGAGGCCCGCCACATCCTGTTCTTCGTCAATTGGGCCGCTTGGCATCGGCGCAACATGCCGTTCTGGCGCCGGCCGTATTTCGAACTCAAGGTGCTCGCAGTCTGGCTGTTCCTCATCTGGGAACGGCTCGGCATCGCGCGCGACATGGGCAGCGGCGTGCAGGACAATAATTTCACCGT
>Ga0181534_10000221_pt1 | contig 41729 bp, 41 predicted proteins | sample PEATcosm2014_Bin_37_FD_119758 | JGI IMG/M metagenome (GOLD analysis project Ga0181534, IMG submission 119758) | Peatland microbial communities from MTU Mesocosm Facility, Houghton, MI, USA - PEATcosm2014_Bin17_10_metaG | ecosystem: Environmental > Terrestrial > Soil > Wetlands > Peat | place... | reverse complement strand
CATAAAGATTGAATGCCTCGCGTAAAGGTTCTGGCAGCCGTGAGGCAGCGTCCGCCATGGCAGCGCCGATCTGGATGCCCAACATCTGGGTCTCGGCGTCCAAAGACGCGAGGCCGGCATCCTGACCTCGCCCTCGTGGTACAGCCCTTCCAAATCGGTCCACCGGCGCTCGGGCGCGCGCAACTGCAACAGGCATTGGTTCGTCACAATTCGAGCGAGCCAAGTTCGGAAGCGGGAGTTGCCGCGAAAATCGGCAACATGTCGGAAAGCGGACAGTAGCGCGGATTGAACCGCATCTTCGGCATCGTCTTTCGAGCGCAGAATCCACGTGCCACGTGCAGACAGTACGAGTAGTGGCGCCCAAAAAGCTCTGAAATCGCGGCGCGGTCTCCCTGCTGACCTGCGGTAATGAGTTCACTCTCCGGCATCGTTTGCATTCCTGTCTTAACGCAATTCCCGTACCGAAGCTCATGATGTGGAAAATGTTGAAGTTGGAGGGCGATCAAAACCCTCGGATGCCGCCTTGGCGTCTGAGGTTTCGGCAATTGCCGGAATCTCGGCACGAAAAGGCGGCGAGCGATACGTCTTCCAGAACTTCCGGCACGCCTTATGTTGTTGCGTGCCGATCGACCAACAGAACTAGCAACACTATCGGCAGGTACAGGACAGTCGCGAGGAGGATTCGCCTGGCGCGAGCGGCAGTCTTTTGCCGGTCGAAAAGCACTGCGGCGAGCAGCAAGCCCAACGTGGCGGCTAAAGCTACCATAGCATAGGCGGCGCCAGCCATCCCTAGCATGCGTGGGAGGAGCGCCACCGGTAGCAAAAATAGCGCGGCAAATAGGATACGGCGCGCGGTGGACTCTCCATCCGGTTCCACCACTGGCAGCATACGAATCCCGGCGCGCGCGTAGTCTTCGCGGTACAGCCAGGCAATCGAATAAAAATGGGGAAACTGCCAGGCGAAGAGAATGAGGAAGAGTGCCCATGCTTCACGAGTAGACGTTCCGCTGGCTGCGGCAAAGCCTATCAGGGGGGGCATTGCACCCGGTATGGCGCCAAGCGTCGTGCACACCGGAGAGCGCTGCTTCATGGGGGTGTAGATGAGCAGGTAGCTCACCAACGTAAAGAGGCCGAGTAGCGCGGCTAACCGGTTTGTCCCCAGCCACAGATCGACGAACCCGGCGACCGACAGGAAGAGTCCGAAACAGAGCGCCCGTTCGCGCGGAATTCGGCGGGCCGGGATGGGTCGCATCCGCGTCCGACGCATCTTGGAGTCCCCGGCCGCCTCATACCACTGATTGAGCGCCGCCGTTCCGGAGGCCATCAGCGCCGTCCCCAGAAGGGTGTGGACCAGGGTGGCAATCCGTGTGGGCCCGGCAGTGCCGAAAGCAAAACCGACGGCCGCGCAGATAAGAATTAGAATCGTGATACGCGGCTTCGTCAGCTCGATGTAGTTACGCATAGCGTTCCCTCCAATTTTCTATTCCGGCGCAACAGCCATTCCCGGATGGCAAAGAGCACGATCATCGCCGGCGGAAATGCGACATAGCCCCAGTAGGACGCCACCATAGCCCGGGTCGGAGCAACGTCGAGGGCTCCCGTGATTTCGCTCTTCACCCCGTTCCGCAGAACGGTCAGCGTCAACTGCCACTTCCCGGCTCCGGGCAACGTGAGGGGAGCGGCGTATAGCAGCTTATTTTGGGCCTGGTCTCGCGTGGCGTGCGCGCGGACGTCGGTTCCGGACCCGAAGGCGCGGAGATGGAGGCGCACATCCGCGTCCAGCACGGGATCGAGTCCTTCGCACTTCTGCAACAGCACGCTGACGTCGACCGGACCGGCAGTAAGCCGTGGCGGCCCGGTGAACACGGTCACGATCAGCTCGTTCGCCGTAGCGCGCAACAGCACCGCGCCGCCATCGGCAATGGCCGGCAATTGGAGGAGCCCGGTCAGTATGAGCAGTTTTCGCATTCTTCCTCCTTAATGCATCGACATCGTGCCGCGCATTTGCATGGGCTGGAAAACGATCCAAACGCCGAAGAAATAGAGAGCGGCCGCCATGAGAGCCGTCGGCCACATGGATGCCGCCAGACGCCGCGCGATGTGCCAGGCAGTATGCAGCGTGAGCAGGAAGCCCCCGCCAAGAAGGAGAAGCTCCAGCCCCGGCATCGGCACTATGTGATACGAAAAATGTGCAAGCCACATTCCTAACCCCAGAGGAATCAGTGCCAGTACGAAGCCGTATGCCGCCTTCGGGTGCCGGCTCAGGAGAACGAGGGCTGGAACGACGATCAGCCCGGCGAAATAAAGCAGCGTGACGACCGGCATCATCGATCCAAGGCGCGCGTGCCACCGGTGCATCCAGCTCATCACCGGCCCCGTCATCCCCGCGGCGTTGACGAACGCGCCGAACACCAGAATCAGCACGAGCGCAGCAACATCCGGCCGTCGGCTGAGTCTCCCGATTCCCGAGCTACGACGATCGTCGCGCAAGCTCTGGGCCGGCAGCACGCGCAGAACGCCGACGTTTTGCTGAGGACATGCCTGCACGCAGTCGAGACAGAAGGTGCAATCGAAATTCCCCGATTTCTTGGGCTGAAACAACTGCAGCTCACAGCCGCGCTGGCCCCCACTTCCGCGAATGCAGTCGTAAGTCCGGCACGAGGCGCAAACCGCCGGTTCTCGCACCCTCACTTCGAACGGCGAGACCAGGGAATGCACGAAATGAAATTGGCCGATGGGACATACGTATTTGCAGAAACTGGCCCCGCGGAAAAGCATGTCGATAACGAACGCCGAGGCAAAGTATCCCAGGATGATCCAGGCTGTCACACGCGGGCTATCCCATAACGCGAAGGCTTCGTATGCCCATAAATATGTGATCAGCAGGGCGGCGGCCATCCACTTGGAACGGAGGGCGCGAGGCCAACGATACCGAGGGCGAGCGAAGCGCCGGCCGAGATCGCGCGGCATGGTAAAGGGGCAGGCCATGCAGAACAAGTTGCCGGCAACCAGCAGCGCGATGACGGCGAACGCGCGCCAGTAGATCCAAGGGAGGACGCCTGCAAGGTTCATCGGAGCCACTTGTGTCCCGACGAGGCCATCGGCGATCACCGCTCCCGCGAGCAGGAACATGGCGATCTGCAAACACCGGCGGAAATGTCGATATCGAAGAAGACGGCTGACAATCGGCGCACGCGGTAAACGCTTCGGCATTGCGGGTACTGCTCGTGTTTCGCTTCGCTTCGATTCCAAAGCCCGAATTCCCAAGATGACGGCCGGCGCCAGGAACGCCAGAGAACCCGGCACCCACATGATGGCGCCCGCGGCAGCCTGATCGTCCAGAGCCGAGATGCCCCACAAACGTGGCGCCGACTGGTAACTGGCATACAACACGTGGCTGGAAAAGCTCAACACCGCTGAAAGTACCGTATTCACGATGTCCGCCGACACGAGGTATGGAATCATCGCCCATCGCGGCCATACGGGCGTGCCAGGCCAGACACTGACTACGGGCCACCAGAACAGTACGGCCGCCCAGAAGAAGCACGCGTGCTCCCACCTATGCCAGGCGGGCGATTGCAGTCCTAATTCGTATATTGGAGGAAGGTGCCATACGACCAACACCGCCGTGAACGCGGACCAGGAAACGACGGGATGCACCATCGCGCGGCCCGCCTGCTTCAACTCGGGGCAGGCGAGAAAGGGACCGAGCGCATCTTTAAACAGCCATCGGGGAAGACCGCGCAGCAGCGGAATCACCGGCTGACCAATCAGGAGCAGCGGAGGCGCAACCATCAGAAGCAACAAATGCTGAATCATGTGCGCCTCCAGCAGCAGACCAGCAAAAGCATCGAGCGGCGATTCGAGCGCTAGCAAAACTGCCAGAAGTCCAGCAAGATAGGCCGCGAGCCGCGTGGGGGTGTACCGATGAGGCGCCTCTATGTGCAGACGAAGCCAGCCACGAAGGTAGAGTGCCGCTGCTCCTCCCAAAAAGCAGAGGATCCCCCCATTCAGGGTCCACGACGCAAGTACTGCTGCGGCAATGGGGTCCATTACCGGGCACTCGCCTGCGTCGGGTCCCGCGCCGGGGGCTGGTTGGGCGGGCGCAGGGTCTGCATAAACGCTACGAGCGCGGTAACCTCGGCCGGTCGCAGGTTCTTGCCGTACGCCGGCATGTTGCCACTGCCCTGGATGACCTGACGGATCAACTGATCGCGCGTGAGGCGCGTCGCCACCGAGTCTAGAGCAGGACCGCGCTGGCCACCCTCGCCTCCCAGGCTATGACAATTGCGGCACTGCTTGCTCTGAATCAATACCGCCCCCTGGAGTTCCAGCGGGGAGCGGCCTTTTACGTATCCCGCCGGCGTAACGGCGGCGCTCCACGCCTCCATGTGCGGCGACCAGGGCGCGTACGTGCCCAGGTATGCGAGCAGTCCGAGCGTAAGCAGGGCGAGCAACACCACAACTACGGCCATTGGGCGGCGGCGAAAATGCTTCTCTCCGGTGCCGGAATAAAACGGCAGCAGGAACAGGAGTGCCACGCCAATCACGGGAGCGACCAGAAGCAGAAACGTCTCCATGTACGCTGGCAGAAGCGCCAGGCTCGCGTAGATCGGGAGGAAGTAAAAGTCCGGCTTCGGAGCGGTGTGAATGAGTGTAGGGTTTGGTGGCCCCGAAGGTCCGGCAGGTCCGAACACTAGCGCACACAAAACGATCGCCGTAGTCAGGCACCCACTGAAAATCAGGTCCTTACCAATTACATTGGGCACGAACGGCACGCCCGTCTTCTCCACCAGCTCTTCGTACTCGGCGGCGTATGTCTCCTTCGTCACGGGCCTGCCTTGCGTCGGATACTCGTTGATTCCCTTTGTTAGCACGAGCCGCAGATGAAGACTGAGGAGTGCCAGAATCGTTCCCGGCACTACGAAGACATGTAGCGAGAAGAATCGCGAGAGCGTTTCTCCCGCGATCGTCGATCCCGCTAGCATCAAGTGAACCGCCTGAGCGCCCACAAACGGAATGCGGCCCATGATCGAAGCGCCGATTCCAAGGCCCCAGTAGGCGTCCTGGTCGAAGCGCAGTACCTGACCGGTGAAGGCCATACCGAGCGTGCAGAAAAACAGAAAGCATCCGCTCACCCATGTCAGCTCGCGCGGATATTTGTACGCACCGAACAGAAACGTTTGGATCAGATGGAGGGACATCATGCCGACCATGAAGATCGATCCCCAGTTATGCACCGCGCGCAGGAACCATCCGAGGAATTGTTCGTTGTTGAGATACTGCAAGCTTGTCCAAGCCTGACTGCTGGAAGGCACATAGACAAAGGCGAGGCACGTGCCTGTGACGATTTGCAGAACGAAGCACAGAAGGGTCCCGCTCCCGAAGACGTAGAACCAACTGTTGGTACTCGGCGGAACTTTATGTCCGGCAGTCGATTCGAACAATTTCACCAGGTGCAGACGCTCTTCCAACCACAACGCAATCGATCTCAGCATACGATTTCCTTAAAGCGGTTCGGCCAGAGTGGGAAGATGGCCGCCCAAGACCTTCAGTTCGCCGCCCTCGATCTTATGTGGGTATGCGAATAGGCCACGCGGCGGAGGTCCGGACGCGTGCGAGCCATCCTCATAGAAGGCGCCGCCGTGACAGGGACACATGAATAGCCGCGACTGCTGAAACCAGCGCACGGGGCAGCCAAGATGCGTGCAATTGATGGCGAAAACCTGGAATGTCCCGGAATCGATCCGGCGCACCCAGCACGGCACCTCGGCGGTGTCGCCATCCCAGGCCTTGCTCGCGGGATTCCGATAGGTGGCCAGCCGGGTTTCACCCGCCGGAAACCGGTCAACGGGGCCGAGTGAAATCCACCGGTTCGGCGAGTTCCGGGTGAAACTCGACAGCACATATCCCATTAAAGGCACGCCCATGAGCAGGGCGGCAATGCCGTTCAGGCCGGCGCCGATTTTCAGCAGAAGATTGCGTCGAGTTAGGGTCATGGCAGATCGATTCCTCTTGCGACGTTAGCCGAATCTTCCCGATGCGCGGAGAGCCAGGCGATCACGTCGGAGATTTCCTGTGGGGTCATGACGCGGCCCGCGGCGTCGCCACGCCAGTCTGGAATTCTTTGGTCGGCGCGCCCAGCGATCACCATCGTCCGCAAGTCTTGATCGCTTACGAGCGATAGAAATGCGGGATCGACCACCGAACCGCCCTTCGTGCCTCCGGTTCCATTGGGCCCGTGACAGATGGCGCAGTATGTGCGGAAGACTGACGCGCCCTGGTCCGGGTCGCCCACGCCGGCACTATAGGGCGGAAGCGGCACGCCGGCGAAATCCTGGGGCCGTGACCATCGGGACTGCATCTGCGCAGCGAGAGTCGCGATCTGCCGGTCGGTCAGTGTCCCACCGGCGTTCTGTGCGAATGGCGGCATGGCGGTGTGTGGTACGCCTTTCGCAATGACTTCACCCAAGCGGTCTTTTCCGATCAGAGCCAGGTATAGAGGATCGTTTAGCGGGCGCGCGGCGCCACCGTGTCCACCGTTCCCGTGGCAGGCGGCGCAATTCTGCGCGTATAAAACGGCGAAATCCGTGACCTCATCAGGCAGCGTGTAGCGTTCCGCCCGGTTACCGCATCCTGCCAAGAACAGCGCGAGGCCCGCGGCCATCCAAACCGGCCGGCCGGTCACAGGCCCTCCTCGCGCTCTTGCGCCTCGATGCCAGCTCTCTCGGTCAGTGGCCAGCTTTGCATGGTCTGGATCTTCGCTGAGCGGGCAACTATTTGCCCGGCAGCCAGACCGAATGCAATTTGGGAAGCCACAAACCAGCCCCACGCGATGCGTTCATTCAATGTCGGATTGATTACGCTGAGCGAAGCGGCGATCAAGCCCGACCAGAGGACGGGGGTCACCAAGCTGCTACGCCAGGTGGCGCCACGCGGAAACATGGGAAGCATGACCGCATACAAAATACCGACCAGCAGCGAGACCGTTCCGTGAATCACCAAGCCAGCTATCAGTCCGGCGGCATTGAAGTGGCGAAGTCCCTCTATCGACAGGGACGAGAGTGAAGGCAGTATCCCGGCGGCTAACAGATTCACCGGGTACCAGACGCTACCATGCGCAATCAGGCCAAACAACATGGCTACGAGGGCCATCGCCAGTGCTCCGGCGGCGCCTCCGTAAATGCCCGACCAATACGGATGGACCTCGACTGGAATCCGCGTCCGATGGTCTCTGACACCAGGCGCCAAATGCTCCACAGAACGAACGCTGCGCGGAATCGACGCCATTGGTGCGACAGTGGCAGTAAGGGGCACTGGCTGCTCGTTTTGTTCCGGCAAAACGGCTAGCCACCAGCCTACGGCTGCGCGCAGCAGGACGAGAATTCCGACAATGGTCACCGCCGGATGCATCACCACGCCGCCCAAGATCAAGGCGAGGCCGAGCGCGGCAAGCAATGGCCATGCCGTCGGCGCTGGAACCAGAATGGAGTTCGATTGGCGATCGTTGGCCATCGGCTACCGCCCCACCACGTAAACTACCGTGAACACCGCGATCCACACCGCATCCACGAAATGCCAGTACCAGGCCAGAAGCCGGAATCGGCGCGCCTCGCCGTCCATCTTTCCGAACAGCCCCAGGACTAGTGTCACCGACAGCAGAGTCAAGCCCATGATCACGTGGCTGGCGTGCAAACCGACCAGAGAATAGAAAGACGTGCCGAACAGATTCGTCCCGATGTTCAAATGCCAATCGATCATCAGGTGCCGCCATTCTAAAGCGGTCTGGCGCAGAAACTCGAGCCCGAGGACAATCGTCACGCCGGTCCATAATTTGAACGTCGCCATGGCTTCCAATTTAAATGCCTTCTCGGCAAGCGCCACGGTGGCACTGCTGGAAAGCAGGCAGATGGTTGCCCAAACCGGGAGTTCGAGCACTTGCGATGGGTTAGGGCCATTCAGGCTCTTGCCGGCATAAAACAGGTAGGCCACAACGAAGATCGTGAAGAGGGTAGACTCCGTTACGATCAAGCAGACTAGCCCCACCCGTCCGCGATCCGGCAACTTCCATTGCGTCTGTTCGAGCGAAACAGTAGACGTCATGGCAAGGTTACTCATATTTCCAGTCCGGATCTTCGGGGTGTTTCAAGTCCCACAAGGGGCGGCTGCTGCGCACTTCAGGCAGAACCGCGAAATTGTATTCAGGCGGCGGCGATGCGGTCGCCCATTCGAGCGTCCACGCATCCCAGGGATCGTCACCGGCGGGCGCCCCGCTGCGCAGCGACCGGACGATGTTCCAGATCAGGCATGCGATGGCAGCGGCCTGGAAGATGACGCCGATCGAGGCGAGCAGGTTCAGGCTCTCCCAGCCGCGGCCCGCGGCGTAAGTGTAAATCCGACGCGGCATTCCTAGAAAGCCGGCGAAATGCAGCGGGTCGAACGTCATGTGGAATCCGATTACGAGAAGCCAGAAGTGCCATTTCCCCAATTTCTCGTCGAGCATCCTGCCGGTAGCTTTCGGGAACCAGTAGTAGATTGCGCCGAAGAGCGTGAACAGTAAACCGCCCAACAGCACGTAGTGGAAATGGGCCACCACGAAGTATGAGTCGGTCAACTGCCAGTCGAAAGGCGCCGCAGCCATCATCACGCCCGTGAGTCCGGCAATCAAAAACTGGAACAGGAACGCGGTGCAGAACAACATCGGAGTGTCGAAGCGGATCTTGCCTCCATACATCGTGCCCAGCCAGTTAAATATTTTGATCCCCGTGGGAATTGCGACGACCATCGTGGAAGCGACGAAGAAGATGTTGGACGGCGCCGTCATGCCCACGGCAAACATGTGGTGCGCCCACACGCCGACGGACACCATTCCGATGGCCAGCGTTGCGCCGATCATCGCCGGACGCCCGAAGATCGGCTTGCGCGAGAACACGGGGATAATCTCCGATGCGCAGGCAAAGCCCGGCAACATCAGGATGTATACTTCGGGGTGCCCGAATAGCCAGAAGAAGTGCTGCCACAACACGGCGGAGCCGCCGGCTTGCGTATCGAAAAAATGGCCGCCAAGATAACGATCCACGAGCAGCATCATTTGCGCCGCTGTGAGAGGCGGAAGGGCCATTAGCACCATGAAAGAGACCACCAGCATCAGCCAGACGAACAGCGGCATCCGGGCTAGCGTCATGCCCTTGCAGCGCATGCTGAAAATGGTGGCGATGACATTGATTGCGCTCGTCGTGCTTCCGATTCCGCTCACGATGATGCTGAGGATCCAGTAGTCCGTGCTCGTGCCGCGGGAGAACGCACGCTCTGTCAATGGTGCGTAGGCAAACCATCCGACGTCGGGCGCCGTCCCGTGGCCAGCCAAACCTTCGCCGCCTATGTAGCTGAAGTACAGCAGGAGACCGCCGAAGAGGAACATCCAATAACCAAAGGCATTGAGCCGAGGGAACGCCATGTCGCGCGCACCAATCATCAACGGCACCAGATAATTTGCGAGTCCCGCAAAGAATGGCATACCCACCAGAAACACCATCGTGGTTCCATGCATGGTGAAGAGCCGGTTGAAAACGTCCGGTGGCAGTACCTTGCCGTTAGGAAAGGCCAACTGCGCGCGCATCAGCCCCGCCATGACGCCAGCCACAGTTAAGAAAGTGAGCGCCGTGCCGATATACATCATCCCCAAGCGCTTGTGATCGACGGTCACGATCCACTCATGAAGCTTGGAGGGCAGTGCCAGTGACTGGGGCCGGTCCAAGTTATCCGCGATGTATCCGGTGGTCGCCATTGTTTCACGATCCTATTTCAGAGAGGAAAGATAGCTCACTACTGCATCCAGTTCGGGAGCGTTGAGTTGCATGTTAGGCATGAAGTTACCCGGCTTGATCACCTGGGGGTCCTTCACCCAGGCGCGGAGATTTTCCGCCGTGTTCGGGATCATGCCGGAAGCTAGGGTCGTCCGACCCATCAGATGTGACAGGTCTGGGCCGAATGTACCCGCCGCCGATGTGCCGCTCACGGTGTGACAGTTGACGCAGGAGAGCGAGAGAAAAGCTGCGCGCCCCCGCGCTTGTGAGCCGGCGGCCGTCATTTCTCCCGCGGCCCACCGCTCGAAATCCGCCTGTGGCTGCACGATCACGCGCAGCAGCATGTTGGCATGTTGCATGCCGCAATACTCGGCGCAGTTTCCGAGGAATGTGCCTGTCACGCGCGGATCGATCCACATGGTATTCGTCCGGTTCGGAATCACATCGGTTTTGCCGGCCAGTTGCGGCACCCAAAAGCTGTGAGCTACGTCCGCCGATTGCAGAGTAAGGAAAGCAAAGGCCGGCCGATCCGCGGTGTTCACCGGAACGTGGAGTTCATTCGCCGTCACGATTCCCAAGTCCGGATAGCGGATCTCCCACCACCATTGATGCCCGACCACCGTGACGTGAAGCGCGTCCTTCGGAACGGGCTTGTTCTGAATCGCTATCACCACGCGAGCCGTCGCCATCGTCAGCACGAAGACAATCAGAACCGGAATTACAGTCCACGCCATTTCGATACGGTTGCTCCCGTAAACCTGGGGTGGCTCGTTTTCGTCATTCGCAATGCGGCGAAATTTCACGATCGTGAAGGCGAGCAGTCCGGCCACGATTGCGAAGATGGTGGCGCACACTGAGAGCACCAGCAGTGACAAATGGTAGACCGAATCGGCGGGCGTAGCTTGCGGCTTGAAGATATTCGCAACCGGATGCTCGGACTGCGCCGCCGCAATCGCTACCGATGCCCACCAGAACCCCGCCAGTCGCGCCAAGCTCTTCATCTCTGCTTGTTAGGAGCGCCGGCCCGGCCGATTTGTTCACGTTTCTAACGCTTCTGTTGTGGCACCTTGCGATCCTCCGGCTGGCGGATGCGAACTATGGTCCGGGGGCGCTGTTTCGCCTGATCCAGGAGTTGGCCGAGGCATCCTTCGTCCCGGGCGCTTTCGTGCTCGGGGCCTTGGGCGGGCGCATCGCGCAGGACGAGGTTCAGGACCTCGGCCATCACAACACGTTCGAAGAAAGCCGCAACACGCGAACAAATTGATGAAGGAAGCGCTCTTTAAATTGACGAACGCCGCCAAGAACCGCCGCGCGTTCCTGATTGTAGCGGAGCCGAACTATGCCCGAGCCGATTCCCACCTCACCGCCCGCACAAACCCTTAAGAAATGGCTTGTGCCGGCCGCCATTCTGCTAGCCGCGGCCTTCCTCATCGTATTGGTTACCGTTAACTGGAACGCTTGGACCGCGGATCGCCCGGCGCAGGTAACCGATGACGCCTATCTTCGCGCCGATCTCACACCGCTGAGTACCAAAGCCGCCGGGTTGGTGGCCAAGGTCGCCGTGTCCGATTATCAGCTGGTAAAATCCGGAGATCTTCTCATTCAGCTGCGGGATGATGACTTCCAGGCGCAGGTGCGTGAAGCGGAAGCCTCTCTCGCCGCCGCACAGGACGGGCTCGTCAATAACGACCGGCAAAAGCAATTGCAGGATGCCAAGATCACCGAGGCTGCCGACGGAGTCCACGCCGCCGAGGCCGATACCGCCGCGGCGGAGGCCGGCATCGAAGCGGCGAACGCCACCATCTCGGGTGCAAAGAGCGGCATAGCCGCAGCTCAAGCCGACGTGGAACGGACGGGGAAGGAACGCCGGCGCCAGGAGGCGTTGATCGGCACCGAATCGACCACGCCCCAAAAACTGGAACAGGCGGTAGCCGATGAGGAGCGGCTCCGCTCGCAGCTCGCCGCCAGGCAGGCCGACTTGGCCAGCGCGTCGGCCCAACTCGCCAGCCGCAAGGCGGACTTGGCGCGAGCCGAAGCACGCTTGCAGAGCTCCCGCAGCGCGCGCGAAGTAGAGAAGCGCCAACGGGCTGTGCTCGATTCCCAGGAATCGCAACTGCGATCGGAGGTGAACTTGAGAAAGGCGGGTTTGGCGCTGGCCCAAACTAATCTTGGCTACACGCGCATCCTCGCTCCGGAAAACGGCATTGTCAGCGAACGGTTGGTTCGGCCCGGGCAATTGGTCAGTCCGGGCACGCAGGTGATCTCGCTCGTGCAAAGCGATGTTTGGGTACAGGCGAATTATAAGGAAACGCAGCTGCCCCGAATCAGGTCCGGTGATTTTGCGGAGATTCGAGTCGACGGCGTCCCTGGCACGATCTTCAAAGGCAGAGTGGACCAGGTGGCGCCAGCCAGCGGATCCCAATTTGCGCTATTGCCTCCCGACAACGCAACCGGCAATTTTACGAAGGTGGTGCAGCGCGTACCGGTGAAAATCGTCCTGGATCCCAACCAGCAGGCCGGCGGGCGGCTGCGCCCGGGTCTGTCGGTAATCGCAACCGTTCACACCAACACCGTGCGGCAATAACGGAGACACCAGTGACTTCCTCCGAACGCAACGACTCCAGCCGCGCCGCCACCGCGGCTTCCGCCCAACCCAAGACCAATCCATACGTAGGGGTCGCAGGTGTTTTTCTCGGCGCCAGCATTGCCACTCTCAATGCGCGGCTCCTCAGCGTTGGCTTGCCGGATCTGCGCGGTGCACTGGGATTGGGTGTCGACGAGGCCTCGTGGCTGCCCACCGCGCTCAACATGGCCATGATGTTTAGCGGTTGTTTCGTGGTCTTCCTTAGCGCGCTCTTCGGCCCGCGCCGGATCCTGTTGCTGGCGTCGGTGGTCTTCGCGGCGGCCAGCGCCCTTCTGCCGCTGGTTCACGCCCTGCCGGCGATGCTCACGTTAATGGTGGTTGCCGGCATCGCTTCCGGAACATTTTATTCCCTGACCATGACGTTCGTACTGTCGGCCCTTCCGCGCCGCCTGATCATTTTCGGAATCGCGGCCTATGCCGCCGACATCGTCTTTACCGGCAACTTCGCTCCGGCGATCGAAGGCTGGTACATCGACCATCTTTCCTGGCATTGGCTTTTCTGGAACTCGGCTATCGTGACCACGGGCATGACGGTCTGCGTGTATTTCGGCATTCCGCGCGGACCGCTTCCGGGGCAGCGGCCCAGTTGGCGCGGCTTCACATACTTGAGCCTCGGGTTGGCCTTGATTTATGGGGCGCTGGACCAGGGGGAGCGGCTGGACTGGCTCCACTCCGGGACCGTGGTTGCTATGCTCTGCGCCGGCGCCCTTCTGCTGATCGCCGCGATCTGCCGCAGAATGATGCAGCCGAACCCCATACTCGATCTGTCGTTTCTCTGGCGACGTAACGTCTTCATCCTCGGGGCCGCGATATTCGTGTTCAAGTTCGTGCAGTTATCTACCATCGTTCTGGTGCCGGGTTTCCTCGCCAACATACAACGGTATCGTCCACTTCAAACCGGACAGGCGTTGGCGTGGGTTGCCGCCCCCATGTTCGCGCTCGTCTGGATCGTCGCGGTGGTTGTGGTTTACACGAATTCGCGGCTGGTCCTCGCCCTGGGTCTCACTCTGGCCGCCGTGGGCTGTTGGAGGTTTTCCCAAGTAGACTCTTCGTGGGCTGGAAACAGTTTTGAGTTATGGGAACTGCTCTTCGCCGGAGGCTTCGCTTGTTCGTATGTCGGCATGGTCAGTAGCATTGTGTTGGATGGATTGGAATCGGGAGCACTTTCCGGCGCAGCAAAGGCCGCGACGCTCTCAGGCTTCATGCACTTCATCCGGCTGATGGGAGGCGAAGCCGGTGTCGCGTTTATGACCCGTTTCCTCGACGTACGGGAGAAACTCCATTCGAACCTGCTGGGGCTGCAGGTGCAGAGTGGTAGCTGGATTAGCGCGGTGAGGCTGCAATCGCTGACGGCCCGCCTGCTTCCAGAGTCCGGCAGTCCTGCGGAGGCAGGATACCGCGCGGGCGGCCTTCTGGGGGCGCAGGTGCGCGCTCAAGCCTACACGCTGGCAACCTCCGATGCCTTTTTGCTGATGGTGTGGATCGTAGTGGGCTACCTGTTGCTCATGCTTTTTCTGCGCCCCGGCAAAATCACGTTCCAAGATTTGAGGAGAAGCTGATGTCTGGAGTGAGGCAGTGTTGGATTCCAATGTTGGCGGCGATTTTCCTAAATGCACAGGCGTACGCCGGCGAGATTCGGAATCTCACCTTGGAGGAGGCCGTTCAACTCGCTATCAGTCAGAACCATGCACTCAAAATCGCGCGTTTGAAAGTCAAGGAAGCGGAACAACGAAAGGCGGAACAGCGATCCTCCTATTTTCCCGTACTCACCGACCATGCTCTTGCGGATGAGAACACAGGACTTGAGCACGTTGCAATCCCGGCAGGTGCGCTCGGCACGCTCAATGGCACTCTGGTTCCCTACAAGAACATCAATCTGCCGCAGGGCCAAAAGAATCTTCTGTTCAATCAGGCGACGGTTTCTCAGCCTTTGACCCAGTTGATTCGCGTTCATCAGGCAAACCTGATTGCCGCGGCGGAGACATTGATCTCTCGTGATGAATTGAAAAAAGCCGAAAACCAGGTTGCCCTGGACGTCCACAACCTCTACTTCGGAATTCTCATAGCGCGCCTCCAGAAGCGGGCGGCAGAGCAACAGACCACGTATGCCGCGGAGCAACTGCGCGAGAGCGAGGACGATGTTCGCGCGGGCAATGCCCTCCGCCTCGCTACTATGGAGGGCCAGGCGGGGCTCCTCGAAGGTCGCCAATCGGTCCTCACATCAGACCTGCAACTCACCGATCTGAACACCGAGTTCGACAACCTATTGGGGCTTCCCCTGGATACGCAGCTCGATCTGAACCCGACTGTACCAACGGCGCCGGAACTGCGCCCTAAGGAAGAATACTTGAAAAACGCCTGGGACCAGAATCCCGACATTTCTGCCGCGGGGGACACCGTCCGGAAAGCGAGGGCAGCTGTCGCGGTTGCAAAAACGGCTTATATCCCGGATGTCTCGGCCTATTTCACCAACAGCTGGCAGGACGGCGTCTCGTTCCTCGTGAGGAACTTCAGTACCGTCGGCGTACAACTCAATTGGGAGGTTCTCGACTTCGGCAAGCGCCGTGCCACCGTGCGGGAGCGGGAGTCTCAACTCGCCCAAGCCGAAGAGAACCTGCGCCGCTTGAAGGATGATGTCGCAACCGAGATTGAACGAAGTTACGACAAATTGGTTCGCACCAAGAGCCTTATCGAGGTGGCAGAGCAGGTTGCGTCGCTGAGGCAGGAAAGCGAGCGGCTCGCTCAAAACCAGTTGACGCAGGGCGTCGTGACGATTTCTGACCGGCGGCGTGCCTCTTCGGCCACCTACAAGTCACGAGCGGACCTATTGCAGGCCAAACTGAATTATTTGGTCGCGTGGGCCGAACTGCAGCGCACAATCGGTCAAACCCCGGCTCTCAAAGAACATTCCGGTGGGGGCAACCAATAGAGCTGAGAAAGAGAGAGCACAGTTCTTCGGGATAACATATGGGCGCTAAACTCTGGCCTGCGATTGGCGGACAACTCGGACTGATTGCGACGCTTCTGATCGGCTCGCTGGGAATCTACGTGGCGCTGCGGAACCAGCGGCGTCAATTGAATGCCCAGATGTTTATCGAGTTCTCGAATCGCTTTCAACAACTGCTGCGTACGTTTCCCAAAGAGGCGTGGATGGCAAACCATTCGGCATCTCTTCCGCTGCCGCCTTCAGGCCCGCAACTGACTGAATGTGCAATTTATTGCATCCATTTCGTCGCTGATGTCTATTATCTGCACCTGGGTGGCTACGTCTCGGCGAAGCTATGGAGAATTTGGGAAAGGGAAATCAAGCGCACGTTGACCTGCCCGGTCTTTCAAAGGGAGTTGGCGGCGGTCGAAATCGAGTTCTCACAGGACAACGAATTCCTGGTATATCTCGGTGGTTTGATGCGTGATTGCGGCTGCGATCAAAGGTCGAGCCATGGTCCCTGACTCCGGGACGGGGCGTCCCCAAGGATTTGTGAAAGCTGAGGATCACGATGTTTCGAATCGACAAGCGCCTCGACTGCAGTGAGACAACATTGCGGATCAGTGGCCGGATTCAATCCAAGAACGTGCCTGAGCTCCGTGCGGAAATCGAAAGCTGCGGAAGTCAACCGTGCCTCGATCTCGAAGAAGTAAACCTGGTAGACCGTGCATCTGTTCGCTTTCTGATTTCCTGTGAGGCAGAAGGAATACGACTACTTCATTGCCGGCCTTACATTCGGGAGTGGATGCTCCGGGAGAAGCTTCAGGAAGCGGGCCATCCCGACGAACTCTGAGCCGGGGCGCCTTCGGGGTTCATACCACCTGCAGGGGAGGCGGTCCGAATCATCGCTAAATGCGGCGCTAATGTTTTCTTGGCGTTGAAGACGCGGGATTGGACGGTTCCGATTGGAATAGCTTGGGCGGCGGCGATTTCGTGATACTGCAATTGCTCTACGAACCGTAGCTTCATTACCTTCCGCTCGGAAGGTTCGAGTAGGTTCATCCATTGGTGAAACTCGAACGCTCGCGTGCTAGCCGAATCGACGGCGACCCCACCAAAACCTGTCTAAACAGCAAACCGCTCGATGAGATAGCAGTGACCGAAAGATTCCTCACGGTTCCGGTGCGACTTCGGGTAAGATTCACCGATATCTGAGTCGCTCCGCGATATAGCCCACGAGCTTTGGCCAGAAGACTCTATGCCATCGTTGAAATCGAGTCGTACTTGAGGTTTTAACCGATGGAACACGTGGCTGTCAGTTAGCACGCGGCGTGAATATGACGATCAACGTCATGCTGTTACCTTCCCTCGCTCCGGTGAATAGGGAATGGCGGTGAACTTGTTCCGCACATGATGCGTTTCAATGCGACTCGCATCCGTTGCGTCTCATGTCGGTAGAGTCCGCTCAGGATGCTTTTGTTCGAAAAATGACACCGTGTGTGAGAGCTTACGATCCAACCGTTCGCCCGCCGATTGCCACGCGGAATCGATACTTGTCGCTGCGGAGGTTTCTGATTCTCGATTCGAGAGTGCTTCGCGGCAGGCCAAGCTTTTCCGCCGCACCCTCCGGGCCCGCGATACGGCCCCGAGTCTCCTCGAGCGCTGCCTCGATGAGCTCTTTTTCCTGCCTCACGAGAACTGAGTCCAACGGCACTGCCGTCTTTGTCTTGCCCCCGCCCACACGCCACAGCCAGGCGTCTTCGATAGAAATCGTGCCGCCCTCGCAAAGAATGACCGCCCGTTGCAAGACATTCTGCAATTCGCGGATGTTGCCTGGCCAATCGTAGCTCTGTAGCAGCTCGAGTGTTCTGCCGTCGATATTGCGGATCCTTCTGCCTGACGCAGCGGCAAAGCGCTCAACGAAATATTTGGCGAGCACCAGGATGTCGTCCTGGCGATCACGGAGAGGGGGCACCTCAACCGGAAATACGTTCAAACGGTAAAACAAGTCAAGACGGAATCTGCCCGCGTCCACATCCGCCGAGAGGTCACGATGCGTCGCGGAGAGTACACGCACATCCACAGGAATTGAACTGACGCCACCAACTCGTTGGATTTCATGGTCCTGAAGGACGCGTAGAAGGGCAATCTGCGCTTCCGTGGGAATATCGCCGATCTCGTCGAGGAAGATCGTTCCACCGTTTGGCGACTCAAAGCGACCGATATGCCGTTGATTGGCGCCGGTGAAGGCGCCCTTTTCGTACCCGAAAAAGTTCGGCCGCGATCAGTGAACGCTGAATGGCCGCGGAATTAACACTAATGAAGGGTTCTTTCGATCTACGAGAGCGATTATGAATCGCCCGCGCGATTAGGTGGGGACACCGGTTTCGTGGGTCCGCCCGAGAAACATGGCGCCTATCCTGCGATCCGCCGTGGTCAGTGGGACGGCGTATCCCAATTCCAGTTGCCGGTCCCGGAGCCATTCCCGACAGTGCGCGAACGCCTGGTCCGGGATTATGGCAGCTTGCTGATGTTCTAGGCCCAGAAGAGCCACTCATGCTCGACCGGAAGATTGGGTTTTGGCAACGTAGACAACACCGTGCGGAATGCGAACCGCTTGGTGACCATCGCTAACGGACTAATCACGTCTGTCGCCGGCAATCTCACAAGCGGCAAAGATTTGAAACCCACTTCCGCGATCTGGTTTAGAATTTGCGCCGCTGCAAACGGCATACGCAAGCCGTCCGCGATGATTCGGAATCGACGCTCAATGGCAGAGGATTACGGTCAGGATTCCGACAAATGCTCGGAAGCGGCGCCGACCGCTTGGATACTCGCCCATTCATTCCTTTCCTCCGCCACTGTAGCGGTCGTCTCGCCCGCCCGGCTTAAACGGCGCAAATCCCTTCAATGCCTGCTTTTGACCGTATCTTTCCGCACTCCTCTTGGGTAGGTCGAGGAAGGTGGACAAGTAGACGATCGCACGATCAACTCTGGACTAACACAAATGTTCTGTGCGCTTTCGTCGCTCCCGATCTTGCGGATAAGGAGTTCCGCCGCTGTGGCACCCATCTCTTGCAGTGGCTGGCGAATGGTCGTCAGCGGAGGGTATGCGATGCTTGCGAACTCGATGTCGTCGAAGCCCATGATCGAAATGTCTTCAGGCACTCTGTAGCCGCCTTCACGCAATGCGGTCATAGCTCCTAGCGCCGAGATATCATTGAAGGCCACGACCGCGGTGAAGGGATGGCCGCGACGCAGTAACTTCCTGGCGGCGAGGCGCCCCTCTTCGGCATGGCCGCTGCTAGGGTGTTCGAGCCGCTCCAACTGAACAGTAAGATGCGGGGCGACACGAAGCTCAAAAGCCTTGCAGGTCGCGAGCACCGCGTTCCAGCGTTCATCTGTGTCACCGCCCCCTTCAGGGCCTTTGATGAACGCAATCTCTCTGTGGCCCAGGGAAACGAGGTAATGAATCGCTTTGCTAACGCCGAGGGCGTTGTCGATGGAAACTCTCGTGCTCCATATGGGCGAGCGTTCCGTACATAGGGTAACGGCTGGAATACCAGGCGATTCATTCGGGGTGGAGTTGATTAACAACAGGCCCTCTGCGCCGCGATCGCAAAGCGTCTCGACATGGCGCTTGAGAAGTGATGGGGACCAGAGGTGAGTCGATACCAGGGATGTGTATCCCGTATTCAACAGATGCCTTTGGAATCCGCTCAGTAATGCGGCCTCGAAACCATCGCCGAAATCAGGCGCGATGACGCCGATCAGGTAACTGCGCTTTTTGCCGAGCGATCGTGCGAAATAGTTGGGGCGATACCCAAGTCTTTTCGCTGATTCCACGACTCGCCGCCTGGTTTCCTCCGGAAAACGTGTCGCTTCGGGAACGTCATTTAGAATCATCGAGATCGTCGTTCGAGACAGGCCGACGCGTTCGGCCAACTCTCTCAATGTGATCCGGCGGTCTGAACCCGCCCGCGACGTATGTTTGGGCTCGGTGGAATTCATAGGCTCCGCCAGCATATCACGTCCGCTTCTTTGGCCTATGGACTTTCCCGATAAATCGACTTCCTTGACATCGACTTCCTTGGCCTTGACAAGCACCTTGGATTTGTGATTGAATCGACTCCGAATAGTAAACCGGTTTACCATCAAGCGTGATACGGTTCACCAAGGAAGCGGTAAGTATCGAAGACAACCGGAAAACGTTAGGCCCGGACAAAGGCGACCTCGCGATAACTACGCTCCTGGTGGGTCACCTGGCCAGACGGAAAGCAGCAGCAATCGAAAGAAGGAACCTACAAAAATGAAAATGACGCGCCGTCAACTCGCCCTCTCGCTCGCAGCGAGCAGCACTTTGCGTTCCTCTCCGTTCGACTCGCCGCTCGCGCCGTTAGGAGTTCCCCGAGGCATTGTCCCGGGACGCGTCACCTGGGCGCACGATCCGGCGGCAGTGACCTGGGACGGGACGGGTTCCTGGTGGGAGGACGCTCACAACCATCAGTCAGTCATTGACCGCATGGTCTCCAACTCTATCCGCGGCCTTACCAATCAAAAAAGCGATGCTCTGGCCTGGACGGCTGTCTTTCAACATTTCAATCGCACTCATGGCCGAGGCAACGCGGGATACAGAACCGGGGAGAAGATCGCGATCAAGGCGAACCTGAACAACACAACGGGACACGGCACGATCGACCGGCTGAATTCGTCACCTCATTTGATCCTGTCCCTCGTTCAACAATTAACCGGGCCAGGCAGGGTGCCGCAGTCCTCGATCACCGTTTTCGATTCCAGCCGGTTCATTCCAGACAATCTCTATGAGAAGATTCACAGAGAATTTCCCGGCGTTTTGTTCGTGGACCATATTGGCGGCGACGGACGATTGAAGGCCGAGTTCAAACCCAACGCGATCCCTTACTCTATTACCAGCCGCAACGCTTCGGGCCTTGATACCACGGTGGTCGAGGCTGCTTACCTAATCGATGCGGCTTTGTTGAAAGGTCACGTTAGTTCAGGTGTTACGCTTTGCGCGAAAAATCTGTTCGGAGCTACGAGTATCAATCCCGACTGGCACAAGAACGCGCACGACGGCTTCCCGCACAACCGTGACGGATCACCAAGCTACTCTGCGGTTGTAGATTGTTTGGGCCATAAGGATCTCGGCGAGAAAACGATACTGTTTCTCGTAGACGGTCTCTACGCAAGCGATAGTGCGGATCCGCCGCCCGCTCGCAAGTGGAAGATGACGCCATTCAACGACGCCTGGCCGAGCAGCATCTTCTTGTCCCTTGACGGTGTGGCGATCGACTCTGTAGGCTTCGATTTTCTAGCTTCGGAATGGACTGATCTTCCCGATATCGCCAATGCGGACAATTATCTGCGTGAAGCCGCTCTCGCGAACGCCCCACCTTCCAAGACAGTGTATGACCCGGAACGCGACGGTGTCCGGTGCGGCAGCCTTGGCGTATTTGAGCATTGGACGAACGGAAAAGAAAAGAGGTACTCGCGAAATCTCGGGAGAGCGCACGGAATCGAATTGTTTCAAGTGAGCTGAAAGAAAAAGCAAGAAAGCCATCCGCTTGTAGCCGGACTCAGGCATTCCCTGCGGGAATCCAGAAGCAACTGGATGCTGAGGTAATTGAATGATAAGCCGTATCACGGTGCGTCTTTGCTTCACGGCAGCGTTGATGCTGCCCGCGACGGCATTGTCTGAATCGTTTCTAAGCCGATACGAGGGAGTTCCGTATCATGACAAGGTGTATCATGGCGGCCCGCAGAAAATACCTGGACGGGTGTTGTGCGCTTATTACGACCTGGGCGGCGAAGGAATTGCGTTTCACGACTCGGATCCACAGAATCATGGCAGCGGCGCCTTGAATCCGGCGGATGGAAGCTATCTCAATGAATTCCGTGTTCATGAGGGGGTCGATATTTCCTATACGAAATTTCACCGCCAGCCCACTCCGATTGACGACAATCCCTTCGACAAGGTTGTGCCTCCTGCAAACCTTCTTTATGTTGGCTGGACCGAGCCTGGCGAGTGGTTCAACCTCACTGTCGATGTGGCGCATGCGAGAACTTATCTGGCCGATTTTCTCTACACCTCCAATCGTGGCGGAACTGTTTCTATCGACCTGAATGGGAGAGACGCAACAGGACCATTGCAGGTCCCCACAACGTTTGACGCCGCAGACCCCGTGGCTTGGCGTCAGTGGCATCACTGGAGCTTGGCTCGGCAGTTTTTCAAGCTTCCCCTTAGTGAGGGAAAGAATGTTTTCACCGTACATATTTTGACCGGCGGCAATATGAATTTGGCCTATTTTGACCTCAAAGAGGTTCCATCAGCGCCTTTATGACCGTCGAGAAATCGAGCTTTGACAGCGAAAAGATCGGGGCGCGTGTGCGGCTCCGAAGAAAAGAGCAATCAGGATGAACTGGATCGACCGGCGCCGCTTTCTTGCTGCTGGCGCCGTGAGTCTTGCCGCCACGAGCATGCGCGGGCAATCTGCGGCCGAAGTGACTTTGACGATTCCACCCGAGGCCACCGGGCCCCACGTGCCAGAGGATTACGTCGGGCTCTCCTATGAAGTACAGCAGCTCCTGGATCCCGCCATCTTCTCCGCGCATAACACAGGGCTGATCCGGGAGTTCAAGGCGCTCAGTCCGAAAGGTGTGCTGCGGTTGGGTGGAAACACAAGCGAGTTCGAGTGGTGGAAGCCGAGGCCGGAGTCGCCGGAGCCCAAACACCCACAGACGCGCGAGGTGGGGGGTGAACCTCGGGCGAAGTATTATCCGGTGACCGCCGAATCGGTCCGCAACCTGGGTACGTTTCTGCGGGCGACGGGATGGACGTGTTTGTACGGAATCGGGATGGGTACCAACACTCCGGAGCGTGCCGCGACGGAAGCCAAGTACGTAGCCAAAGCACTCGGCGACAGGCTACAGTGCTTCCAGATCGGGAATGAGGCGGACTTGTTCAGCCGCCATCTGCGCGACCCGAACACGTGGAGTGCGAAAGCCTACCTGGATGAATGGTTGGCCATAGCGCGGGCGGTAACAAAGGCCGTGCCGGCAGCGCAGTTTGGCATGCCGGACGTGGCGGCCGATATGAATTGGCTGACGCAGATCGCCGAGATTTGGCCGTCGATCGAGAATCCGCCGCACGTAACGGCACTGACGCACCACTATTACTTTGGCGGTCCGGCGACGAACCCCGATGTGAACATCCCGAACCTGCTGAAGTCGGCCACGATGGCGCGCGTACAAAAGATGGCGGACACGGCCACGGGCGCGGCGTACAAGATGGGCGTCCGGGTGCGCATGACTGAGGGCAACACGTGCTACCGGGGCGGCAAGCCAGGCGTGTCGGACGTCTTTGCGGCAGCGCTGTGGTCAGCGGACTATGCGCTGCTACTGGCCAGCAACAACTACTCCGGGGTGAACTTGCACGGAGGCGCCGGCCAGTCGGTGGCGAACTCCGTAGGCGGATCTCTACCCGGCGACGTCATGCTCAAGGACGCGGGGACGCCGCCGGCAGAGATTGCGAGTCGCCCACACCCGTTCTACACGCCGATCGCAATGTTGGGCGACCGGTACACCCTGGAGCCGGTGGCGTATGGGCTGAAGTTCGCGGGCGCGCTGTGCGGGTCTAGGCTGGTCAAGGCGGACCTGACGAGCCAGATCCAGGCCACGGGTGTGAATGGGACGGCTTATGCGGCTAAGCTGCCGGACAGCGCGATGACTGTGGTAATTCTAAATAAGGATGCAGTGCGGGACCTGGGCTTGACCATCGATTTTGGAGCGGGGAAGAACGGCACAGTGGAGATGGAAGTACTGCATGCGCCGGCCGTGGACGCCCGTGAGGCGCACATCACCCGCGAGCCTAAAAGCGCGCTGAACCATGGCAGGTTCGCGGTGACGGTCCGGCACTCTTCGGGGATGCGGCTGACCGTGCGCTAACGTTTGCCCTTAGCACGACGACACCGCCCACGAATGGGATTGGCTGGATCTCGGATTAGCCGACAGGTCCGGGTGTATAAGTGGCTATATAAAGTGTTTTGCCGGCGCAGCGCGCGGGGATCATACCACAACCTGCAATGAAGCTCTCCGAAGACAAGACGCAGCGTGAAGCAGCGGAACGGGCGCTCCGGGATGCGCAAGAGTTTCAAAGCCGCCTTATCGCCTGTAGCCAGGATTGCATCAAGATGCTTGACCTGGAGGGCCGCCTGCTGTGGATGAACGAAGGCGGCATGCAGGCGCTCGAGATCTGCGACATGGGCCCGTTCGTTAATAGCTCCTGGCTTGAGTTTTGGGAAGGCGATGACGCGCAAGCCGCGCGAGACGCCGTGGAGACGGCGAGGAAGGGTGACACCGGGCGCTTCACGGGGTATTTCGCCACAACGACTACAAAGCAGCCCAGGTGGTGGGACGTCGTGGTCAGTCCCATTCGCGACTCGGAAGGCAAGCCGGAACGCCTGCTGGCTGTTTCACGCAATGTGACAGAACATAAGCAAAACGAAAAAGCTCTGCATGAGTCACACATGCAGGCCGTACGGAGCGAAGAACGATGGCGCTCTGTCTTTGAGAATTCCGCCATCGGTGTTGCGCTGACCGACCTGAACGGACGCTTCCTAGCCACCAATCCGGTCTACCAGAAAATGTTGGGCTACAGCGAAGAGGAACTTCGGGCGCTCTCTTTTCTCGATATCAGCCATGCGGACTACCGCGAAGCCAACTGGGCACTCGTCGCCGAGTTGCTGGAAGGAAAGCGGCAACAGTTTCAAATCGAGAAGCAGTATCGATGCAAGGATGGCAGCTTGATCTGGGTGCGCAACAACGTTTCGCTGGTTCCAGGAACCGAAAGCATACCCCGATTTATCATGGCGCTCTCGGAAGACATCACGGAGCGAAAGAAGGCGGAAGAAGCGCTCCGGAACAGCGAGGAGCGGGTCCGGCTCATCCTTGATTCCGCCGCGGAAGGGATCTTCGGTTGCGATTCCGAAGGCACTTGCCTTTTCTGCAATCCGTCGGCGGTGCGCCTGCTCGGATATGACGATCCGTCCGAGCTGCTCGGGAAAAACATGCACGCGCTGGAACATCACACGCGGCCGGACGGCAGGCCGTATCCGATCGAGGAGTGCCCCATTTATATAGGTTTTCAAAGCGGCCAGGATGTTCATCGAGACGATGAGCTTTATTGGAAAAAGGACGGCACCTGTTTTCCGGTGGAGTTTTGGTCGCATCCGGTGTTTCGCGAGAGTAAAACCCTCGGCGCCGTCATCACCTTCGTGGATATCACGGAGCGCAAACAGGCCGAAGAGGCACTGCGGAAGAGCGAAAAGCGAAAACGGAGCCTTCTCGAGATTAACAACGCCATCGTCACGAACCTCACTAAAGATGCGCTGCATCACGCTATCTGCATGGCCCTGCGAGGGTTCTTGCGCGTTGACCGGGCTCTTCTCACCCTATATCAGCCGGACCGGGACGCTTTGCGCATTGTCGCGCTGGAAGCGGACTGGGGCTTGGACTACTTCGGGGTGGGGACCGAGATGGACCGAAAGGACAGCCATCACGGCTGGGTGTTCGACCACCAGCGGCCTCTCCTTCGCCGCGATATCGCGACCGATTGGCAGTATCCCGTTGAGCGGCGCCTCTTGGAGACGGGCCTCCGGTCCTATTGTCTCGCTCCTCTGATCCTGGAGGGAAAGAGCATCGGTACGCTCGGCGTAGGGAGCGACCAGGCGAACCAGTATTCCGAAGCGGATGCGGAGTTGCTGTGCGAAGTGGCAGGCCAGGTGGCCCTGGCCGCCGCCAACATGAAGTCCTACGAAGAAATCGCTGCGCTGAACACCAAAGTGGCGCGCACTGCCGACCGCCTTCGCGCGCTGTTGGAGATCAACAATGCCATTATTACGAACCTCACGCAGGATGCGCTGCTCCGTTCCATTTCCGAAGCGGTGCGCCCGTCCATCCCCTTCGATCGATGCGCCATCACACTCTACAAACCGGAGACAGACACCTTCCGCTTTCTGGCCGTAGAGGGGGCCTTGCGCTCGGACTACTTCCAGCCCGGCCTGGAGATCGACCGTGCCGAAACCAGCGCAGGCTGGGTGTTTGACCGTCAACAGCCTCTCCGTCGCAATCTCGAAGAAGAGCACCTGTTCAAGAACGAAACCCGCCTTTACGAAGAGGGTCTTCGTTCGCTCTGCGTAGTTCCTTTGATTTTGCGCGGAAAGAGCATCGGTACCCTTAGTGTGGTTAGCCGAACAGTGGATCAGTATGCCGAAGCGGACGCGCAGTTTCTGCAGGAAGTAGCGATCCAGGTGGCGTTGGCGATCGAAAACATGAAATCCTACGAAGAAATCGCCACGTTGAAAGGGAGGCTGGAGAAGGAGAATATCTACCTCCGCGAGGAGATCCGCATCGAGCGCAACTTTGAGGAGATCGTGGGAAATAGTCCGGCCTTGCTCGCGGTACTCCGGGCCGTGGAGCAGGTTGCGCCCACGGACTCCACGGTACTCATATGCGGGGAGACAGGGACGGGGAAGGAGCTCATCGCGCGCGCCATCCACAACCGTAGCCCGCGCAAGGAGCGGGCGCTGGTCAGCGTGAACTGCAGCGCGATCTCGGCGGGCCTCGTGGAGAGCGAACTCTTCGGCCACCTGAAAGGGGCCTTCACGGGAGCGATTGAGCGGCGGATTGGGCGGTTCGAGTTGGCCAACGGGGGCACAATTTTCCTCGACGAAATCGGGGAACTGCCCTTGGAGACGCAGGCGAAGCTGCTGCGGGTTCTGCAGGAACAGGAGTTTGAGCCGGTGGGCAGCAGCCGTCCTCTGCGCGTGGATGTGCGCGTCATCGCCGCCACCAACCGGAACCTGCGAGAAGAGGTCGCCGCTGGCCGCTTCCGCTCCGACTTGTTCTACCGCTTAAACGTTTTGCCCCTCCAATTGCCTCCCTTACGGGAACGGCGCTCCGACATTCCACAACTCGTGGCGCTCTGCGTGTCGCGATTCGCCAAACGGTTCGGGAAGAAGGCCGAGGGCGTTTCCCAGGAGACTATGACCAGGCTGATTGAATATCCTTGGCCAGGGAACGTCCGTGAGCTGCAGAACGTGATAGAGCGGGCGGTTGTCTTATCGGCGGGACCAATTCTCCGGTTGGACAAGGATCTGGTGCCGGTGACTGCCTCCGAAGGTAGCTTGGAGATGGCTGAGATCCCGGCTAAGGAGGCTCAGTTAGCCGCTTCGTCGCCTGCGAAATTGCCCACCTTGGAGGAAGTGGAGCGAAGCCATATCCGGGCCGCCCTGCAGCAGGCTGATGGCGTGGTGGATGGGCCGAAGGGCGCCGCGAAGATTCTGGATCTCCATCCCAACACACTTCGCCACCGGATGAGCAAGCTCGGCATTCAGCGCTCCTCCCACCGCCAGTCGTGATTCGTTCCACAACGCCTCGCTTTGCGCCACCAAATGTGGTGGGGTCGGATCCTCTTGCAGCCGATTCGCCGGCGTACTTGAAAGCCGCGCCAATCCTCGCAACTGATTGACTGAATTAGGCCAGTGCATCGTCCGGAGTAGGCCTTTCCGCACGGTCTCAAATCCGCAGACCAATTTCTTAAGTGGAATGCCAACTGCAATGTGTCGTACATGCTGAGAATAACGGTGGTCGAGTCGTCGGGTGAGGCGGCAAGACTCAGGGTGGAAGGGCGGGTGACGGACGGCTGGGTCGAAGAACTGCGAAAAACGTGCGATCTGCAGGGTCTCGGCGACGGTATCCGGCTGACCCTCGACTTGGCGGACGTTGCTTTCGTCGACTCTGCTGGAATTGCGTTGCTCAAGGAACTGAAGCGTCGCTGCGTTACCCTTGTCAACCCCACGTCTTTTGTGGCCCAGCAACTCAAAGATGCGCCGCGCTCCGACGGCTGCAAGGATTTCCCAAGCTCGGGAAATAGATCATGAGGCACCGGTTGCCATCCGCATCCAGCGAAGGGCCGTGCGAGCATCCGGGATCCCGGGGAGGTATGGCGCTGTTTATAGTGCACCTGGACGCGGCATACAACCTCGCCCGCTGGCTGATGCACGACGAAACCGAGGCGGAGGACATGGTTCAAGAGGCATACGTGCGTGTAGCCAGCCACTTTGCAGGCTTTCGTGGCGGCGACGGGCGCGCCTGGCTCCTGACGATCGTACGCAATAGCTGCTACGACCGGCTGAGGCAAAAGGGCGCGTCGGATCGGAATACGGACTTCGACGAAGAACTGCACAGCGCGGGGCGGCAGGCTCCCAACCCGGAGACCGCGTTGCTGCTGGCAGAGAGAAGCGAACTCGTGAAGAGGTCCCTGGCGGAATTGCCCGCGGAATACCGCGAAGTCCTGATACTCCGGGAGCTGGAACAACTTTCGTACCGGGAGATCGCAGACATTGCGCGAATTCCGTTGGGTACCGTCATGTCTCGCATCAGCCGGGCGCGCCAACAGCTTCAGCGGACGTTGTTCGACTTGCGGAATGAAGGTGCGGTTGGCATAGTATTCAGCGCGCACACGGGTTCCGGGCGTGCAGCGTCGGACGTGACGGCGCCATGAGTTCAGCGACAAAAAAATAGCTATTGCCGATTAACAGAACGTGAGGACACGCGATATGCCGGAGGGCTCGGTACACAGCACCACAAAGATGTTCGATGCGTCACCAGTGCGGATGGAGTTCAATGGGGTCCGCACGCCTGGCACGAATCTCACCACTACGCGCCCGGAGAATTGGCGCGAGCGCCTTTCTATCATGGGTTGGCTTTCTACTGCAATCGTTCATGACCTCAGGAATCCCCTTGGAACAGTCTTCGCGGGCGCGGAAATGTTAATGGAACTCGATCCAGCGTCGCCTAACTTCAAGCGCCTGGCGGCCAATATCTACCGTGCAGCCGGCCGCATGCGCGAATTATTGGCCGACCTTGCCGATGCAAGCGATGGAGGCAAGCGACGGTTTGAGCTTTGCAAAATCCGTGATGTCGTCACTTGGGCATCGGAGGCTGTATTGCCCGCAGCGGAAAAGCAGCGTGTTCAGATCCTGAACGATATGCCCGGTGGTATTGAGATACTTCTGGAGCGCTCACGTATGGAGCGCGCATTTTTTAACCTGATTGCCAACGCTGTCGAAGCGATGCCGCACGGAGGGAAGGTCCACATTAGCGCAAGGAAGGCGGAAAATTGCATGCTGATCGCAGTAGAAGACACAGGGCCGGGTATTCCGGCAGGGATTCGCGACCGGCTGTTCGAACCCTTCGTTACCGCAGGTAAAAGCCAGGGCCTGGGGCTGGGGCTCGCGCTCTCCCGCGAGACTGTACTGGACCACGGTGGCGACATGTGGATTGAACCCGCGGCAGGCGCGCGTTTTGTTGTCCGGCTTCCCCTACCCGCAAAAGCGGGATTAAAGTGTTCGGTGAAATCGGTAGCGGTGAAGAGGCGCAATTTCGCGACTCAATCCAGGAATCGCATCCACCCTGGTTGAATACTCAGGTTAGACATGCTCCACAGTACCGCAAGCCTTTGGCTCTAGGGGTTGCGTTCAATGAGGTCGCGAGAGCGAAGGCTTGGTGCTGACAAGCGCGGGGCGCACGGAGGGCTCCGTGAAGCTTGATGCCTGAAGATAATGACTTATTAGAAGATAAGCGGACCCCGGACCGAGATTAACTGCCCCACGTGGCCGACCGACGAATAAGCAGGAGCTCAGCGTCGCGGTGGACAAGCTAAAGCCAAACTATTTAGTTATCCCATACCTGCATCAAATAGTTACTAAATAGCCCATCATGTTCACGTCTGCCGTCGGGAGACGCAAAGCACGCCCCGATTCACAATGATGTTTCCTACCGACGAAAACCTGCATTGCGCGAAGATACAAAGTCCAAGTGTTGCCAAGTTATTACTGGCGGGGGTTGCGGCCGCATATCTTGCAGGCCGTTCGACACCAGTTATTGCTATGTTATAACTGCCGATTACCCCGTAGCGGCTGGGGCCGGGTAGGGATCGCGCCTTTTACAATCTATTTACTTTGCCTTCACCTCAACCTGCATGACCCACTGATAGGCTTGACTCATGCGAATCAAGAAAAGTATTTTAACTGTTAACTTCTTCCTGGCGGGAATGGCCACGGCATATCTGCCGGCCTGCGCCGCTGGGCAATCCATCTTTCAAGTCGTCCCAACTCCCAATAATAAAAGTAACGGCCTCACAGGCAAAGACAACGGCCTATTCGCCGTTTCCGCGTCTTCTCCGAGCGACATCTGGGCCGTGGGCCAGGCGATCATCCATTTCGATGGCGCCACCTGGGCCGATTTTCCAGCGCCCGGAATCGACGGGGTAGTCCCATCCGAAATGAATTGCGTGGCGGACATTTCTCCCACGGACGCGTGGGCTGCCGGCAATGTTTCCGCTCCAGTAATTATGGGTAACGGTCCAAGCAATCAGCCGGTGATTGAGCATTGGGATGGCACGCAGTGGAGCGTGTTTCCAAGCCCTCCCTTCAACAAGCAGGGAGACTCAGCCCAACTGACGGGCATGGCCGCCATTTCCGCGAACGATATCTGGGTTCTCGGCAACGCGACGGTACGTGGGATTGGGGGCAATCTGTTCGAGCACTGGGACGGAACAGCTTGGACTCCCCAACTCGTCCCCCTAGGTGGCGGCCATCTGGCGGTGGGGGCAGCTTCCGCCGATGCCGCGGACGACGTGTGGGGTGTGGGTTCCTCAGGCCTATCGAGCGCCCAAGCCAACACCTTTGTGGTCCACTTCGACGGTACGATTTGGCAGAGCGTGCCAAGCCCAAATGTAGGCAAGTCCTCCGCGTTCAACGGGGTCGTGGCGCTGGCCCCAAATAACGTTTGGGCGGTTGGCTCCTCAGGTGATGTTTCGCTCGCTCCCACGCGCACCCTGATCGAGCACTACGATGGCAGCGAGTGGTCGGTGGTGCCCAGCCCCAACGTGGGACCGAACAGCATGTTTCAATCGAACCGTCTGTTTGGGATCACAGCCGTATCGCCCACGGATATCTGGGCGTTCGGGTCCTACTTCGCCGCCGACGGCTCCGGCAACCAGATGACCTTGTTGCTGCATTGGGATGGCACGAGTTGGACCGTGGCTCCCAGCCCTGATCCCGAGATGGGTAGCATCCTGGAGGACGTCCTTTTCGCCGGAGTGACAACCGGGAATAACGTGTGGATCGTAGGATCGCAAAATCCCGGCACCGTGGGCGGCGCGTTCATCGACACGCTGGCGATTCACAGCACGACTGCGGCGGGCGCTGGGTCGAACTGACCCTGGACAGTCTGGGCCGGCAGCGGTACTCGGGCGGGACTGCCATTCAGCTTTCGGTCCCTGCCGGCCGGTGCGCTCGTTTCGAAGTGCTGCTAGTGGTGGGCTACGCACGTAGTCCACTACCGAGTACTCGCTAAATCCGCCTCGTCGCAGGCATTGCACTACCATCCCATTCCTAATGGCGCGAAACAGGAGGAAAAAGCCGGCAACCGGCCAAAACATCGCCCTGGGGCCGCAACGCGGTTCTATCAGGCCGCATCGGCGAACCCACGGCCGGTTGGGGTTCACGCCCGAGATGTTCGGCGCTCCGGCAGCGACGGCCGACGCGATCTTCCCGGCGGTGGGCGCTGACGAGCCGCCGCTCCACCTGGGTGCTTGGTCCGTTGCTCCCGATGATTCGCCAAATCTGCGCGGGCCGTCTGGCCTTTTGGGAGAAGTGGGAAGCGGGGTCGAACACAGCGCAGGGCTCACGCGCGCAATTACGAATATAATCGAGGGGAGGTCGGCATGAAGGCAATCGTTATTGGAAGCGGGCCCATCGGGTCCGCCGTGAAAAAAGCATTGGAGGGGAAGGGACACGAGGTCGTGTCTGTCGGCCGCAAGTCCGGCGATTACCAGGCGAATATATCCGATCCCAACAGCCTGAAAACGCTTTTCGGCAAAGTTGGCCCCTTCGAAGCCGTAGCGTGCGCGGCGGGCGATGTTTCCTTTGGACCTCTTGAACAAACAACTGACGAGCAATGGGCCCGCTCGATCCAGGCTAAGGGCATGGGCCAGATCAATTTGGTCAGGGCAGCCCTCCCTTTTATCGCCGACAAAGGCTCCTTCACGCTGATTTCGGGGGTCCTCACGGATGAGTACATAGCGGGCGGCGTGATCGCCGCCGTCGTCAATCACATCGTTGAAGGCTTTGTGAAAGCCGCGGCTGTCGAGCTGCCGCGCGGCGTCCGGATCAACTGTATCAGCCCTACACTGCTGACTGAGTCGGTGGCCTATTATCCTTACTTCCCCGGCTTCATCCCTGTTGACGCCAAGGAGGTCGGACAAGCTTATCTACGAGCGATTTCGAACCCGTTTACCGGACGCATTCTCAAACTGCACAAGACGGACTCCTAATCCTCCCCACCAACCCACCCGGCCAGAACGGGTGCCTCAATCCAACCATTCAGACGCAGTGCGGCTTCCTAATACTGCAGCGTGGCAGCCCAGGGGCGTTTGCAGAGACGCGCCGCGTAGGGATGGCGCTTTTTACGAGCTATTTACTTCGCCTTAACCGCCACCCGCACACCCCATTGATAGTCTTGAATTCATGAGAATACAAAATCGAATTGTTATTAAGTTTTTACTGGCAGGGGTGGTGGCGGCATACCTGCCAGTCCACGCCTCCGGTCAATCGAGCTTTAAGGTGGTCCCGACTCCGAACGACCACACCACCAGTGCGAGATCCAACAACCAACTATTTGCCGTCTCCGCGTCTTCTTCGAGTGATATTTGGGCCGTGGGTGAGTCGGCGATTCATTTCGACGGCGAAAAGTGGAAGGCGTTCCCGCTTCCCATGATCAGGGGGGACAATACCGGATCCCTGGTGGGCGTGGGGGACGTTTCTCCCACGGAAGCCTGGGCTGTCGGCAATGCCAGCGCGACCCTATTGGGGCAACCGGCGCCGGTGGTTGAGCAATGGGACGGCACCGAGTGGCGCGTGTTTCCCGCCTCTTCCTTCAACGCGCCCGGAGAGTCGGCCAGCCTGCTGTTAGCCATGACCACCATTTCGGCGAACGATATCTGGGCTCTCGGCACCGGGTCGAATGGCAACATTGGCGGCGATTTGTTCGAACACTGGGACGGAACAACCTGGACCCCCACCATCGTCCCCCTGGGCGGCACGCCGGTTGCAGCATCCTCGGACGCTACCGACGACGTCTGGGCTGTGGGTTCCTCAGGGCTCTCGAGCGCCCAAGCCAGCACTTTTGTGGCCCACTTCAACGGTGCGACATGGCAGAGCGTGCCAAGCGTACCTTTCGCCTCCCCCATCTCCGCCGCGTTTAAGGGGGTTGTGGCGCTGGCCCCAAACAACGTTTGGGCAGTCGGCACCATAGCTGAGGTTTTGAACGGTCCCACGAGCACCCTGATCGAGCACTACGATGGCAGCGGGTGGTCGGTGGTGCCCAGCCCCAACGCGGGGCAGAATCAATCGAACGATCTTTTGGGAATCACCGCCGTATCGCCTACGGATATCTGGGCGTTCGGGTCATATTTCGCCAACAGCGACGGAAGCCAGAAGACGCTGTTGCTGCACTGGGACGGCACCACCTGGAGCACTGCGCCCAGTCCGAATCCGACGAAGGGGGATCTCTTGAGTGACCTTCTGTTCGCCGGAGTGGAGGCGTCGCCGGGCAACGTTTGGATCGTGGGTAGCGAGGCTGAATTCGTCCAAGGCGATCCGTTCACCGGTACCCTGGCCCTCCAGAGCACTGCCGCGCCGGGCAACGGGCCGAACTGACCGGCGGCCCGGAATTCCGGCTGGGATTCGCGGCCGGTTGTTCGGGCCCTTCGATACCGAAGGCAAGGAGATGGCCTGGGACTGGGGCCACGCTCAATACGCTTCACTTTGTGAGGCAGACCATCGTTGTCTCTGGTCTGCCAACCTTCGCGCGGACCGGTAGACGACGCAAACCGATCGTCTGCCCACCGGGCTGCATCTTAACGCGCCGCAAGCGCACGGTTTGTCGTCCGGCTTCCCCTAACCGCAAAAGCGGGAATAAAGTGTTCGGCGAAATCGTCAACAGTGCAGAGGCGCAATTCCAAGGTTCAATCCAGGAATGGCATCCGCCCGGTTGAATACTCAGGTTAGACATGCTCAACAGTACCGCAAGCCTTTGGCTCGGGGTCGCGTTCGTTCTGATCGGCGCGGTCAATGTGTGGCTCATTTTGCAAGCGTCCGCGCGGGTAAGAGACGCGCAGGCCAGCACGCGCTTAATTGCCGCCCATCGCATTGGCGGCTATCTCTTCATCGCGCTGTTTTGCGTGATGGGATATTTCATGCTTGCCAGGTTGGGCGATGCCGGCGGAAGCGCTCCGCCCGGTACGATGCTCCACATAACGCTGGCGATGGTCCTGAGCCCACTTATTTTTGTGAAAGTTCTGGTCGCTCGCTATTACAAAAGCTACCATTCCTTTCTGACACCCATCGGACTCACTATATTCGTACTGTCGTTTGTTCTCATCGGTATTACGGCGGGCCCTTCTCTCACACACCAAGTCAAGATGCAAACGGTCTCGCTCGCCGCTATCGATCTGCCGGCCGCCGATATCGATATGAATATGGCGGCTTCCACGATGGAGAGGCGCTGTTCCAAGTGTCACAATCTGGACCGTATCGTCGGCGCTCACAAGGACGCGCCGGGCTGGCTGGCGACCGTGAACCGCATGAAAGCTCTGCCCGACTCGGGGATATCGGAAGAAGACGCGCGGATCGTCGTTTCATACCTGGCTTCTCAGATGGGCCAGAAAGGGTCATTGGCCGCGGCGAGCCTGGAAGTTGCCAGAGCGGTTGTGGACCAGCGCTGCGGACGCTGCCATAGCCTGGACCGTGTCTATAAGACCGCCGAAACGCCCGAGGAGTGGAGAACCACCGTCTATCGAATGGTCGCGTTTGCCGAGGGCAGCGGTAACGCATTTCAGCCCGGCGAGGACGAACAGATCATCGGTTACTTGTCCGCGACGCAAACCCCCGATGCCGTCAACCGGCGGAGGGCGCAGGTGACGGCGGCTTCATCCTCCGGCCGGAGCATGGTGACAGCAACAGCCGCTGCGGCTGCCGATCGGCCTGCGCCGCCCAGCCGGTATGACGCGCGCACGATGGGTTTTGTCGCATTCGTGTTCTTGAGCATGCTGACCCTCGTCGTGCGGCGGCCTTCAAGAGCCCCACTCGCTGGGCCGGTGCCAGCACACGCCGGGGCTCGCCCCGCCACAATCTCATCGCCACGCGATCCGCTGATCCTGAAGTTGGCGAGCATCACACAGCAGCCCTCGAATGCAAAAACCTTGCGTTTCGTCGTTACCGATGGCCGGCGGCTGAACGCGCGACCAGGCCAGTTTTTCACGTTCTCTTTTCTCTTCGATGGAAGGAAAGCCATCCGGTCGTACTCGATATGTTCATCGGCGGCGAGATCGGGTTACGTCGAAATCACGGCGAAGCGGGTAGACCAGGGATGCGTGTCTGTATTCCTGAACGATCGCGCGTGTGTGGGCATGACAGTCGAAGCCAGTGGTCCTTTTGGGCAGTTCTACTTGGACGAATCCAAGCACCGTAACATCGTTCTGCTCGCGGCTGGAAGCGGGATCACACCCATGATGGCGATGCTCTGCTATATCGACGATCTTTGCCTGGAAACAACTGCAACGCTGCTGTACTGCGTCCGCACCGACAAGGACATCATTTTCGAGAGCGAATTGGCGCAATTACGGTCCAGGTTGAAGACCTTCGAATACCACGTCTTGCTGTCGCAGCCGCATGCGGAGTGGTCTGGTCCACGCGGCCATGTCAGCCGTGAATTCATTGAGAACGCCATCAGGGACATTGAATTACCGCATTTCTTTCTTTGCGGCCCGCCTCCGTTCATGGAAGCCAGCCGCGCGATCCTGATAGGCCTGGGAGTGAAGCCAGAACGGATCATGCAGGAGAGTTTCGGCAGCTCCGCTCCGCGCAGCGCTCCACCGGTTTCGGCGGCGGGGAGGGGTGTGGTGATCGAGTTCGTTCGATCGGGGCAGACATGCTCCGTCCGCAATGGCCAGACCTTACTGGAGGCGGCCGAGGAGCATGGAGTTGGCATACCTTCATCATGCCGGCAGGGACAGTGTGGGACTTGCAAAACGAAGCTGTTGGCGGGAAATGTGCAAATGGACGCCGAAGAGGGTCTCGATCCCGAATCGAGAGCGCAAGGTTTCGTGCTGACCTGCGTGGGTCATGCGGATGGCGACGTAAGGTTGGACGCATGAGAACCACTGACGGCCGAGCCCTGGGACCTCTTGGATGATTGGAGCCTGGCCCCGCGGGCGAATTTACAGAACGATCACATCCCGCTCACATCTTCGACCGCACTGCGGTCATCTTCTACTTGAATCGGCATTTCACAGTCAGTACAGCGTGCGGACGAATTCGAAAAAGAATAAAGGAAAATATTCATGTTTGAGATCTTAAAGACGACAAGAACTGGGCGGCAGATGCTGCGGACCGCCTCCAAGGCGTTAGGGACCGCGAGCGTCGTTGCCGCCCTAATCGGCTGCGCAGGTGGGCTGGGTGTCGCCCAGACCGCCGGCACTCTAGACCCAACCTTTGGCACGGGTGGAATCGTTACGACCGACCCAACCCTAATCGGCGGCAATCCCAACGCGCCCGACGGCGGTGTCGTAGGTACCTTGACCGCCATCGAACAATCCAACGGCGACCTCGCGGTGGTGACCGGCATTAACACGACGGCATCTCCGGGCTTGGAAGTTTTCGGCCTCGTACGGTACACGTCGGACGGGACCCTGATTGGGGCCACCCACGCGTCATTCTTCACCGACGGCGTCAGCAGCCCGACTGCGGTCGCGGTACAATCCAACGGCGACATTGTGGTGGTGGGAACGGCAGCGGCTAGCATTGATTCCACAACGGAGTTCGCTATAGCGCGGTTCAAGCCCGACGGCAAATTGGACACTACCTTTGGCAACGGCGGCCTGGTGACGACCCAGCCCCAAGGACCCTTTCCCACGCCGTCGGCAGTCATAGCGCAGCCCAACGGTCAGATACTGGTGGGCGGGTTTGTGGAGGGTTCGGGTGTGCATAAGGGAGGCCAAACGGTGCTGGTACGGTACAACTCCAACGGTAGTCTGGACACGACGTTTGGCACGGGTGGAATTGTGGAAGTGCAGGATGCCATAGCTTCGCCCGCGGCGCTGGCGCAGCTCTCCAACGGTTCCTATCTGGCCGTAAGCGGTGGGACTTCAGTGGAGTTCAGCTCCACGGGAGTGCTGCAATCCACGGTAACGCCGGGGACGTTGGTGGCGGCCACCCAGTCTGGGTCGGGTTGCTGTGGCCCGGTTCTATTCCAGCCGAATGGCGACTTTGTTGTGGCAGGGGCAGTGGGTGTCGGCAACAGCCACATAGACTCTGAAGCCAAAGTATCTCGTTTCGACGAAACAGGGGTCCAGGATCCTTCCTTCAGTTCCACGCCCTTCGGTTTCGGCGGCAACCTAGAAAGCGAGCCGCAGGCGATCGCTCTCCAATCGAACGGGCAAATCGTGGTTGGCGGAATCACTAATGGCCACGGCACGCCAGTTACGGGCGGCTTGGCGCGGCTCGATGCCAACGGCGACCTGGACACCACGTTTGCCGACGGCGGCGGATTGGTGAGCAGCCAGATCGTATCCGGCCTGCTGATACAGCGGGACGGCAAGATTGTTGCCATCGGCGGGATCGATAATAATTTGGTGTTGGAGCGGTATCTGGCGAATTAGTAGCCAGGAAACGATGGAAAGCGTGTATGGGTAGTGGCCGGTTAATGCTACTACCCACCTTTCTAATCGAGCCGGTTCCAGCGGTCACTCCACGAGTCTGTGCAGTCCCGCAGCTCGGAATGGGCATGCTCCTTGACGGGGTCACTATACGGGAATAAGCGATTACGACTTGGAACGGCGACGTGCGGCACGGTATCCCCTGCGGCTGCCAGTGCGTTACCACTTCTCCCACGTGGAGGGCTGGGGCGAAACTATCAATATCAGTAACCGCGCGGCTTTGATTGCCATGCCGGACCATGTAAAGCTGCGCGACCGTGTCCACCGGTGCATCGTCTGGCCGGCGCTACTGTACGAACACGTGCATCTGAACCTGGTCGCTCCCGGTATCGTCGTGCGTGTGGAGGAAGGTCGCGTGGCCGTCCGGTTCTTGCGGTGTGATTTTCGCACCTCCAGCCCCGCGATGCACCAGCAGGCGCTGCGAAAGCGTCAGTAGATAAGAAGGATGAAATCCGCAAATGCAATTCCCGCTGGACGGTCGACATGCCCGGGGACCAACATCAGGCGATTCACCTCACTCGTCGCATCCTGCTCAGTCCAGTGCCCGACGCCCGGCAGTGGGACCTTGTTCCAGAGATGCCGAATATACCTCTCCGGATTGTTTACAAAGGGCCTTGCGAACCACGGCGCCCTCGGTTGCTCTAACATACAACGTCGGCTGCAGCAGTTCGCGCCCGAATCGGAACAGAAGCAATGCGCAGGCGCATACCAGCGGTACGGAACGCTCAACAGGATCACCGCGGCGCATGCACCAGCCCCACCACGTCGCCAACCAATGGAAATTGCGTGTAATCCTCGATGGCCGGCGGAGCGTCGGTTTGAGCGTAGCCACGCATATCAGGCGGCGCGTCTTGCCCGCCCTGACCGCTGCCGGCTACCACGCAGTTGCCCCGGCTATCCGGCAACATAGCAGATAGGGGACTAGGCGGCGTTGCCCAGCAACGTGACGAGGTAGTCGGCGCTTCCGCCCTGGCTGCGATCGGCGATTTCCTGGCACCGGATGCAGAACGGCGTCCAGGGCACCGCCGCCAGACGCTTGGGGCTGATGTCCTCTTCACATTGGACACATACCCCGAACTTACCCTCCGCGATGAGGCGCAGCGCTCCGCGGACGTTCCGCAACAAATTGGAGTCCCGATCCAGATTGCGGACCACCAGCTCGCGCTCGGTGGCGTGCTGCACTTCATCGAGAGCATCGGGGCACTTTTCGATGGCGATGCCGTCGCGATTGCGTAACAGGCGTACCAACTCTACCTGCTTAACCTCCAGTACGCTTCTGTATCTGTTCAAGTCACTGTTTGTCATTTTTGAGTTCTCCTGTCTCCTTCGGTAATGGGTGCAGCACATCGGTCGGGCGTGCGCCAGCGATACCGGACGTTTTATGGCGAAGCGAAGCACACCCTCAGTTACTCGACCGAGTGGCCCCTCCCTACCCTCCGGCCTCAGCCTTATCCGTTCGCTAAGCGACTTCGCAAACGTAAGCAGTCTGCATGCCAATCGTAAAGTCGTCTTGCGGATTGGGATCGTGGGAGGCTTATATGGGTACATCGAATCGATCACAAGGCTATGTGGCTCAGCCAGTTCTGAGGATCTGGCGTTACCTCCCCAAAAAGCGAGCGATCGACAAAACAACACGACGGACACCACATTTGGTAGGCGCAGACGCGGTGTTGTGGAAGGAATCACAACTGGCGGTGGCACCCTGACTAATTCACAAAACGATTACGTTCTGTTGACCACTCGTCGCGGCGCCCAGCGCTAACCTTGTCATAGGAGAATAATTATGAACGTACGGAAACACTTGACGATCAGCTTGGCGCTTACCGGCTTAGCGCTCGGCCTGATTACTGTTAAGGCTAACGCTCAACAGGGCCTGAAAGGTACTTTCGAGCTAGCCGAGGCCACCTATTGGGGTAACACGCTTCTGCAGCCTGGCCGGTACACCATCTCGATGAGCACGGAGGCGTCTGATATCTCGCGCGTTCCGGTCATCCGTCTCAGCGGCGAAGGGGTAAACGCAGCCTTTCTGGCGATTGCCACGCCGGCGCATGAGTCCGGGCGCAACTATCTGGACATCGCCGACATTGGCGGAACGTATGTCATTCGGGCGTTTGATTCCGGCTTGTTTGGCGAATCGTTTCTATTTCGCGTAACCAAGAGCGTCAAGAACAAGGCTCTGCGCGCGAGCACCGAACCGGCGATGGCCGTTCCCGTTTCTATGGCAGCGGGCTCGTAATGACGTGTGCCGTGGGACGGGCGGTAATCGCTCGTTTGCAGTTTGTTCCGGCTCCTAGTGCAAGCGGCAGATCGTACTGACGGAGGGCGCCCTGACCTGCTGTGCGGCGAAGGGCGCTCGTTCCGCCGGCAGCGGCTTACCAGCCCCCCGAAAAATCCCCTTGGATCGACAGGTCCGCTGGCCGACCGAGTAACCTCCAGACACGTCAAAAATCGTTCACGCTGTCCGCGACGCGACTTGAGTAAGCTTCGGGCGAGTCTGGCAACTCACCGCAATTCACGCTGTAACAGCCTATCGTATTTTAGATATCTTGGCCCCGCCGCGTCAACCCAGCGCAGTCGAGAACGGCATTTCATGCTAACGGTGCGACAAGTTTACGTCTAAGTCGTTTAACTTTCTGGAATGTCCTGGAATAAAAGATTTGCACTTTAGGTTTCATCTACTGAGGAGATAAATGACTTTACAACACCTTCGTCGATACTCGGCCTGCTTGCTTTCCGGACTGGCAACGCTGGCCGCAATTCAGGCCCCTGCCAGCAGCGCTGCTCCTGCGGACGTAATCTACTTGGAGAGCAACAGCACCGCCGGCAATTCCGTTTTTGCTTACAAGTTTAACCTTACCGCCAGCCCAACGCTACTTAGTACGACTCCGGCCGGCGGCATTGGAGTTTACGATCCCAGTTTTGCGCTCGGTCCCTTCGATTCGGATCAGAATCTCATTGAAGATGCCAGCGGCACGATGCTGTTCGCTGTAAACTCCGGTTCGAATAATGTAGCGGTTTTTCAGATACAGCCGGATGGAAGCCTGGTAGCGGTAAATGGCTCTCCCTTTCCTTCGGGCGGCTCGGATCCCGTCAGCCTGGGTCTAAAGGACGATATCCTCGCGGTCGTCAATAAAGACCAAGACCCTGCACAGAATGGCAATCTGGTACAGCCGAACTATACGTCATTCCGCGTGTTGCCAGGGGGCGTGCTTGTCCCAGTCCCTCAATCCACGGTGTCCGTGGCTTACGGCAGTTCGCCTTCGCAGGCGCTCATGGCGTCGCAGGGCGGATTCGTGTTCGGGGCGGATTTTCTGGGTGGATTGCTGCAATCCTTCCGTCTCGATCAGCAAGGCCACTTGAACCAGAATCTTCCGCAGGCATTGCCGGATTCAATTTTTGCTGGACTGACTGGCGGCCATCAGCCGCTTGGGATGCGGACCCACCCGACGCTTCCGATCCTTTACGTTGACATTACACCAGTGAGCGAGGTGGCGGTCTACACCTATGACGAAAATGGCCAGCTTTCATTTGTGCGCACGGTTTCAGATTCAGGCATGGCTCCCTGTTGGGCCATCGTCAATCATGCGGGCACCCGCCTTTACGCCACCAATACCGGCGACAACTCGATCGCCGTCTATGACCTGGCCGATCCGCTGAACCCGGTCCAGATCCAGCATTTCGTAATGGCCAGCACAACGGGCGCGGCGTTTTCAACGGTGATTGACCATTCCGATACCTGGATTTACGTATCCAGCGAGCAGTCTAGTGCCACGGCTACGCCAGCGGCGAATGCCTTCCACGCCCTGAAAGTGGCCGCTAATGGCACTTTGACTGAACCCTTTTCTCCGACTGTACTCCCAGTGAGCGGCGCCACGCCGGTTCGCGTCCAGGGAATTGCGGTGTTCTAGACCCAGCAGATGCTGATGGCAGGGGGCGGGTCAGGCTGAACGGTACGGAATGCCTGGCCCGTGCAGTGCGCCCGCCGCGCGCGGGCCGCTGAGCTTAAATTCTAGGCGGGCTTGACGGCCCTTGCACAATGCAATAAGGAGACAAATCCGAATGAACAACTCACTTTATACTAACGCTTATAGGACGGCGCGGCTGGCTGCCGCAGCCCTCGCTTGCTTCTCGGGATTGCTGCTGGCAGCGGCCGGCCAGCTCGATCCCACCTTCGGCAAAAGCGGCAAGGTCCTCACGCCGTTCCCCGTATGCAAACTTCTTTGCGGCGCTACCCCGAACGCGGCCGCGCTCCAAAGCGATGGCAAGATCGTGGTTGCCGGAACTATCAACACACCCACTGGCACCGGCCTCGTGTCGGTTCTGGTACGCTACAACTCGAATGGCAGCCTGGACAACAGTTTCGGTAGTGCCGGGATGACGCAACTTCCGTCATCAACGCCCGGCGAGGGATTGTTCGCGGTCGCCATACAAACCGACGGGAGGATTGTGGCCGCAACCGCCCAGCCAGAAAAAGGCAACATCGTGGCGCGCTTT
>Ga0181534_10000220_pt1 | contig 41901 bp, 30 predicted proteins | sample PEATcosm2014_Bin_37_FD_119758 | JGI IMG/M metagenome (GOLD analysis project Ga0181534, IMG submission 119758) | Peatland microbial communities from MTU Mesocosm Facility, Houghton, MI, USA - PEATcosm2014_Bin17_10_metaG | ecosystem: Environmental > Terrestrial > Soil > Wetlands > Peat | place... | reverse complement strand
GGTGGAGTAACGTTCACCGAGAGCACTTCTGCCGGCAATTACGGCAGATACGGTTATACCAACCAGGATGTTGACAACAACGGCAGCGTCAATGGGAAGGCACTGGTTTACGATCTGTCCAGGTCCTACACGTGGCGCCCGGGTGTCATCGCCAAAGTAATCCAGCAACTGGGTCGCAACGACAGCCTGGAATTCGGTTTCTGGATCGACCAGCCCCGCCAGGAACAGAGTGAGCCATTCACTCCCACCGTCAACGGCTCTCCGGTCGACATCTGGCAGAAGACCGATAACAACCTGGTGCGCTATGCTCCAAACGGCGGCCCCCAGTACCTTTACAACGAATACACAGAGACTTCACTGCGCCGGGCATTCCTGCAAAACAGCTGGACGCCGGTTGATAAACTGACGCTGACAGCAGGCCTCGCCTACACCTGGGTACTGCGCAAGGGCTGGGACTACCAGTATTACGGCGCCACCGCCGGCCCGAGCTATCAGCAGCAGTACGGCGGCACTGCGCGGCAGATTTACCAAAAGCCGACGCCGACGGCCGGCATCAAGTATCAACTCGACGATCAGAACCAGATATATGCGGGTTATGGGCGTACGTTCCGCGCGCCGATCAATGGGTCGGTTCTGCAGAACGCTGCGACCCTCCACTACTACGAAGCCAATCCCGGCGAGGTCGGCTTCAGCCACATCACGCCGCAACAGCTCGCGGCAATCGCCAACAACAAACCAGAGCTTGCGGATACGGTCGATATCGGCTGGCGCTACTACGCTGACCGCCTTTCTGCCAGCGTCGATGCGTATGCCTCGAATCTGAAGAATAAGCAGCTCTCGGGATACGACAACGCCTCCAGCGCGACGATTTACCTGTCGGTTCCGGAACTGCATCAGCGCGGCGTCAACGCCGAAGCGAGCTACAAGATCCTCGAGCCCTTGTCCTTGTATGGATCGTACGCCTATACAAAATCGACTTTCGCAGCCGACCTGGACAGCATCGGCGATGGTTACTACCCGGTTAAGGGCAAATCATTTCTCGATACGCCCAAGAACACCGCCTATCTCAGCCTGAACTACGACCACGGACCGTTCTGGGCGGGTCTGGCCGCGAAGTATCGCAGCTCGTTCTGGGCTGACTGGATGAATACTGAGAAGGCGGGTGGCTTCACCACGATGGACTTCAGCACCGGGTGGCGCTTCGGGGATCTGACGTCGTGGCTCACCAAACCGCAGATCAAGGTCAACGTGGTCAACATTACCGACAAACACGCTCTGACTTTCGACAGCTCCACTACGCTGCTGGCCACGAAGGGCCCCTTGGACCCGCATACCGGACAGGCTCTGTACGCCAGCGGCGCGTTCTACAACCTCATGGAGCCGCGCACCTTCACGGCCACGGTCAGCGCGTCATTGTGCTGAGCTCCAAAGCACCATGACCTGCGGGAACGTCTCGGGTAACCGGGCGTTTAACTCTCATGAACAGGCCAGAGATCCCGCAGGTCGATTCAGCCCAGACTGTCTCTGGCCTGTGGCATCAATTAGGCTCGCAACTCTCAACACTGCTCCGCCAGGAGCTGACGTTAGCCAGAACCGAACTGTACCCGTCGCTCACCCGCCTGCTGTCGAGCTTCGGGACGGTGCTCGCCGGGCTGGCTCTGTTGTACGCGACACTCTGGTTATTGCTGATTGCGGCCATCATCGGCCTGGCGATGCTCATGCCGATCTGGTTGGCGGCTCTCGGGCTCGCGGGCCTGACATTCGTCGTCGGATTCGCCCTCGTGCAACGGGGCCGGCGCTTGCTGAAGAACGCTCACCTGGCTCCGTCTCATTTGCCGGAGTCATTGCGCAAGGACAAGGATCTTTTGTTGAGAAGAACTCCATCGTGAACTCCGGCCCGATTGAAGACATCGAGCGGCAGATAAGCGACACGCGCCATGCGTTGGATCGGACTATCCGGGCCTTGCAGTACGAGCTGTCGCCGCGCCATCAGCTCGAGGAAGCGTGGCGATCCACAAAAGATAAAACGGGGCGAACATTGCGGGCAGGCGCCAACTGGGCCGTGGCAAATCCGGTGCCCTTAGTAGTTGGCGCGTTGGTGTTGATAGCTTCCGCGGCGTATGTTGCGACCGCTCAACGTCGACGCAGCTGACCTCAGTACTCGAACTGATACGCCAACCCGAGGCTGCTGCCCGGGTCATTCTCCGGTGTAACACCCTGAGCCGTGGTGGTCCCATTCCCAAGGCTGGCCTGCAGCTTCAGTCGCTTGGTGAGGTCCACGTCGACGTCGACCTTACTGGCACCTGTTGTGCTCTCCTTGACGCCTACATATACCCGGCTGGACACATAGCGGCCCGCTTCAACGCTGGTGCCCGTGCTCGTCTGACTCGATGACGAAGAGCCGGAGGCACTGGAACCGCCGCCCACGGACAAGCGGTCCAGACCTAACGCCTTCTGGATCCTGGCCACAGGATTCAAGCTGGAGCCACCACCGCCACGCAAGCTGGCCAGCGCCGCGCCGGTTTGAACGAGCTGCAGGGCCGTGAGTTGCGCCGCCGGCTCGCCGAACAAAAGGCGGGCGAGGATCTCGTCCTGAGGCAGCTCAGGTGTACTGGTCAGCTCGATCTGAGGTGCATCGGCCAGCCCGGTGATATGGACAACAGCAGTGACCTCGGCCGCTTTGGTTTGAGCCGTGAAGTCCAGCGACGGGTCGAGCTTCTTTTGCAGCCCCATACCATTGAAAGTCACGGTTCCCTGAGTGAAGGTCAGTTTGCTGTTGGCCAGCGTAAAAAAGCCTCGCTGCAGCTCGAAGCCACCGTTGACTACCGGTACGTCCGTCGTACCTCGGACTTTCAGGTCACCGCCCATCTCGGCATCCAGACCCCGGCCGCTGATGAGGATTCGATTGGGCGCCTCAACGTCCAGGTGCAGGTTGATGACCACCGGCTTGGCGGCAGCCTCATTCGCGGGCCGGGCGCCGTCTCGCTCTACATCCAAGACGGCGACTTCGGGTGGCATCCCGCCAGGAATGCTGATGTTTGCGCGATTGAGGTGCACCTTGCCGTTGACATCCATCTGCTCCTTGGCAGTTCCTTTGACGTTGATGTCGGCATCGAGGTTGGCGGTCACTATGTTGCTGGCTATGGGTTGCGCATTCTTCGCGGTGATACTGATGTCCACCGGGATTTTCGGCTCGAGGACGCCGACAGTTCCCTGTATGGAGATGTTCCCCGGGGCGGCTTTGGCGGTGAGCTGCTCGATCTTCAATACACCGCCTTGATTGCCGCTCAGCCGTCCGGTGATGTCAGTCAGACTCACACCCTGAGTATAGTCGCGGACACTGCCCTTGCTCAGATCGACAGTACCGGCGATCTGAGGCGAGGCCTGAGTCCCCTTCACCGTAGTGTTGATTGCAACCGTGCCGGTGACATGCCGGCCACGGGCCTCGAGGATTGGATTCGCCAGCGCCAGGTCGAGATTTCCAGCGAGTTTGAGATCGGCCGAGCCGCCGGCCGACAGCGGCGCCACTCCCGTTACCTCCAGCTTCGAAGCGGCCCCCGCCGTGAGCTGAGCATTCACATCAGCCGTGGTGCCTTTCAGAGTCAAATCGGCGCGCAGGTCGGCTGCGGGAAGTCCCTGCGTGACCGCACTTTTCGCCTGAACTCCAAGCGCCTGAAAGTGAACAGTACCAGTAGGCGCGGACGTGGACCCGTGCACTGTCGCCTCCGCATCAATAGCGCCACTGGCCAGGGTATCGGGCATGAACGCGTTGACCAACGCAGGTTTGACCTGCCTGACGGCGGCGCGCAGATCGAGAGTTGGAGAAAGCTGGCCATCCACTTCGATGCGCGCGTCCTGAATGCCCAGCCGCAGCTGCTCGATTTTGAGCCCGTTGGCGAAAGCGACCTTCGCGGGATTCAGGAGCGTGAGGTCCTGGTCGTGCCAGGAGGCCTTCAGAGCGGCAAGCCGCAGCTCCTTGGCATCGAGATTCAGGATCGTTGTCGTGTTGATGCGCGCAGGTTGGCCGGCGACTGCCGGCGAGTCACCCTCCACAGTAATCCGCAAGGCATCCATGGGACCGTTCGCATTCACCCGAGCGTTGGCTGTCACGCCACCGGCCGCCACATTCTGGGCTTCGAGGTCAATCTGAGCCGCTGGCTTGCCGCGCTGTGAAGACAGAGCCATTCGGCCGTTGATGGCTCCCGCAAGGGTGCTGCCCACCAGGGTGTTAAAATCGCTCAATTGACCGACGTGCAGCGTGGCCTTCCCACGAGCATCGGCAACAGATTTCCCCAGGGTTATATCTCCATCGGCGTGAGCACTCTTCCAGTCAGCCCGATGAATCATGGCGTGATAGCCGCCCTTGCCGGTCGGCTGCACCTCGACATTGACCTTCAACGGCGCGCCGTCCAACTCGCCACCGGCTTCCAACACGCCCTCAGGCGCGGCAGGCAGGCCATTTGCCTGCACGCGGGCAGTTACGGTGCCGCGCGGAGAGCCATGGACTGAGAGATTCGTTGTCAGGCGGGTGTCGGTGCTCAACTGCTTCGCGGGGCCTTCCACGCTGCCGTCGGCCTTCAAAGTACCCACTAACGCGGGAGACACGCGACTGAGATCAGGTAGGCCCAGATTGAAGCGGACGTTTATCCGCTGATCACCAGTGCGCTCTGCACGAGCTGCCGCGTTCAGCGAAACGGCACGCGCGGTGAGCTGCAGATCCTGCAGCGAAATCTGCTTGTCATTCATCTCGGCAGCCATCTGCAAGCGTGTCAGGCCACCGCGAACGAGCCCGGCCCAAGCAGCTTTGCCACCGTCCACATGACTCTTCAGGTCAGCGGTCAGTTTGGTCAGCGAAGAGGAATAGTCGACATGGGCGTCGAGGTCGGCATCACCACGCAATGCTGCGCCGCTCAAAGGCGCGAGCGGCTTCAAGTCTGGAATGCGCAAGGTCAGATCAGCACTTTGGGAGCCGGCCGTGATCGCCTTGGTATTCAACTCAAACAGGCGATGGCTCGCTGTCAGCACCAACGGGCGCTTAGGGTCATCCAGTTGGACTGAGCCATCCAGCGTCAACCGCGAATCTGCGAACAGCGTCGGTGCAGGACCCGGGATTTGCAGCCCGTCGATGCCGGCTCGCAACGTAACTGAGCCCTGGTCGCCTTTGACCTGAGCGTTCAGTGCCGCCAGGCGCGCACCACCGGGGGCCTCCAACTGCTCGATAACCAGGCGACCGTCCGCAGTTGGTTTGGTGAATGGACCGTGTATCTGGCCTTCCAGATTCACACTCTGCCAGCTCAGGCCCTCCATGGGCGACATGGCGGGCGCGGTCAATGAGTACTGCAGGTCAGCGGTGCTCCCCTCCAGGTCAATGCGTCCATTTGCACGTGCCTGCAAAGGGCCGGCCTCGACTGAAAGGTGCAGGTCCTCGGCGTTCCGAGGACCCCGCAACTCAACCAGTACATTGAGCGCCCCGAGATTGGGAATCTTGACCAAGTTCTCCAGAGGACCGTTGGCGGGCTCTTGCAACTTCAGCGTTGCGTTCATGGACTGGGAGTCGAAGTGGGCAGTCACTTCGTAATCCCCGTTGCCGCCGGTACGTTGGGCAGAAATGTGAGCGTCGACGTCCTCCAAGGACCGCAGATGAGCATTCCCCTTCACCACCAGCGAGGTCGGGTCGCCGGCCAGAGCCTTCCCCAACTCGAGCGTGTTCACAGCGAGGTCTTTGAGGTCGGTCTCAGGAATGGATGAGGAAGAGCTCGACTCTTTCTTCTCGTCAGGAACTGGAGCACGCTCGACGTGGAGGAGCGCGACGTGCAATGAGTCTACATTGACGTGGCGAGCCAGTAAGGCACCTGGAGACCAGCGCAGGGAAATGTGGTCGGCCCAGAGCCATAGACCCTGCGAATCGCGGAGCTCCAACCGATCCAGATCCAAAGCAGCCGGAAACGAGCCGTGGAGTCCGGCGAGGCGCACCTTGCCGTCAGTGACCTCGGATAACTTGCGCACAATGTAGGCGCGGCCACCCTCTGTGTTGGGAACGATGAGCGCAACACCGATGAGCAAAACCAGAGTCGCGAGCAGCCCTGCTCCAGTCCACAGCGCAATTTTCAAGGGGCGGGAGGCCATCAGAACGACTGCCCGAGGCCGATGTAGACCTCAAACGAATCATCGGGATTCGCCACACCCGCTCCCGACCGCCTGTTCATCGGAATCGCAAAGTCCACACGCAACGGACCCAGCGCCGTGTAGTACCGAACTCCCGCACCGACACCAACCTTCAGGTCACCCTTGAGCGGATTCAGGTTTTGGCTGACGTTGCCGGCATCCACAAACGTGGCAAAGCCGAGAGCGGCGCCGATGCGCTGTCGGTATTCGATGGTGCCGGCGTTGATGGCCGTCCCGCCAATGGGATTCCCGTCGTGGAACAGCGGACCCACCGACTGATAGCGATAGCCGCGAATCGTGCCGCTGCCGCCTGCATAAAATCGCTGGTCCGGCGGCAAGCTGAACTGTGAAGCGCCCGCTGCAAGTCCACCGAGCGCACGCACCGCTATGACGCTTCGCCCAGGATCGTGCGCCACCCCCAACTTCTGGAGATCGAAATACGTCGAGGCAGTCAATTGAGTGACGATGAATTGCGCACTCGGAGTTCCCAACGAGAATGTTGGCGTCAGCAGCAAAGTGGCGCGCACTCCCTTGATCGCATCCGTCAGCGGCGAGGCCTGGCCGGTTGTGTTGTACGTTGCACTGAGCGGCAGACCTAACAGAGTGTAGTGATACGTACAGCGAGGCTCCGTGGTGTCCTGCGCGGTGGGCGCTGGGCAGCCGAGTGCGGCACTTTGTGCCGGGTCTGTGGGCGATTCCTGCACGATCTGTTCGCGCTCAGCGGTAAACCCAGCACTGACACTCCAGATTTGTGACAGCTTGCGGATCACCGACACGCCGGTTGTGACGGCTGTCTGGTCGTAGGCATCCAGCGACTGCCGCAGTGCCCCGAGCTCCACCTGCAGCGTCTGATCGCGTGTTTTCCAGTCCGGCAGGGAATATTTTCCGTTGAGGTCATAGCCGATGCCGTTGGAGGCCGTGCCACCCCCAAGGTCAATGACGTTGGCTGACAATGCCAGGGAGTCGGCGTTTCCCGTGATCTCCCGCTGCAGCCAGTTCACACCGGCACTCACACCCAGGTCGCTGGAGTATGCGCCGGTCAGGCCGACGGCGTGGAGCTTGCGCTCCCGGAACTTGAATGTCAGCGGAATCTGCCCGGCGGGATCGGGTTTGGGGGGCAATTCCACCGTCACCTGGGTGAAGACACCCATGGCCAACAAGTCGCGCCGCGCTGCCTCGACAGCGGATGCCTTGTACTGGTCGCCACTATGAATCAGCAGGCGCTTGCGCACGTGTGATTCGTTGACAGTTTTGAGACCGGTCAGGTGAATATCACCCAGTTGGTAGCGCGCCCCCGGCTCCACGTGGATGGACACATTCAGGACCCGCTCAGAGGAATTCTCCTTGGCGTGCGGAGGATCAACCTTCGCGTAAGCGTAGCCATCGTCGGCCAATGATTGACGCACGCGATCCGCAGCGGCCAACACATCGGCCGCGACCGCCGGCGCACCGGTCGAAAGCTGAAAGGACTTGCGGGCCTTTTCCGGGATGTCACCGGTCAGCTCAACCGAGCCCAAGTGATACTGAGGCCCCAGGTTGAATGACACCTCGATGCGGGCCTCGTCCTTGGCTGCTTTGTTGGTGAGTTCTTCGCCCAGCCCCGGATCATTCAGCGGCAGCGAGTCGATGGTAGTCGAGACGCTGCCCTGATAGTAACCAACACTCTCGAGAACTGTCTTCAGACGGCCGATGTCATTCTGCGCGCGTCCGATCAGGCCAAATGGCCCCACGGGCGCGCTTTTTCGCAGGCTCAGCAATTCCGAGGTGCTTTGCAGGGCATCGTTCAAGGCACTATCCCGCGTGTCGGCCAGTTTCACGGTATAGGGCTGCGGATCCGCGCTCCGAGCGACGGAACAGATGAGGAGAAGTGCGAGGCCGAATGCGCTTCCGACGACCCGGATGCGCTGATCCCCCAATTCACCGAGCCTCATACCCCTAACGCCATGCAGAGACAAACGTCTTTTGGCCGACGATGTTCCGCACGGGGTCCACAGTGCCAAATGCCCGGCCCGTGCTTCCGTTGGGTGTTGATTCGATGCGGCGCAATGTTGTTCCCCTACAACCCAACTGTCACGCACATGCTGTAGGATGACGGGAAACAACGCGTAGGAGGGGCGCCGTGCAATCCCAGAAAGACATCGAAGATAAGGGGTTCTATTCTTTTCGCGCTGATGCCAATGCGCTGGGCGGGTTCATCCAGGCACCGACCCGGATAATCATTCCCACCGTCGCTCCGGTATCGTTGCCCCCGGTCGGCGGGTCCACAGTGGCGCGATCGGACGGATTTGCTCTCGACCACATCGTGAAGTTCAAATCGGCTTACAGCCACGTCACCGGGCAGGAGCTCGATGGGGGCGATATCTCCATACAGTCCACCGCGGTCATCGAGGGGCTGAACATCCTCGAAGTGGTCGAGGCGGACCGGATCGTGGCGCTGTTGTCGATTTTCGTGTCCCGGGACGAGCGTAAGCTGACCGTGTCCACGGCCGGCTCGCGCTATGAGGGCCTGCGGTTGGGTGGACACCGGTGGGAGCCCCGGCACAGCCAGGGCCTGAAAAAAAAGGAATGCGGTCCCGATGGCAGAGGCGTCGCCGCCACCCTCGACGACGTGTACGAGATAGGGAAAACTCAGGCTGGCAACGTGTCGTCAACGTTCGCAAGCCGCTATAACAAAGAATGGGCAGAAAACCGCTCAAAGTGGACGCACAGCGATGGTGCACGCCAGGCAGGGTGTTCCATCATCGATGGCTTCGAGTCCGACGACCCCCAGCAACCCCACGGACACATCGTGGAAATCTGCGGCTTCGGTCGGGTCATCATCGGCGAGTTGTTCCTGAGCGCGTATTCGGCGCAACTGGTGGGTCTCCGCGTGGAGTTGGGATGTCCTGTCACGGGCAAGATCGGTATTTGTTGCGGTGGTGGCGGCGGCAGGGGCGACAACTAGCACTCGGAGCGCTTTGGCTCGTAAGCCTAATCGCAGCGGCGTGTGTCACCGGTTGCCATCAGGCGCCCGGTTCGCAGGATGCTTTGTACCGAAGCGTCTACGCGGACTATGTGCACGGGAACCTGGATACCGCCCGAACGCGAGCGGAACGAGCGGGCACGGAACTGTCGAGCGCTGCTGACGAGAGCTCACGGGTCTGGGCCTCGAAGTTTCGGCTCCTACAAGCTGAGGTTTTGTTGCGACAGAACCGGCCCGCGGACGTGATTGATCTGTTGGCGCGCAAACCAGGCATCGCCGGCGGGACCGACGCTGCGATCAAGCAGGACGTGCTGTCAGGCCTGGCTCATTTCCGCCTGGATCAGGCCGGCGCCTCCAGCCGGGAGCTCGAGCGAGCCCATCAACTTGCCGAAGCGACCCATTCGAGTCTTCTGGCGGAGGTGTTGCGCGCGGAAGGGTTGATTGCCAGAGATTCGGACCAGGACGAGCTGGCCCTGACCAAATTTCGCGCCAGCCTCGCCGCCGTGCGCGACGGTGGCGAGTTGGTGAAAGCAGCAGACCTGGTGGACATCGGATTTTTCAGCCTGCGGCAACGTCACTTCGCGGACGCGGTGACCGAGTCGCAGCGCGCGGTCGACTATGCGCGCTCGGTAGGTGCGGGCCGACAGTTGGAGTTGGCACTCGGGAATGTCGGCTGGGCCTATCAGAATCTGGGCGACTTCGAGACCGCCCTGACCAACTTCGAGGCGGCCGAACGCGAGGCGGCGGCCATCGGGCGCACGACCGACCAAGTCCTGTGGCTGCTGGATGCGGGATTGGCCCAGTATCGCCTCGGCAATCTCGATGCGGCCAGGCAGCTCTACGAGCGGGCGCTGCGCACCGACATGACCCTGCCGCCGGATAAGGAAGTCGACCAGCTCGCCAACATCCAAAGCAACCTGGCGCTGCTGTTGTCTGAACAAGGGCAGATCGCGGCCGCACGCCGCTACAGCGATGCTGCGATAGCCGCCGCCGCGAAATCCAAAGACAACATCGTGATCGCGTACGCTCGCTCGGTGCAGGGGCGCCTGGTCGGCGGCGCCGCGGGCCGAACAATACTGAGCGCGGCGTGGCCCATCTCCGAGGATCCGGATATCCGGGCGGAAATCGAAAGCGCCATGGCCCACTCTCATGCCGAAGACCAACAGATCGACCAGGCGGATCTGTGGTATCGGCGCTCGATTGCAACCTTCGAAACCAAGCGGGCGGCGGTCAGCGACCTGCGCTCGCGCCTGTCGGCCTTCGGTTACGGGCAGGCCATCTATCGGGGTTACGCCGAGTTCCTGATCAAAACGAGCCATTCACAGGAGGCCCTGCAGCTTCTCGATCGAAGCCGTTCGCGCACACTGGAGGAGGGTCTCAATCTCAATGAGCAGCAGACGAGCCGGCCCGAGGCGCCGGTCCTCGGCCCTGAGAGGATCGCAGGCAACCTGAACGCCACCATCCTGTTCTATTCGCTGGGACCCACGCAGTCGCGGCTCTGGGCCGTCACGGCCAAACAGACTCAACTGTTTACCCTGCCCGCGGAACAGGAAATTCAGGCCCTCGTCAGGCAACACCAGAGGGATATCCAACAGGCGCTCGATCCCGCCTCGAGTGCTTTGTACGATGCCCTGGTCAAACCCGCCGCGGCGCTGATCGGTCCCGGCACCAAAGTGTTTGTCATCGCCGACGGCGTGCTGCACGGCCTCAACTTCGAAACGCTGGTGACACAAACGACAGGCGGCACGCATTACTGGATTGAAGACGTGGCCGTCACCGCCGCCAGCTCCATTCGAATGTTGTCGCACTGGGGAGCCGCGACGGCACCGAAAGCCGCCAGGGATCTGCTGCTGATCGGTGATCCAACCCTGCCGCGAGGCGAATTCGCGCCCTTGCCGGACGCCGCCAATGAAATGCAGCAGGTCCGGCAACATTTTCAACCTGGTGGTCAGATCGTTCTGGCCCGAAATGCAGCAGTCCCCGCGGCTTACGCGGCCAGTAATCCCGGCGACTTCCGCTACATCCACTTCGCCACCCACGGCACGGCCAGCCGCCTCAGTCCGTTGGAGTCCGCCGTAGTGTTATCCCCGCCGCCGCAACATCCCGACGACTTCAAACTCTACGCACGCGACATCGTTCAGCTGCCGTTACACGCGACCCTGGTGACCATTTCGGCCTGTTACGGCTCGGGTATCCGCACTTACGCAGGCGAAGGGTTGGTCGGTTTGGCCTGGGTTTTCCTGCGTGCAGGTGCACACAACGTCATTGCCGCCCTATGGCAGGTCGCGGACTCCGCGTCGCCCCAGTTGATGAATCAACTTTACAGTGAGTTGCAAGCCGGCAAAGCGCCGGACGAAGCTCTGCGGGCGGCGAAGTTGTCGCTGCTGCACTCCTCACGCGCCTATCGCAAGCCGCTCTTCTGGGGAGCATTCCAGCTTTACGCCGGCTCGTGAGGGAACACAGTCTCATTTCTCGTACGGAATCCACAGCGTCTTCCCGGCCCAGTCGGGCGGCAGATCGCAGCTGACATAGATCAACTCGTTGGCCACCGCGGTTGCCCACGGTATGGCGTGGCGGAGCTCCAGGCCCTCATACTTCTCCATCAGTGCCAGCGCGCGATCCGAGATCGCTTCGCTGATCGCAAGCCGCTCGAAGGTCCGCAGGAACTCGCGCGTTTCCAAAGCGAGTGTGGGAGGAGCGGCGGCCATCACTTCCACCCACGTGGTTACGGTGATCGCCCGGTGTGGGAAGCGTTTAAATGCGGTCGCCGCTTGCTTCGCGCCGCGCAGGTAGTCGGTCACCACGGCGGTGTCGAATACCGCGCTCACGCCTCACCCTCTTTCGCTGCGCGCTTCCCCGTCGTCTTCCACAACCCAAATGCTCGCTCACTATCCCCCGTCGACTCACTCAGAAAAGTCTGAATGGCACGGCGCACGCCTTCCGCTCGGGAAATGCCCAGCGAGCGACATCGCGAGTCGAGGTCTTTGAGTTGGGACGTCGGCAGGTCAACTATGGTTCGGGGCATGGGCTACGGTCTCGGTTGGAGGAAATCGGGCTGGCGGAATTTGGCTTCCAGGAATTGCCCGTTCGCCAGCAGCGCTTCCGCATCATCATGAGCCACATTGGCAACCACTTCCTTCATCCGATCATCCAGAATCGCAAGTTGCTCGGTCAACAGATCGCGAGCCGTCTTTCCAGACTCGAGTACCCGGGTTGCACGGAAGGCGGGCGGCAGGGCGACATAGTTCGCCAAAGTCTCAGGGAGGTATCTCAATACTGTCTCGCGCACGGTGAACAGATTGTCGTTGAAACCGCGCGCGTCCGCGAGCTTCGGCAGCACCTCCGTAATGGAACTGCGGATGCTTTCCAGTCGGGCGGTCATACTCTGCTGGAGGTGTGGGGCCGCATCGCGAATAACTCTGTCCAGTCGCTCAACGAGGTCTTCAAACGAAAGCGACTGCGCCAGGCCCGTGTCCAGGACGTGCGGTGCGGGAGTGGCGAGGTAACCGGCCGCGTACAGCCCCGCCGTGATCAACAGCCAGCCATGGTTGATAACACCCAGAAACAGCAGCACCGGACCAATGAGTGCGGCGCAGCAAGCGACGATGTTCCGCGTGCTGTATAAATAGAGCAATGCCCTGATGCCGGCAGGCAGATCACTCACTGATAACCTCGAATCTCCTTGAACACGCTGCCGAGGTTGGTGTGCCGGCCGTCGAAGGCGCGACCACCGGTCATGCGCGCAATCTCTTCGAGCTCACTCGACGAGGCGTCGCCGAACAGGATCGTAAACGTGCGAACCTCCAGATTGTTGGCCTGCCGTTCCTGCAAGCGGCTTCGAAATTCCTCGTAGGACAAGCCCTTGTTGTTTTCCCCGTCAGTCAACAGTACCACCGTGACCACGCGATTGGGATCAAGGGCCAATTCCTGAGCAGCCAGCGTATAGGCCGTGTCCAGCGCGGAATAGATGGCCGTTCCGCCGTGAACTGACAATGCGTGCGTATAGTCCCGGAGCGCCTGGTACGTCTGCTCCTGGGAATCGGCACTCTCAAATGAGAATCGCGCCGGATCGAACGGGGAGCTCGAGAATGGCACGAGAATCACCCGTTCGCGGCGCTGGAATCTCACAAACCGCGCGGTGACGCTGTTTCCCTCGGACCCCGTGAGAATCCCCAGGGCATGCTCGACCTGCTCGATCCGACTCCCTCGCATCGATCCGCTGACATCCAGGAGGTAGATCGCCGTAGCCGGTCGCCGCAGCTCCGACTGATACGCGGCAAGCACGGCATCGATGACTTCGAGTCGATTGGGGAAAGACAGCTCTGCGACCGCATCTCCGGGCAGTTTGGGGGAGCGGGTTACGTTGGGGTTTGAGGGCCGCAGATACATGCGCGCGACCGGCCCGGACTGGAACGAGTCTGAGCGCAGCACGGCAACGAGGCGCTCATAAGACGCGCGTTTCGGCTCGCTCAGGAGCATGAGCGGGTAATCGGCAGAGATGACGCCGTCCCTCGGATATATCACCGTGAGCGGTTCACGCAGCCCTTGCTGCTCATTCAGCCGCAGCAGCACAGCCTCGTAGTTTACGAGCCCATCCAACCGGTCCTGCCCCTGCACATAGGCATCGGCGAGCCAGCCGGAACTCCCCGCGGTCAACTTCTGCCCCGTCAGAAAGGTCGTCAGCTTGTCCCGGTCAACCTCTTCAACAGTCAGATCGTCCGTTTTCTTCGCAATCGCCGCGGCGACCGCGAACAACGCGCTCATGCCTGTGTTCGAGCTCGTCGGGTTGGTCATGCCAAAGACAAACTTGTGATCCTTCACCGCCTGGACGATGTCGGTCCAGGTCGGTGACTGCCGGTCCCAGCCCAATTCGCGCGCCTTGGAAGCTTTTACACCGAGCGCCACGCGTGAGTAGAACAGCTTTTCGCGAGCGAGCGGCTTGCGCGTGAGGGCCAGCACGGGATACGCGCCATTGGGCGGCAGAATCGCATCGAACTCCTCGCCGCCGTTGATGCGATCCACCATGTCGAGCGTACCGCTGTACGCCAGCTGCACATTCAGTCCAGCTTTTCGCGCCGCATCCTCGATGTCCGGCGCGAGATCCTTCAATTCCGAGCCGGCCAGGATCCGCAGATCCACCGGCTTCGACACCGGCGCAGCCCCGGAGTCCGTCTGTCTGCCGCAAGCCGCCAGCAAAACCATCAAACCCAGCAACATGCCTACCCACGCAAGGCCGCTCACCAGCCTCAGCACCCTGACCTCGCCTGGAGTGTTGGCACCCCGCAGAATGTCAGCACCGTGCAAAGCGTTGACACCACGCAGAACGTCAGCACCGCGCAAAGCGTTGACACCACGCAGAACGTCAGCACCGCGCAAAGCGTTGACACCACGCAGAACGTCAGCATCGCGCAAAGCGTTGACACCACGCAGAACGTCAGCATCGCGCAAAGCGTTGACACCACGCAGAACGTTAGCACCGCGCAGGGCGTTGGCACCGCGCAGGACGTTGACTCGCTGCAGGAGAGTCGCCATAACGCTTACAACTTGACCGCGCCCAGGTCGGTGCCGCTCTCCGTCAGCGCCGCAGTTGACTGTTGCTGCCTGACTTTGTCCAGATAAGTCCGCGCCTTGGTAACCTCCGTGGTCAACGCCTCCACCGTTTTCTGCATGGAGTCGAGCGAGCGGCTCTTGAACGTCGCGATCGCATCCATCGTCTGATAAACGTTCTGGAATGCGCGGCGCAGCTTATCAACCTCAATGGTGCTGGAAGCCGCCTGCTCATGAATCTGACCCGTCTGCTTCTTCAGCATCTCACTGGTCGTCTCGATCATGTTGCCGGTCGTACTGTTGAGCGCCGAAATCTGGTCCAGCACCAACTTCTGGTTGACCAGCGCCTGCGCAACCATCACCGCCGTACGCAGAGCGGCGACCGTCGTGGTCGTCGCACGATCCACGCCCTTGATGAGCTCAAAGTTGTTCTTGCGCAGCAGATCGAGTGCCAGGTAGCCCTGGATATTTACCGCCATCTGAGTCAACAGGTCGGTCACCTTCTGCCGGGTATAGAACAGCAGCTCCTCCCGTACCACCCGGGCACGTTCGGGATCGGTCGCCTCGAGCGCCTTAGCCTTGGCATCCAGCGCCTGGTCGAGGTTCTTGCCCAGATAGATATATTTCTCGAGCCGCTCCATCAGCGTCCACAGATTCACCTTCTCCTGCTCGATCGCGGCGTTGTCCCGCATGAGCTCGTCCTTGCCGCGGCGCAGGGACTCGACAATGGCATTGATGTGGGTCTGCGAGGACTGGTACTGGTCGAAGTACTGCACCAGCCGGTTGCCGAACGGGATAAGCCCGAGCAGCTTGCGCGGCGCAAACAGGTCACCCTGGCGCGCGGGATCGAGCTTCTCGACCGTGTTGCGCAGGTCGATGAGCGACTTGGAGATATCCGAGCCCGAATCAAACAGTCCGCTCTTCATCCCACGGACCGGCCGCTCCAGCATGCGGTTGGAGACACGCGACGACAACTCGACATCCTTGTCGCCCATGGTATGAACGCGATCCAGACATTCCTTGAATTTGGGATCCTGCTCATCCAGGGAGGAAACCGCATCGACGAACGCGCGGACCTGAGAATCGAGCTCCGCCGTTTCCTCGGCCTTCAATTTGACCCGCCCCGAAGCCGACCCCGGCGCCACCGCGGCCACCGGTTGCGGGGGCGTGAGCTCCAGATCTCCCGGGGGCTGGAGCAGGTCGGTGTTCGCATCAGTCATGGCAGCTCCTTCAGTGATATTTCTGCTCAATGGCGCCGATCATCTTTTCGAGCCACTCGTAACTCGGCGGGTCCACGACATCGACGAGCACGCGGGGTGTATGAATCCCGTGTTCCTGCCAAACATCCGGTCCCTTCACGTCCCCGCCCGTTCGAAAGCCATACTGGTGAGCGAGCGATTGCAGCTCCGGATCGCGCTCGAGCAACTCTCCCAGCCGCCGGCCCTTCTCATTGAAGGGAATGAGCACATGCTTCGAGAACACGGTCGGGGTCGGATACAGGATGACCATGTCATCCTTCAGCCGGTCGGGATGAGCGAGCCAGAACGCCACCAGCTGTGCCTCATAGGACACCAGCATCGGAGTCTTGCCCATGCCGAGCGCCAGGTAGTCTTCAAACGGGGCGGCCGAGGAGCTCTCCTGAAAGCCCTGCCGCGTAAACAACTCGGTCATGAACGGCAGCACCCGATCAACCTGCTCTTGGCTCTCGACCACCGCCTGGCCGTTCTCCAGGTAGCTCGCCAGGGACAGGTACATCGCGGCGCTGTTGGAAGTACGCACATCGGTCGAGTTGATCAGCACCGCTTTGTTGGTGACGAAGGCGGTGTTCCCGGGGACATCCTTCCAACGTGCCTGGTGCTTCATGAGGCTCAGCAGCGCGGGCATGTCGGTCACAAAGTAGTTTCCGTCACGCTCCGTCACGATGTGGTCGCCCACCAGAATCTGTGCGATCGGGCGCCAGCTCGCGATCACGATGGGCGTATAGAAAGGTGAAAAAGTCTGTGTTGGCTTGGCTTTCGCCTGCAGTGCCGCTGCGGCCGGCGCGCCCGAAGGGAATCCGAAGTCGAAATGCTGCGGGTCGAAGCGATTGGCAATCTCACGCGAGCCGGCCTTTTCAACATTGACCGTGATGTGTTGAGCAGCCAGCACCGCGCGCACCTTCGGGTCCGCGAACAGAGCTTCCTTCTCCGATCCGATCAGACCGTGAATAGAGAGTTGGCGGCTAGCTTCCAACTGCTTCTGTTCTGCCGCGTCGTGCTCGGCACGAACGTTGGAGTGCGAGTACCAGATGCCGCCGCCGATAGCGCCGATGAGGAGCGCCGCGAACGCCGGCCCGATGAGCTTGCGAGGATCCATGGCGGCATCATGATAACGTCATCATATGACGTTATCATGACAAGAAAATCTAAGCCATTGATTCACATGCTAAAATACTTTCCATGAACAGACTGCTGGCGTTTGGATTCGGCTATACGGGTGAGCGCTTCTGCCGCCGCCGCCTGGCCGCGGGCTGGGATGTGCAAGTCGTTGTTCGCTCGGAAGAAACACGCCGGAGCGTTAAAGCCGCCGGCGCGCGCCCGGTCGATCCGGACGACGCCCCGGAGGCTGCTGCGCAAGCCGATGCCGTCCTCGTCGTAGCCCCTCCGACAGACAACGGCTGCCCAGGGCTGGAGGCATTAGGCGCCGGGCTGTCGAAGCGGCAACGCTGGATAGGCTACGCATCGTCGACCGCCGTGTACGGCGATCAACAAGGTGCCTGGACCGACGAGAATTCTCCACTCAACACAGCTTCTGCCACGGGGTTGCGCAGGCTGAATGCGGAGCGAGCCTGGACCCACGCGTGCGCAAGGGCCGGCCTTCCCCTGGTAATTTTCCGCCTGGCGGGTATCTACGGCCCCGGTCGCTCAGCCCTGGAAAGGGTTCGCGACGGCCGCGCGCGCCGGATCGAGAAAAACAACCACGCGCTGTCCCGAATTCATGTCGACGACATTGTTACGCTGCTCGAAGCATCCCTCGCGCAGCCGAACCAACACCCTGTCTATAACGTGTGTGACGACGAGCCGGCCTCCACATTCGATGTAGTAACGTACGCGGCTACGCTGCTGGGAGTTGAGCCACCGGTACCGGAGCCCTTTGAGTCGGCGGTGATGTCGAGCGCGGCGGAGCGCTATTTCCTGGAGAGCCGCCGTATCTCCAATGCGTTGGCCCGCCAATCCCTGGGCTGGCGCCCCCAATACCCCTCCTACCGGGAGGGCCTGGCTGCTATTTTGCAGACCCACTTCACATAATAGGGTGCCGATCACGGGTATTCTTCTGTTAAATCGGGAAACCAACGTGATCGAAAATATCCGCAAGGGCTCCACAGAGCTCGCCATCATCATCCGGGCGAGTTACGTGCGCGAAGGCATCACCTTCCTCACACCCAACGAGTATTCCCAACAGCTGGGATACATGAACCGCCGCGCCGGCTATCGGATCGCAGCGCACATTCATAACGCCGTACCGCGTGCCGTCACGTTCACCCGCGAAGTCCTCGTCATCAAGTCCGGCAAGCTGCGAGTGGATTTCTACTGCGAAGACGGCAAGTACGTCGAGAGCCGGATACTGAGTGCGGGCGATGTGATTCTGCTCGCCGCCGGCGGCCACGGCTTTGAGATGTTGGAAGACTCCGAGATCATCGAGGTCAAACAGGGTCCCTACGCGGGTGACCAGGACAAGACCATCCTCGAGCCCGTAGCGGCCGACCGGATTCGCATTCCCGCCTGACCGCCATGCAGCGCACCGACTTCATTGCGGTCAATGAGCCGTTGCTGGATGGCAATGAAAAGAAATACCTGAGCGAGTGCATCGAGACCGGCTGGATTTCCTCGGAAGGCCCGTTTGTCGAGAAGTTTGAGCGGGCATTTTCCAACCGCGTCGGTCGCAAGTGGGGTGTGGCCGTCTGTAACGGGACAGCCGCGCTGGATGCCGCGATCGAAGCGCTCGGCATCGGTCCCGGTGACGAAGTTATTTTGCCGGCTTTCACCATCATCTCCTGCATCGGACAGCTGATCCGCTGCGGTGCGACGCCAGTGCTCATCGACAGTGACAGTCGCACGTGGAACATGGATGTAAAGCAGCTCGAAGGGAAAATCACTCCCCGTACGAAAGCCATCATGGTGGTGCACACGTACGGTTTGCCCGTCGACATGGATCCCGTTTTGGATATCGCCAGGCGACACAGCCTCTTCGTACTCGAAGACGCGGCTGAAGCGCATGGCCAGACGTATCGGGGACGCCCGTGCGGCAGCCTGGGTGATATCAGCACCTTCAGCTTTTATCCCAACAAGCTCGTAACCACCGGTGAAGGCGGCATGATCGTCACCAACGACGACCAGCTGGCGGCAGCGTGCTACAGCCTGCGGAATCTGTGTTTCCAGGCCCAAAGACGCTTCGTTCACGAGCGCCTGGGCTGGAACCTGCGGATGACCAACCTCCAGGCCGCTCTGGGAGTGGCGCAACTCGAGCGCATTGACGAATTCGCGGCACGCAAGCGTGTTATGGGCAAACGTTACACCGAGCTGTTGTCGGGGCTCCCGGGCCTGCAACTGCCCCTGGCAAGGACCGACTATGCTGACAATATCTACTGGGTGTACGGCCTGGTATTGAGTGATGAAGTCGGCTTCGACGCGCCGGACGCCATGAAAAAGCTCGCCGCACTGGGAATCGGCTGCCGCCCCTTCTTCTGCCCCATGAGCCAACAACCGATCCTGCTCGAGCGCGGCCTGTTCAAAGGCGAATCGTATCCGGTTGCCGAGCGGATGTATCGCAAGGGTTTTTATATCCCCAGCGGTCTGGCATTGACGGACGCTCAGATGACGCGGGTAGCCGAAGCAGTCGGCTCAATTCTCCAATGACTGAAGTCTTCGACGCCTACGCGGCCTACTACGACCTGCTCTATCGGGATAAGGACTATCCGGGAGAAGCACGCTACGTCCACTCCTTGCTTCGCCGGCACGGCGTCAGCGATGGAAGCATCATTGAGTTGGGTTGCGGAACGGGCAAGCATGCCGAACAGTTAGGACGACTCGGATTTTCAGTTCACGGCCTAGATTTGAGCCCGTCAATGATCGAGATCGCCCGCAAGCGAACCCCGGCCGACCTCGCTTCACGGTTGAGATTCGATGTCGGTGACGCCCGCTCGGCACGTCTCGACCGGAAGTTTGACGCCGCCATTTCCCTGTTCCATGTTGCCAGCTATCAGACGACCAACGAAGATCTGGCCGGGATGTTGGCCACCGCCGCGGCTCACTTGAAGAGCGGCGGGCTGTTTGTATTCGACTTCTGGTACGGCCCCGGCGTCCTCACGGATCCACCGGGCGAGCGAGTCAAGAACCTCGAGGACGGCGTGATTCAGGTGACCCGCAAGGCTCGGCCGACCCTGCGGCCGAATGAGAACGTCGTCGATGTCCACTACCAGGTCCTGGTGAAACAAAACCGTAATGGCATGGTCGCGGATATCGAGGAAACTCACAGCATGCGCTATCTGTTTCTGCCGGAGATCCGCTGGATGCTGCAGGCGGCCGGGATGAAACTGTTGCAAGCGGAGCGTTGGATGTCGGATGCCGAATTGGACTGCAGCAGTTGGCAGGCCGTGGTCACGGCGCAGCGCACATGAGCTATCGCAATCTCATCTTCCTGCACATTCCCAAGGCGGCCGGCACCACGCTGCACTCCATCCTGGAGGGTCACTATCCTCCGCAGAACACCCACAGCATTTACGATCCCGATGTCGAGGCCAAGGAGTTCGAGGCCTGGCCGCGGGAGAAACGCGAGCCGATTCGCCTTCTGAAAGGCCATCTCGCGTTCGGCCTCCATGAGTCGCTCATCGGTGCAACCACCTATATCACCGTGCTGCGCGACCCGGTTGCGCGGATCACATCGCACTACTACTACGCGAAGCGCTATCCGACTCACTATCTCTACAAGGAGATTACCGAGCGCAACATGAGCCTCGCTGACTATGCCTCCGCCCGGTTGTCAGACGAGCTCGACAACGGTCAGGTGCGATTGCTGGCGGGTGTGATCAACGCTAAGGCGCTGCCGATCGGCGCGTGCGGCCCGGACCTTCTGCGCCAGGCGCAGCAGAACATTGAGCGCTATTTTTCGGTCACCGGACTGGCGGAGCGCTTCGATGAGAGTCTGGCTCTCATGGCCCTGCAGCTCGGCTGGAATTGGACGCCGACCTATCAGAAACTCAACGTCGCGCCTGAGAGAAACGGCTGCGATGCGCAGACGCGCGCGGCCATCGAGCGCGCCAATCCATTCGATTGCGAGCTGTATGCGTGGGCCAAAGCTCGCTTTGAAAATCAACTGGCTCAACACCAGGACGCGGTCGCCGCGACAGTCCGCCGCATCCGCGGCGAAACCCTACCCAAAACACCCAAACACTCCATGAAGGTTCTGTTTGTAGGCAACCCCTCCGAGCGGCCCACCGACGGCGGTAGCGCTTCGTTTCAGCAGACCGTGCTTGCGGGCCTGCAGCGGATGAGCAGTGCGCACGAGTGCTCGTATGTTCGGCCGGATCCGGGCAAGGGCGTGGTCCAGTCCTGGATCGCCGACAAGAAAATCGACTTCGTGTGGTTCCTGTCACCCTACTATGAGCCCGTGGATGTGCCCTTCGCCGCCACGGTGTGGGATGTGGGACATCGCGAGATGCCCTACTTTCCCGAGCTGTCTGTCAGCGGTTGGACATTTGACGAGCGTGAGCGGTTTTACAGCCAGTTGCTGCCTCGCGCGAGCCTCGTTGTCATTGGCAACGGTGTGGGCGCACGCGCCATCAACGAGTTCTATCGGGTCAGACCGCAGAACATCTGCGAGATCCCGCTGCCGGTCAACACCGGCTCGCTGCAAGGTTTAACGAGAGATCCGAGCCTTCTCGCGCCCTATGGGCTCACAGCGGGCGAATACCTGTTCTATCCGGCTCAGTTCTGGCCTCACAAAAATCACATCACTCTCGTGGACGCGCTTGCGATTCTCCACGCCGCCGGCGCGCACCTGAAGCTGATCTTCACAGGCAGCGACAAAGGCAATCGTGCATACGTCGAAGAGTACGTCGCGAGCCGCGGCCTGGAAGATTCAGTGGTGTTTGCCGGGTTCGTAGAAACGCCGGTGCTCCATCAGCTTTACCTGAACGCCTATGCAATGACTTTTGCGTCAACTCTGGGGCCTGACAATCTTCCGCCCCTGGAGGCGATGGCACTCTGCTGCCCCGTCGTCAGCGCTGCTTTCAATGGCGCGCGTGAGCAGATGGGGGATGCCGCGCTGTTATTCGATCCGTTGGATGCGAATGACGCCGTCGCGAAAATCGCCGCGTTGTCGGATGCCCGCTTGCGGGAGCAACTCATTGCGAATGGCCAGGCGTTGGTGAAGACTCGCAGCCCTGAAGCCTATGTGGCGAAGATCAACCAGGCGCTCGATGTGTTTGCGAAACAGCGCAAGCTCTGGGGCCCGAGCAACAGCTACCGCCATACTTGAGGAACCACCAGCGTCCTGGCCGGTGGCTCAAACAATGTGAGCGAATCAGCCCCGCAACGAACGCCGGCGCCGGAACAGACCGAGACCACCGACTCCCGCCAATAGCAACGGGAAAGCGGCGGGCAGGGGAACCGCGGACACACTCGTGGCACCGAAGTAGCCAATGCCACTGCCGGCGCTGCCGAGAACATTGGTCACACCGATCAACCCGAAGTAGTCCGGATTGGGTGCACCCTGCTTTTGTGCGGCCGTAAGATCGAACAGCGAAGCCGAAAGACCCGTCCCTGTGAGATAGAACGTCTCCGACGCAGCTCCCTGCAGCGAGGCGGCCCCGCTGTTGGGAAGCTTAACAAACACATCATATGCCCCGGTCAGCCTTTGATCGCCGGCCGGAACGAGCGTCTGCGTGGCCGAATAGCCGGATCCTCCGGATCCGAAAGCAAGCGGCGTAGCAGGACCGGTCGCCGTGGGTGATGCGGCGAACTGCAGCGAGGGCAGTCCGGTCGCATTGAGCCACAGTCCCGTGATGGTCTGTTTCCCTGTCATTGCAGCAGTCAGAGTCAACGCCACTTCATTCGGTGCTAAGTCCGAAATCGTCAGCGTCGCCGACCCGGAAGTCGGCTGGGTCGCGGAGGTGAATTGAGCAACCGTATCCAGGTCGAGTGTCAGCGTCTCGGCGTGGACTGCTCCTGCTGAGAACAGAGTTGCCAGCACGAGGCCGGTCACCCTGATTGAGTGCGAACGCTTCATGGTCCCTCTCCAACAATGCAATTCCAACAGGCAGGAGACTATCGGGACCTAGGTCTCGCTCTGTGAATGATTTGTTGCTGGCGCATGAATTTCGGCGCTAAAACGCGTTTCCGTCAGCTGTTTGTCAGACAAACAACGCACGCGTAAGTCTCTATCGCAGCGCAATATTTTGTCGTTGTCCTAACAACAGGCGTTCCCCGGGCTCAGTTCTTCTTATTTTCGACACGAATGTGACATGCAGGCAGCCCGGCGTGATATTGCTCGTACATCTGTTCGAATGCCTGCTCGAGGTGCCTGGCGAACCGTTCCGTGTCGAACAGGCTCGAAGTCATCCGGTTCGCATTCAGCCGCTCGGTCAGACCGGTCAGCCGAGCGCGATCACTCGCCAGGCTCACTGCCAACGCTTCGTAGTCCGACAGCGACGTTGTCACCAACTCCGGTAGTCCGGCGGCACTAAGCAAGCTGGCCGCCACTCGCGCACAGAAAGACTCTCCGGCGTATGTCAGCAGAGGCAGCCCGGCCCACAACGAGTCGCTCGCGGTGGTATGCGCATTACACGGGAACGTATCGATACAAAGATCGGCCAGCCAATGCCGCCCAAGGTGCTCAGGCAACGGCATGCGTTGCGCGAAGACCAGCCGCTGCGGATCGACGCCGGCGCTGGCTGCAGCTTCGCGAAGCCGCCGCGAGGCGGTGTCATTCTCATTCAAAAGCCACAACACGCTACCTGCAACCCGCTGCAGGATCCGCATCCAGCAAGCGAACACGTCCGGGGTGATCTTGTAAACGTTGTTGAAGCTGCAGAATACGAACGCATCCGCCGGCAACCCAACATCCGCTCGCGTGATCGCGGAGCGCTCGGTCGGGCGATCGCGGCCATTGACCTGATAGCTGCCCGGCAGGTATACAACTTTCTCTGAGAATTGCGCGCGCCTGTGCTCCGGTATCACGATTTCATCGGCAATGATGTAGTCGATGAAGGGGGCGCCCATCGTGCCGGGATAACCCAGGTAGGCTACCTGGATGGGGGCTGCGCGGTGGGCAAAGATTCCTGCCCGCTGATGCAGCGTGAATCCCTTGAGATCCACGGCAATATCGACGCCCATATCCCGCGCCAACTGGGCAATCTCTGCGTCGCTCTTGTCGTGTACGTCAATGAACCGATCGAATGCCTTGATCAGTTTCTCGGTCACATCGTCGCGCGCAGTGCGGCCGAAGTTGAAGGCGACAATCTCAAAGCGCTCGCGATCGTGACTCTCAAACAACCCACCGGCCAGCAAGGCGGTCGCGTGGCCATAGAAGTCGGCGGAGAAATAACCAATGCGAATCCTCGAGCCGCGCGGACGTTTGCCGATCGCCGGCAGTGCCGATTCGGCCGGACACGCTTCGCGGACCCAGATCTGGGCGGCCTGCAGCTGCAGCTCGGGAGAATCGAACATCGTCACCACCACAAATGAGGGGGCTACGTTCTTTCCCTGTCGAATTCCGGTGACGACCGCTGCCATCTGGGAATCAAAGTCGCTCCAGTCGCAAACCCGCATCTTCGACTGCAGACAGATTCCGCGCAGCCACGGCTGCTCAGGATCAGCCTGCAGTGCCCGCAGGTAGCTCGGCAACGCGTCGTCAAACAGTTGCAGGTCGTGCAGAATCTGGGCATGCCGGTAATGATCGACGGGCAGATCGGGATTGAGCTCAAAGGCACGTTGATAAGCGCTGCGTGCCTGTTCAGTGAGGCCGATTGCCCTTAGCACGTCGCCGCGGTCGTAGTGCACCTGAGCACTATTGGGATTGAGCGCAAGAGCGCGATCGAAACTGTTCAGCGCCTCTTCGGATCGATGCAACTCACGCAGAGCGTTGCCCTGGTTATGCAGGGCCTCCGCATACTCCGCCTTCTGCTCCAATGCCTTCGCGTAACTCTCCAAGGCGCTTTCGAGGCGCTTCAGTTCCTGCAAGGCGACGCCACGGTTGTTGTATGCAGTCGGATAGTCAGGACGCAAGGCAATTGCCTTGTCGTGGCTGGCAACAGCTTCTTCCAGCCGCTTCAGCTCTCGAAGTACCACGCCCCGGTTGTTGTGAGCCGCGGCGTAAGCAGGATTCAGTTTGATCGCCCTGTCGTAACTGCTCAGAGCATCGGCCATCCGGCCCAGGTCCTGCAGAACCAGCCCGCGGTTGTAGTGCGCTTCCGCATAATTCGGCTTGAGCTGAATCGCTCGATTGTAACTGCGGAGCGCCTCGTCACGACGCGCGAGGTCACGGAGCGCGTTGCCGTAGTTGTTGTGTATCGTTGGATCATCACGCCGCAGGCCCGCCGCGCGCCCAAACAGTTCCGCAGCCTCCGCCAGACGTTGCGTCTGTGCAGCCATGATGCCCAGCAGATTCAACGCATCGAAGTTATTCGCTTGCGCGGCCAGTACGGACCGGCATACCTGTTCCGCCTGGACCCAGTCCCGCGCCGAATAGAGTGCCAGCGCCTGCTGCATGGCCTGCACCAGGGCGGGCTGTAGTTTGGCGGCGGCCATGTTTACAGCAGGCTCAGACCGAGCGCGTTCATGAGAGCCGTTTCATTGGACGGGCCGCGGAACTCCGCCTGCTCGCCCGGATGACTATGATAGTGGCCGATAACATCGGCCAGTCGCACCGCTTTCTTCTGCAGCATCTGTGTCACGAGTGTCCACCAACACATGTCGCCGATGACTTTCACGATCGTGCCGTCGGGGAATCGCCATGGGTAGCGCGGTGCTCCCACATGCGCATCCATCCGCCATAGGGTTGCGGGACCTAAAGTGCCGCGATCTCCCGTGCCACTCCCCAGTCGGGTACGCGTGCCGGGTGGCGGAGGCCACTGGGTGGCAAACGGCAATTCACTCGCCGGAAAGCAGCGCCCCACTGTGTCGGTTTCCTGTTGGGAGTAGCAGATCTTCCAATCGCCGCCCACGAGCGCCGCGCCCTCGCGAATCGACGCATTCTCCAGATGCTCGACGGCGTCCGTGGCCAACCGGTCATCCAGATTCAGATTCATGACGAACGGGGTACCGACCATCGCCAACCCGACATTCCAGGCCTGATAGATGCTCATCTTTTCGTGGACGACCACTTTACGCCCCGCCAGCGATGCCGGCGGCTCGTCGCGACCATCGAAGATATAGATAGGCTCGATCGGTACAGTCTGCCTGGCCAGATTCTCCGCGTGGCCCTCGAGCAGCCGGTGGCGATTGGCATCACCGTGCCACACGGCACAGATGACACTGGTGCGCGCGAGTCGTTTGAAGTCGGCTCGCTTGAATAAAATGTCGGGCTCAACCGTGGCGAACAGCTCGTAGCCGCGCCCGGTCAGAAACTGACTGATCTTGCCATCCGCATCCCGTGTCCGGACGGCAATCAGACTCAGGTTGGCGCGGGCAAAGTCGATTCCGTCCAGCAGCGCCAACTCGCCGCCCGGTGCATGAATCGAACAGTAGTCGGCCTTCTGCAGCGAGTGCTTCGCGAGCGTGCCGGCAATTGTGTCCGGAGCCGCGACGCGCAGGCCGCGCCAGTCCATGAAGCGCTCAAAGAAGAGAGTACTGCTCGAGGTTTCGTCGGTGTCTGCTGCGCCCGCGTCAATGAAAACTCCGCCCCGCTGACCGCGGAAGAAGTTCTCGAACAGCAACTGATCGAGGCCGGACCGGGCGAAAAACTTCATCCCCACACCTTTGACTTAATGTGCCAAAGGGTACACGCGGGGGTCCGGCCCGGACCCGAACTCGCGTCTCAGAATTGAGATTAGGTTAAGTGGGCGGGCGACTCAGGTAGTGTGGACAACGGCCCCGTTGCGCGTCAGCTCGAAGTGCAAAAGCCACTTCCGCGCATCGATTGTGTCTGCCGGGGCGAACCTCCACCTCATGGCCGCCTCGGTGCACAAACGAGACAAGTACTTGCTGGCGTGGCTTCCGACGGGCGTGGCGTGAACGATCCTGCCCTCGGGGTCAACTGTGACACGGATCGCAAATAACATCCGGCCGTGTATGGTTGCCAGGGCCTTTTCGGGTACGTCAGGCAACTCCTCGTGGACCGCCGAACGCGGGTCGGGGGCTGGGGTCGCTACGTCGGCCACGGCAACCTGCGTCGGCTTTTCAACCCGGACGGGTACGGATGGAATATCTGCGGGGACGGCGGCCTGTGTAGAAGCCTGGCGACTGAGCAGAACAGCACCAAACCAACCTGCCGCCAGCACACCCGCCACGACCATTGCCGCTCGGGCGAGAAACACGCCACGCTTAGGTGCCTGTTTCATCACAACAGTGGGCTCAACAACCGGCTCGTTGGCGGCAACCGCGTCGACGGCCGCCACACCCGAATCGGTGACGCCACCCGCCACGACAGCAATTCCGTGCTCCCCAATGCTGGCGGATTCCCCAAGTCCGCCCGCTTCAACAGTCCTTGCGGCTACCGCGGTCATGGCGGATTCCCCGAACCCGGTGGGCTCCCCGCACTTGGCGGATTCCCCGAGCCCAATCATTTCCCCGCGCCTCGCGTGTTGCCCGACCCCGGCGGTTTGCCCCAGCCCGGCGCCTTTCCCGGGCTCGGCGTGTTCCCCGAACCCAACGGATTCCCCAACCCCGGTAGGCTCCCCGGCCCTGGCAGCCACCAACGGCACTCCGCTCTGCGGGAATACCACCGGCGGCTCCCGTACAACGGGAAGTTCATTCACCACCGGCCCCGAAGCAAACGCGAACGCGGGCAGCAACGAGCGCTCCGAAGCGAGATAAACCGGCCACATCGGGTTGATCTCGGCGTCCAACTCCTCGACGGTGGGACGCCGCGCAGGGTTCCGATGCAAGCATCGCAGCACGACACCCACGAGCGAAGCCGGCAATGACTTCGGCAATACCGGACCGCTCATCTTGTCGGGCCATGCGGGGCGCTTCTGCGTCAGTGCCTCCACAATCAGTACACCGAGACTCCAGACATCTCCGGCGGCGGAGAAGCTGCCGTCGCGGGACTCCGGCGGATCGAATTCCGAGGCGGGCGCCAGACTCGCCGAGGACTCTCCCGCCGGCCGGACCGCATCGCTCGCCAGCTTGAGCCGCTCCTTGAACAGGAGCAGGTTCGAAGGCTTGAGACCGCCGTGGACCAACTGCCGGCGGTGCAGGAACGACAGGCCTTCCAGCACCGGCCGTATCAGCTTCTTGAATTCCTCTATTTCCAGCGCCCGCGGCTCCAGGATCTGCGCGAGCGTCTGTTCCGCGTATTCTGTAACCACATACAGGAAGTTGAGGCCGCCGAGCTGGCAGCTGCCGGTATCCAGCAGGCGGACCAGGCAGGGATGCGACAGGCGCGCGGCCACCGACCACTGCGCCAGCTGGGCCTCCTTCAGTGTTGGAATAGCCGGGACCAACTTCAGCAGCGCGTGGGGAATGGACTTCGACTTATGTTCGGTCAGAAAGACCGCGCTGTGACTCGAATTCCGTAATGAGCGGTGCAACGGAAAGACCCCGTCGACAACCTGGCTTTCCCACCGCTCCCAATTCTCACTCATCCTGGACTTCCGCAAGGCAAACGTCGGCGCCACTCTACACGGCCGCCGCACCGCGTAAATATGTCGGCGTTGATAGACGCGCGACTTAAGTCCAACAATAAAAAAGCCCGACCTCGCGGCCGGGCTGTTTAGGCCTGTATGCGGATGACATCCTTCAAGACGCCTTCGAGGCCACCGAACACAGTCAACTTGTCAACCTTCTCGGTCACCTTTTCGAGCGTCTCGAGCTCTTTCAAACGCATCAGGGTCGGGTTCTCATCCATGAGTCGGGCAGTGTTCAGAAGCGAGCGCGTTGCCGCGGTTTCTTCCCGACGCTTGATCAGGTTGGCTTGCGCAACCTTCTCAGCTTCCACAACCTTGTTCAGGATGTCCTTCATTTCGCCAGGGAGGATCAGGTCCTTCACACCGACGCTGGCGAGCTGGATACCGTGCTTCTCGATGCGCTCGCGTGCCGCTGCGTGGATCTCACGATCCAACTCACCTTTGGCACCCAGCAGCTCATCGAGAGTCCGGCCACCGATCGCTTCGCGAAGTGCGAACTGCAGCTCCTTGTAGATGAACTCCACAAAGTTCTGCAGGCCCGAACGCGCCTGCACGACGTCCTGCATTTGCCACAGGGCGGTCAGGTTGACACGCAGGCTGACCTTGTCCCGAGTCAGGATATCCTGGCCCGCAACCTCCAGCGCCTGAACGCGACGGTCCATCATTTCAACCTTGACCGAGCGCTGAAACTTCCAGAACACGTGCAGACCCGGCTCCAGGACCCTGCGGAACTGACCGTCCACGATGAGCAGAGCGCTGGACGTATCGGCGACTTCCACCGAGGTAACGGCTTCCGCGACCTGAGCTGCCAACGGTGCCCTGGCACGGGCCAATAGCTTCGCTACGGGATCCGGTACCTCGAGATCCACGGAGATATCGACCTTCTCAACCTTCACGTCGATCGGGCCCTTCCAGTACAACTGGCGCTTACCCGGTGCGAGCACGCCGGCGAGCTTGCCGTTCTTGTAGACCAGACCGGCCTGGCTGTCGGTGAGCTCGACGATGTCGAAGTGCTTTTCCAGGATCGGCCGTGCATCCTTCACCAGGACATCGACGCGCGGGTGCTCGAATTCGGCCACAGTCACATCGAACACCTGGACTTCGACGGTGCCGAACAGGTTGACGAGCCAGTGTTTACCCGGCTCGAGCACGCGCGTGAAGGCCTTGTTCTCCCACACCAGCGCGCGTTCGTGTTGGGCGATCCATACTCGTTTCAAAGTCATTTCCGTCTCCTTGTTGTAATAAATAGATCCGAAGCCACCCCGCGCTCATCACGCGGTCCCCACGTTCGACGTGCCCTTCCCCACCGGGTCAGCGTGTCGTCGTCACCCGGAATGTCAGCCTCCCGGGTGCTTCAGCACGCTGCGTCGTTGGCTCGAGGCACGCTGAGCAGCGGAGCTCAGAGCGTGATGTGCGCCGCAAATCCATTGCCGGGGCGCTTCGGTGCGGAGCTTTCGCTCCGCGGTGGAGATGCAACTGGCATCAGCAGGAGGATTCGAACCTCTTCGGCCTTTCGGCCTTACCATGGTGATAAAAGAGTCGCCTTCATGCGGTACACACAGCAGCAGGGCTGCAGCGCGCCGGTGTGGCTCAAAACCACAGCCGCTGACACGAACGCTCGTCTTCGACCTCGGTACGAGCTCACGCATCCAGATGGATGCGTGAGCTTTTCGGCACGCCCTGGATCAGAAACTCCATCTGGTCGCCCAGAATCTTTCTGTTACCCAGGATGAATGCCTCGTGCCTGTTGGGGACATAGGGCACATAGTGCAACCGCATGCCTGCTTCCTGCGGCGTACGGTTTGACTTGCGGTGGTTGCACGCCTTGCAGGCGGTCACCAGATTCATCCACGAGTCAGCACCACCCCTGGACTTCGGCAGGATGTGCTCCATGTCGAGCTGCTCGAACGGGAGCCGCTGCGCGCAGTACGCACAGACATAACGGTCCCGAGCCAACAGCATCTGCTTGGTGAGCGTCGGTACGCGATCAAACTGGCGGACCATGAAGTTCCGGCCCTTGATCGCAATGATTGAGCTCGCACGAATGACGGACCGCAGGCCGGAAGCCCGCTGAATACCGCCCCGCAACACGAACTCGTGCGTGCCGATCTCCCATGCGACCATGTTGGTCGCGTAATAAAGCGCAGCCCCGCGCGCGTTGATCCACCGGTGCGGAGCGCCGGCTGCGTCGAGCGCAAGAATATGCGGACTCATTGTTCTCCTCCTTCGGTGAATAAACGGTGGGTGATTGGCGCCACATGCGGGACTCGAACCCGCGACATCTCGCTCGACAAGCGAACGCTCTGACCACTGAGCTAATGTGGCGTGTGGAATTGGTTGAGGCTCCAGGGCTCGAACCTGAATTTCCGCGTTCAAAGCGCGGCGTCCTGCCATTGGACGAAGCCTCAGTGTCAAATTTCGGGCCGAGTGCTCCCCTCACGCTCACACGTGCTTCAAAAGCAACTCGCCCCAGGGTTCTCACCGTCGCTCCTGCATCAGACACGATGCGACACGAGGGTGAGAACCCTCGATCAAAATCAAATTGTTAAACAACATCCTGGCCGGGCTGGCGGCCGGGAGGACGAGTCACAGTGGAGGTTTTGTGCCGCGGCTGAGAGGTATCTCAGTGGGCTTAAGGCTCCCGAGGGTGGCTCGTCCGGCTTGCGCCTTCAGAGCCTGGAGCCCTAAAGGCAGCTATCTATCGTCTATACCACCCGCAAACCACGGGCAGCCGACCGCGATGCGATCATGATCGCATGGCAGACTGGGTTGGACTGTTCCGAGGTACGAGTTCATATCGCCAGCATAGCAACACGAAGTTGTATCGACAACCACTTTCTAACTTTCCGAGCTGCGGTGGACATGAACAGGCGGCGTCGTATCGCCCGTGAGTTTCTTGCGCACAAAGTCGATGTGCTCGCGCAGGATGTATACCTGCTCAGCATGGGACCCCGGCATCTTGCGTGTGATGACCGTTTTCTCAATGGCCGCCAGCCGGTCGAGCAACTCCTTGCGCCGCTCATCCGTCAGGGTTCCCACGGTTTCGCGCTCGAGTTGCATCAACTCTCCATACCGCTGGTGAATACGGCTGTCGATCCGCCAGCGATACAGCACCGGCAGGTAACGCAAGCTCGGAACAATGATTACAAACAACGGCACAATGACAATCAACAGCCGGCTGACCAGGCTCGCCAGCCAGAACGGCAGATACCGATAGATAAAGCTCCGATCGCCCTCCTTGTAATACCGCGCCGCCTCCGAGCTGATGGGAAACGAATGAATCGACGGGTTGGGAAACTGACCCGCTGTCTGCAGCAATGACGCGCGCCCATGCACCTGCGTGGCCGCTTCGATCAACAAGTCCGTCAACGCCGGATGCAGGTTGGAATGCGCCACCAGCTCGACCGTCGGCGCCAGCAAGCTCATGTTTTCCGGCGGCAGATTCTCACCCAGATCGAATGCGCCGGCGGGCAATGTCAGCTTGCTGAGATAGGCAAAGCGCCGCACATACGCATCCGCCTGCGGGAACTCGAAGAGCCGGATACCGTCGGTATGGATCAACTCGCGCAGAGTAGCCGTGGACGCCGAATCCCCGGTCAGAAAAATCGCATCGACCTGTTTGCGCAGCAGGGCAGTGCGGGCCGGTTCACCCTCGAGGGCCGTCAGTGTCGTGACCCCACCCGGCTCGATCCCATTCGCCTTCAGCAGTGCCAGCGCCAGAAAGCGCGTGCCGCTGCCCTCCGGCCCGATGGCGATGCGCTGGGTGCTCAGATCCGACAGTCGTTGGAATGGCTTCGGGCTGCGATAGAAAATCAACAGCGGCTGATAGAACATGCCGCCGAGCGATTCCAGGTCATCTTCGCTGTCGGGATCGACGGTCACTCCCGCCTGCACCAGAGCGATATCCACATGCGACTTGGGGTCGGTCAGGCGCTGCAGGTTCTGCAGCGATCCCTGCGAGGTCAGCACGGTCAGCTTGATGCCGTTGCGCGCGAGGATCTTCGCGTAGCGCTCGGCGATTGTTGCAAAGCTGCTGCCCTGCGGGCCGCTGCTGATGGTAAGCGCGCGGGGCGGTGCCGAACGCACAAAATGCAGTCCCGCCCAGATGATGACCGCACAGATCAGCACCAGGGGCACTACGGTCTGCACGAGAGCTTGGTTTTTGAGTTCCATGGGCGGACATCATGCCCGACCGACCCGAACTGTCCCAGCCCCGCGCGCGGTGGGGGCGAAGCCACCGGCTGGCGCGATGCGCCGCTAGCCGCGCGCCTCGACGGATTCACTCTCCGCAAGACTCATCAACTCGCTCGCCAGATTGACGTCCTCACTGGAGCAGACAGCCAACACCAGGGCCGAGTCACAGTCCTTGGCGACATAGGCGTGCCCCATGGAACTGTCGAGATAAATACCCTGCCCCGCGTTGAGTGTCACCGACGTATAGAACTGCAGGTGGACCTCGATTGCTCCCTCCAGCACGTACACGAACTCCTCACCTGCATGCTTGAGCGGCTCCTCGAAGTCCTCGATGCTCTTGGCCCGAATCCGACAGAGAATCGGCACCATGCGCTTCTCACGCAAATCGGCGCACAGATATTCGTAGTCGTAGGTCGGAGTTGAAATGGGAACCGAGTTGCCCTTGCCCGTGAAACTGCGACGCGCCGTCACCACCCGCTGCTCCGGCTCCGCGGACCTCTCCTCCGCCTGGCCGAGAAACTCGGTGAGAGTCATGCCGAGGCGGGAGGTGAATTGCTGCAGCTTGTCGTAAGTGAGTGAGAGTTTGTCAGCCTCCACTTTGGCCAGCGTGGACAGTGGAATACCGACCTTCATGCTCATCTGCCGCAGCGTCCAGTCATTCTTTTGCCGGACCAGCCGAATCAGCGCTCCCAGTGTATTTTTCTCGTTGCCCATCGCCTTCCGTTCCACGGAAATAAGCTGAGCCCGAATTCTCCGCTGAAGATCCGCCCATGTCTATGCCGAGAGACTGCCTTCTCTCTACAGGCGTCAACGCGGGGCGTCGGCGCGTTATGAATAACGCCCGACGCCACCGGTCACTCACTCAGGTGAGTGACGTTAGTGAGGAGGCTCCTCATGGTGCTCGTCGTGAGCAGGTTCCGGCCTGTTTGCGGCTGGATGCGGCTCGTCGTGATGCTCCGCACGCTGTGGCTCCGGGCGCGGTGGCTCAGGGCGCGCAGTGGCATGGGCATCACGCTCCGGCGGCGCCGCGCGCTCAGGAGTTGGATGCGGAGGTGGAGCCGAGTGCGGAGGCACTGGACGCTCCGGAGTGCCACTGCCCTGAGCGGGGTGATCCGCACGATGATCCGCGTTCGCGACATTGCGATGGTCAGCAGCATGATCGTCGCGCGCTGGTGGCGCCGGCGGCGCATGCTCCGGACCGCGAGGCGCACTATTGCCCATCCGCATGGAGCGATCTCCAGGTGGCCCGCCATGCGGCCTATCCCTACTCACCACTTCGCGCGGTGGAGGGCCCGAACGCGGCGGCGGTCCCGGCGGTGGTCGGTGGCGAATTTCCCGATGGGCCCACTGATCCCGATCCCGGAACCACGGCCGATCGTGGTAATAGCGTCCCCAATACGCATCCACCGTAAACGAGACGACCGGAATCGAGAATGCCGGTGCGTACGTGTAGAACGGAACGTATCCACCTTGATACTCATAAGTGATGTCAGGCGAATACATCCAGCCGCGATTGCCATCAAAGGTAACGTCGCACCAACTCCAATCATCGAGGCAGCCCATCACCTGGATGGGTGCGTCAGCGTCGAGCTGCGCCACCTCGGGATACGAGTCATCCGGGCCCGCGCGGACGCTGGCGGGTTCGTTCGTGATGGCGTTTTCCGCCAAAGCGCCACAGGATATTGAAAAGAGAAGCGCGCCAACAGCGAGGCGCAATTTACCTGAAGCCATGGTGGCCACCCTCATTGAGTCCCCTATGCAGGACTAACGGTCCAGCTGGGTTGAGGGTTCCCTTGCGCGACCGCCGCAGGACCCCTAGGCCCTGCGGCGGCGAAACACCCGCCGGCGGCAAGCGATCAGTCGATCGCCGCAGCGCTCGGCATTTCCCCGGTGTAGTACAACAGCACATCCGCTTTGAAAGTACCGTCGGGCTGCGGCACCCCATACACCTTGACGGGCGCGCCAGCCGAAAGGCCGCTAGTCATTGAGGCCAGACCCGCACTGGTAGTGACATCGATGGAGCTGACTGTCACAACACCGCCTGTCCGGTCGACTTGATACACCAACGAAGCCGAGCCAGATGCCGTGCTGACATCGATGGTGGCCGGGGTCGTGCCACCGGACACACTCATCGTGAATGTTCCACTTGCGTATCCCATAGCGACAGCGCCAAGAGGCAACGGCGTCGGAACCAGGATCGCCTCCCGTGCCGACCACCCCTGCGGATTGGCGGCATCGCCCCAGATGGCCGTGGAGGCACCCCACGCGGACACCATCCCTGTCGTGCCTCCGAAGTTGACGCCGGCGTTAGTCGCAGCGATGAACTGCGGTATCGCGTTGGATCCACTCGTCACAACGGTTGGGTAGGCAAAGTCCCACCATTTGAACCCGGTGATGGCATTCCCGGAGGCGTCTTTCCCGTTCGCAGTCGCCGCAGCAATGTATGGCAACGTGACACTATAGTCATCTGTGAGCGTGGCGAATTTCCGAGTGTAGGCAAAGCCTGTCGTATCCGCTGCCGATATCTTGCCATCGTAAGCGGCTGTCTCGATATCTACACTCTGCGCAACCAACGGCGTTGCGAGCGGATCCACTACACTCACGTGTACTTTGAATCCCCGCACCAGGTTGTGGCCGGCCAGAAAGGCCGGCCCGCTGCCGATGGGCGTGGAATCTGCCAATGCGGACTGCGGTGCCCTGAAATAGAACTGCGTGTTGGCATCAACCGTGACCGGCACGGACGAACCGGCTTCGGTCGTCACCCGGAAGATACTGTTTGCAGGATCCACGTGCAGCACGTGACCTTCGGGGCTCAGCCAGACGCTGTTGAACTGCGAACTGGCCCAAACGCGCGTGGCCACCAGAGTACCGTCGGCCTGATAGCGTGCGGCAACACGCACGAATTTACCGACCAATTGGCTCTCGCTGGAGAAGCTTTTGAGAGTCACGTTCGTCTTGGCGTCAACATCGTAGAAGATTGTGCCGTTGGTGGCATCAGCCAGTATCTGCAGCGATTGGCTCGTGGCTACAGCGGTCTCAGGACTGACTACCGGTAGCGTCGGCAACTCTTTTGTCATGGTCAACGAAGATCCATCCGTCGACAGCGCCGTCACGGAGCCATACGAGTGTCGCAAAACGAGATGTGTCAGATCATCGACACGATGACGGTGCACCGGGCCATTGAAGTTGACGGCCCAACGCGTATCCGCACTGCCCGGCGGCGTATGCCCGACAATGAACGCGGGATGCCCCAGGTCGAACTCCAGATCCAGCGCATTCGTTTGGGTCGCGCTCACGACGAGCGGCGAGTCGAAGCTGATCTTCACCGGAACTGTCAGATTGGGTGCGGTGCCCTGCGTACCCTGAATGTGGATGTTGGCCGGATCGATGACGGAGCCGGCAGGCGCCCCGAAACCCGTTTCCGGATCCGCGGCGACGGTCAGGACCACATCGCCCTGGTTACCCGCCACCGTCAGGGTCGCGCCGGTATAGGTACCCACGGGAATGCTGATATTGCCGAGGATTTCTCCGAGTTGATCCAACTCTTCGAGATTGATCATCGGAGCAGGCGTCGGCGCCGTGTACACCGTCACGGAGTTGCCGCCGCCCTGCGGTGTCAACGAGATACTCAACACTTTGACGCCGATAGTCGCCCAATCCTCCGACGACGCATCACTTACCACCACGGGCACGTTCGCTGTTTGCGGCACGCCGGCTGATGCTGCAGTGCCGCTGGATCCACCGGACCCTCCACCACCACAAGCGGCCATTGCTCCAGTGAGAGAAGCGGCCAGAATCAACTTGACTGTTTGATTGAGCATGACTCGTGTTCCTGCGATGTTGGCACCCCCCACAGCGCAGTCACCAACACACGGTTGACGTAGTCAGGAACAGAAAATAATCGGCTGTCGGAGCGGCGCGACACAGCTCGAGCATTATGTCCAGCCCCACCATCCGACGTCGGCAGCGGCGCGACCCACGTCACGGAATACCCCATCAACTACCAGTGGCGCCGCCAATCAGTTGAGCCCTGACCCCTTACCCCGAATGGTTCAACACACGTTTATATAGATTCCTTAATATTCCCCTTCCGGCCCATTGGGGGCTTTGAGGGATATGGAATGAAGCGAATTGCCATCACAGCACTCGTCGCGTGCTTCACGATCACGGGTTGCATGACCTATGACCCGTACACCGGCGAGAAGAAGGTCAGCGATACGACCAAGGGCGCGGGCATCGGCGCGGCCACGGGTGTGGTCATCGGACTTCTCACCGGCGGGAATGCCGCGGCGCACCGCAAGAACGCGCTGATTGCGGCGGGCGTGGGCGCATTGGCGGGCGGTGCCATCGGCAACTACATGGATCGCCAGCAGGCCGAGCTGCGACACGACCTGCAGGGGACCGGTGTCAGTGTGACCCGCATGGGTGACAACATCACCCTGAACATGCCGGGCAACATCACTTTCAAGACCAACAGTGCCGAGCTCGATCCCTCCTTTTACAAGGTGCTGAACTCCGTCAACATTGTCGTGAAGAAGTACAACAAGACCGTGGTCGAGGTCGCCGGGCACACGGATAACACCGGCGGCGCCGAATACAACCAGCAACTCTCCGAGCGGCGCGCCGACTCGGTGGCGCAGTACCTGGAGAGCCAGGGCCTGGCGAGCAATCGAGTGGTCACGGTGGGCGCCGGCGAAACCCGCCCCGTCGCCGATAATTCAACACCCGACGGCCGGGCGGCCAACCGCCGCGTCGAGCTGACCCTGACACCGCTCACGGCTTCATGAAACGGTAGACAACAGCAGGCCGTCGAAATACAGTAGCGCCCGCGGTCCAGGCAGCGGGCGCTATCATGCACCTCAATAAGCGACTCACGGCTGAATTCATCGGCACACTCTGGTTGGTCCTGGGCGGCTGCGGCAGTGCTGTACTGGCCGCCGCTTTTCCGGCGCTCGGCATCGGATTCGTGGGTGTCTCGTTCGCTTTCGGTCTGACCGTACTGACCATGGCCTACGCGATCGGCCATGTTTCCGGGTGCCACCTCAATCCCGCCGTGTCCCTGGGACTCTGCGCCGGAGGACGGTTTCCAGCGCACGAGCTCATCCCCTACATCCTCGCCCAGGTGCTGGGTGCTATTGCCGGCGCAGGCATCCTCTATGCGATCGCAAGTGGGCACGCGGGCTTCGATCTGGCAGGCGGGTTTGCGTCCAACGGGTACGGCGCGCATTCACCTGGTGGCTACACTCTCTTCGCCGCCTTCATCACCGAATTCGTCATGAGCTTCGGATTCCTGTTTGTCATCCTGGGGTCTACTCATGGCAATGCTCCGAAGGGCTTCGCGCCGATCGCCATCGGGTTGTGCCTGACACTCATTCACCTGATCAGCATCCCCGTCACCAACACCTCGGTAAATCCCGCGCGCAGCACGGGACCGGCGGTGTTTGTGGGAGGCTGGGCGCTCTCACAACTGTGGCTCTTCTGGGTGGCGCCCATCCTGGGTGCAGTAATCGCCGGCGGAGTGTATCGCTGGGTCGGCGGGGATCAGCCCAAGCCGATCCCCGTAACCGGCAACGCGTAAGGGCTCACTTCCCGTAGTCCAACCTGGGGTACCAATCGGTTCCCCGCCCCTCCGGTACCGAATCCAGTATCGTCCAGATCGGCATGAGATCCGGTGCCCCACGCGGGTCCTGTCCGGGATCCGACTGCTCAAACCCCATCTCACCGCTCCAGAAATGGCGGATCTTGCCATCGCGCCGCGTAAACACATTGAATCCCGGAATATCGGCTCCATCCGGCGCAATCGCAAAGTAGTCGCGGCTGTATTCCCCGCTCGGATCCGAATACAACTTCAGGTCGCGCCAGCCGCGCTCCTGCTTGAACGCAATCAATTTCTCAATGGGCGAGCGTGCCACGACAGCAAGAGCGACACGTTGCTCGATATCCCGCGCTTCGCCATTCCACGCGCCGAGAAGCGACGTGCACATCGGACACGGCCGCTCGCGCTGCGGGCCGAACATGTAGCTGTAGATCACGAGTGATTGCTTGTCACCGAAGAGATCGCGAATGCTGACCGCGTTGCCGCCCGCGGCGATGAATTGATAGTTCTTCGGTACCTCGCCGCCCGGCGGAAGGGCTCGCCGCTGCTCGGCGACCCGCTCAATGTGGCGCCTGAGCTCAATCTCTTCCGCCAGCAAGGCTTGCCGCGCCCGACGGTACTCTGCCGACTCCCCCGGAAACTGAGTCGTATTCTTCTGCGCGAGCTCGATTGCGGATACCAGGTTAGCCATCGCGTGTCTCCTTGCTTCAGATGCCAATGCACCCCAAGGACGCACAGTGGGCAGCGAATCCGACAGCCGGGAGAACAGAATTTATTGCCCCACAGCTGCCAGTGGACGGGTCGCCTCAGTTTGCGTCGTCCGAAGGGAAGCGAGCTCGGCCAGCAGGCGGCGTCCGCGATCCGGATCACGGGTTGCCACGGCCTCTGCGAGGCGTACCAGAGGATCGTAGGCCGGCCGGAAATCCGGGCTGATATTCAATACTGCCAGGAGGGGCTCCTGCACCTGATCCAACATTGCAGCCGGATCGGCGCTCGGTCGTACCGCCCGGCCGCTCTCGATGAATTGGTTGCGTGCCGCCCAGTAAGCCGCGAGGCGGCTCGCCCATGCGGGATCGGCATCCGCTTTCACGAGCTCTGCAGGCGTTAGGGATAGCTCACTCAGCAGCTCCGAAAGGCGCTCCACGGGCGTTGAATCCGGGGCATAGGTCAAGCGCGGTGCACCGTAGGCAACGATGGGGTGATCATCGGTGTTGGCTGGCGCGTCCCCGGCGAATCTGGTCAAAGCCGCGGGTCCGGCAATGAACGTGCCCAGGATCGCCAAGTCGTCTTCAACGCCAAACTCGGTTAGTCGCTCGGGTGTGCCGTAGCCGCCGAGGCGAGCGGCCACCTGCGCGTGATCGAAGCGGCGGTCGTCGGCGAAACCGATCAGTCCGACGGTCGGCGTTGCGAGGCTGTTGCTCGCGAGGATCGCGTAGCCGTGCGGATACGCAATGAGGAACGACCGGACCACGCTCTTCAGCGACGACATATCCAACTGGTGCAGCGGTAACCACTGACAAAACAACCCCCCAGTCGATAATCGGGAGCGCACGGCGGCGAAGTGCTCCACTGTATAGAGAGCACCGGTGCCGCTGCGGGCCGGATGGAAATTATCGGCAACGATCACGTCGTAATTGCGGGTCGCCGTCTTTACGTATCGGCGAGCATCCGCCGATATGAGATGCAGGCGGGCGCGAACTTCTGCTGGGAAGGCTCCGATGAAGATTTGCGCCGCCTCCATGACCTCAGGTAGGAGCTCGACGGCGTCGACTTCGACACCCGGCTCCTCCGCGGCGGTGGCTGAGGTGTTACCCGCGCCGACGCCAAGAAAAAGCGCCCGTCGCGGCGCCGGGTGCAGCAGCATCGGCAACACCGCTTGGCGCCCATCGACTCGCCGGCTGCCGCTGGCACCTTCCTGTTGCCGGTTGTTGATTCGCAAACGCAAAACGCCGTCTGCATCCTCGATGACGCTGACCGCGGCAGTGACGCCTTCTCTGTAGTTGATTACCCGCCCCCCTTCAGGCACATCGATAAAGGCAAGCGGAGGGGCTAACAGGCCGAATGTTAAACACCCCGCGAGTGCCAGCCACGGCCAGGGCGAACGCCACAGGTTGCCAACCCCGAGGAGCACGTAGCCAGCACAGACTGCTACGAGTGCAACCCTCAGACCCAGCGAGGGGACAATGACAACCCCGAATACAACGGGCGCGACCGCAGCTGCGATTGTGTTGATACCGAGGGCCAGGCCGAATGTGACCCCGGCCCTCTGCGCCTCGTTGCACAGTTGACTGAACAGGGCTCCCATCGCCAGTGTCGGCAGGGCAAAGGCCATCAATGCGAGTACGGCTTCGGCCGCGAGCGCAGTATGAAATCCACCGCCGCTCCACTCGAGCATCCAGTCTTTCACATGCTCACTTTCGTAAAGCAGCCCCGTGGACGTCAGGCACGCCAACCCCAGCAGGACCAGCAACCAGCTGCTGAGCCGCGAGCCGGCGCTAAACTTGCGGAGCGCGGACCGGTGAGCAAACGCGCCAAGCGCTGTCCCGACCAGATACAGTGCGAGCAACAGCGCGAATGTGTAAACCGTATCCTCGGCGACCTGGCTCAGCACGCGCACTACGAGGATCTCGAAGCCGATCCCGAGAAAGCCGGTTGCAACGAGCCGCCACAGGGCCGCGGTCGCGTCTGCTGTCGGCTGTGCCGAGGCGGTGGCGCTGGGTGTCGGCGCGTCCCAGACGCGGACCGCAATGAGCGCAGCCAGCAGATTGAAAGCAACACAAGCGCAGGATGCCCTCAGGAGGCCGAATCGCGGAATCAGCCACAGCGCAATCGCCAGTACGCCGAACACAGCGCCCGCGGTATTCGCTGAATACAACCCTGCGATCGAGCGTCCTTCTCTGGACTCGAGGGCAACCATGCGCTCCATTGCCGGCAGCGTCACGCCCATAGCAGCGGTGGCAGGCAACAGAATCACGAACGTGCTGACAAAAGCGACGCTCCACTGCCAGACGGCTGGCGGCGTAGTGCCAGTCACCCGTAGCACGACGCCTCCGATTGGTGCCATCGCCACGGCGAGAACCAAGCCCCAAATCGCTGTCAACGCCTCCGCCGCCGCATACCATCGCTGCGGGTGCCTGCTGGTCTCGACCCGGGCACCGAACGCGAGCGCTCCGACGCCGAGGCCCGCGAAGAACGCCGTCACGACCGCCAACACCGATGCGGACTCGTTACCCAGGCACAGGGCAAACTCCTGCGTCCAGATGATCTGATAGCCGAGACCAGCGAAGCCCGAAAACAACATCAACGCGGTCGCGAGCCGGCGGCGGTGAAAAATGGATCGCCACAACATGTCGCGTCAGCCGCTGAAGCGCACCATGTAACCCCACGAGTCGAGCTGCGACGGTATCGCATTGAATGCGAGCGTAATCCGTCGCTCACCCGGGTTCGGCGGCACCGAGTGCAGCAGATAGCTCGGAAACAGGATCATATCGCCGGGAGCGGGGACGGGACTGATCCACTTGTCGGAGTTGTAGGGCCCCGACTGCACGCGTGAATGATCGTTCCTGAATTTGAAATCCGTGCCTCCCAGACCCTTCATGAACACGGTTTGGGATT
>Ga0181534_10000219_pt1 | contig 41974 bp, 32 predicted proteins | sample PEATcosm2014_Bin_37_FD_119758 | JGI IMG/M metagenome (GOLD analysis project Ga0181534, IMG submission 119758) | Peatland microbial communities from MTU Mesocosm Facility, Houghton, MI, USA - PEATcosm2014_Bin17_10_metaG | ecosystem: Environmental > Terrestrial > Soil > Wetlands > Peat | place... | reverse complement strand
CTGCTGATCGTTCTGGTGCTGCTGCTCGTGGGCGCGCTGCCTGCCTGGCCGTACAGCAACAGCTGGGGCTACTATCCCAGTGGGGGGCTCGGCCTGGTGCTGCTCGTGCTGCTGGTGCTGGTGGTATCCGGCCGCTTATAGGCCAAGATCCCTCCCGTGCACGCCGTCAATCCTCGTGTGGCTCGGCGACTGCTCGGCCTCGGCGGCGTGCTGCTGAGCGCGCTCACATCCACGGCCGGGCAGGGCGCGAGTGCCGACACCGCCCTCGATACCGCATGTTCCTCGCGCTTCGATTACGTCGTGTTCGCGAGTTTTGCCGATTCGCCCCAATGGGTGGGATTGACGGCCTATCATGCGTCGACGCGACCGCTCGAGTTCCTACCCATCCGTCCTTCACCAACCCTGGGAGTCAACCATGTCCTTTTTAGCCTGGATCGTGCTGGGATTAATTGCCGGGTTCATCGCGAGCAAAATGGTCAACAAGTCGGGTGAAGGGATGCTGATGGACATCCTGCTCGGCATCGTCGGGGCGGTGGTGGGCGGCTGGCTGTTTCGCGCCTTCGGCATGAACGGGGTCACCGGCCTGAACGTCTACAGCCTGCTGGTCGCGGTGATCGGCGCGGCCGTGTTCCTGATCGTGTACCACGCGTTGACGCGCAAGCGCATATAGAGGGGCCGCCAAGTCGGATGGCCACGCCCGGTCTGCCGGCCCGTGGGCTGCGGGTCGACCCTTAGGGCGGCGGCGATACCGGGTTTAAGGTCAGTTCGGAGGCGCGGTGCTCGTCCCAAATGACGAACAGACCGCTGAGGATGACGATGGCGGCGCCGAGCAGGAGACCCAAGCTCGGCGCCGCCGACCAGAACAGCCAATCGATGGCGAAGGCCCACAGGATGGCGGTGTACTCGAAGGGTGCGACCACCGAGGGCGGCGCGCGGCGAAATGCGTCCGTCACCCAATATTGGCCGAGGGCACCCGACACCCCGATGGCGGCAAACCAGGGCCAGTCGCCGGGCTCGATCGGCAGCCAGTCGCGCAGCGCCAGCAAGCCGGAACCCACGCTGATCAATCCCATGTACCAGACCACCATGGACATGCCCGAGTTGCCCCGGCGCAGTGAGCGCACCGTGAGCGCACTCAAGGCGTAACAGGTTGCCGCAACCGCGGCCGCCCCGGCCGCCGTCATCGACACGAACTCCCGGCTCCAGGGTCGCAGGATGACCAACACACCGCCCAGACCCGACAGGATGGCCAGCCAGCGGCTCGTGGACACCCGCTCGCCGTGCAGCGGGACCGACAACGCGGTCATCAACAGGGGCGCGGCAAGGAACAGCGAGTAGGTCTGTGCCAGGGTCAGCCGGCGCACGGCGAACACGAAGCTGACCAACATGAGAATGCCGAGGCCGCCGCGAGCCGCCTGCAGGACCGGGTTGGTCGCGCGCAGCGTCGACCAGGAGCCTTGCCAGGCGATCACCAGAAACAGGCACAGCAGCGACGATAGGCTGCGCAAGCAGGCCACCTGCAACGGGGCGTAATGCTGCGCGACGCGCTTCATCAAGGCGTCCATGATGGCAAATGCGAACACCGCAGCCAGCATGGAACCGATTCCCCGCAGACGCTCGAGCGACTGCGCGCGGGAGGATGTGGTCACAGGGAATGTGGTCACGGGGGTTGGGGTGCGCCGCACCCGGTTCAATGACCTTGCGGACGTTTGAGAAGTTCGCTGCGATCGACCGAGCGAACCAGCAAATTCAGCCGTGTTCCGCCCCGCACCAGGGTCAGGGGCACGCCCACGCTCGCCGGGCCGAGCGCCCAAAGCCTGCGATAAAAGTCGGCCAGGGTGCTCACTTCGTGGTCGGCCACGTGGCTGATCACATCACCCTCGCGAATGTCGGCGAGCTGCCCCGGACTGCCTTCGGCCACTCCGGTGACGTAAACCTTGCCGGTGAGCTCGACCGAATACACGCCCAACCAGGGCCGAGATGGGCGGTCCGCGTGTCCGAGGGTCTTCAGATCCTCGAGAATCGGTTTGAGCACGTCGATGGGCACGAACATATTGGCGTTGGCGTCCTCGCCGCCGTCCCCCTCGCGCACCAGCAGGGAGCCAACGCCCACCAAGGTGCCGGACTCGTCGATCAGCGCCGCCCCGGACCAATGGGGGTGCGCCGGGACGGTAAAAATGGCGCTCTCGAGCAAATACTCCCATGCGCCGGTGAATTCCCGGCGCGCCACGATCCGCACCGCCTGGGGTTGGTCGAAGCCTGAATGACTCACGGCGTAGGCGCGGCTGCCCACCGTCAACCGCTCGGAATCACCGAATGGCAGTGGCGGCACCTTCAACCGCTCGAGCGGCAGCACCAGGCCGAAGCCACTGACCTGATCGTAGGCCAGGGCGTGCCCGGCGATCTCGGGCCCCTCATCGACCGTCAGCCACACATCGGTGGCCTCGGTGATCAGGTAGCCAATGGTGAGGATCAGTCCCTGCGCGTCAATGACCACGCCGTTGCCAACGCGCTCGGAACCGAGGATGCCGGCGGTGAAGGCATCGTCCGGGACCACGGCGCGCAGCTTGACCACGGACCGGGCGAGCGCCCCCGTGTCCACCGGTAGGGATGCCGATTTGGGTGTCATTGAGCGAGACGGTAGCGTGATCCAATGGCGCTGTCACGCGTGGCGGCATGGCCGTGTGGGACAGCAACACGGTGCGAAGCGCGTTCGGACCGACAGATTCGCCAGCCGCCCTGGCCTGATAGTGGGGTGATGGACCGTGATATACCGGCGCGCCGACGATCCCCCACGCGGCGCTCGCGCTTACGGGCCTGCGGCTCGCTCGCGGCGAAGGCTGTGCTTGCGTGGCTCGCGCACAATGCCGCCAGCATGGGCGCCGCGCTGGCGTTTTACACCCTGTTCTCCATTGCGCCCATCCTGATCATCGCACTGGCCATCGCCGGCTATGTCTTCGGTCCGCATACGGCGGAGACCGAGCTGCTGTCGCAGCTGCAGGCGCTCACCGGCAACGCCGGTGCGGCCGCGGTGCGCAACCTGCTGATCAGCGCCCACTACAGCGACAAGAAGGGGTTGGCGGCCACGGTCGGCCTCGTCACGCTGCTGATCGGAGCGACCAGCGTATTCGCCGAACTGCAGCGCGCGCTCGATCTGATTTGGGGGAGCACGATGCGTCAGCGCACCGCGGCGTGGTGGGAATTCATGCGCACGCGGATCTTGTCGGTGGGCATGGTGCTCGGGGTGGGCTTTTTGCTGATGGTTTCGCTGATCGTAAGCGCCGCGCTCGCCGCGTTCGGCGATTGGCTCGAGCATCAGGTGGCCGAAATCAGCGTCGTTTTGCCGCTGCTCGACGTGGGGGTGAGCTTCGCGATGACGGTGGCGCTGTTCGCGATGATCTACAAGTACGTGCCGCGGGAAAGCATTGCGTGGCGCGATGTGTGGATCGGCGCCGCCGTGACCGCCTTTCTGTTCACCGTCGGCAAATTGCTGATCGGCATCTATCTCGGCCGCAGCTCGTTCAACTCCGCCTATGGCGCCGCCGGCTCATTGATCGTGCTGCTGCTGTGGATTTATTATTCGGCGCAAATCTTCCTGCTCGGAGCGGAATTCACCCGGGTGTTCGCCTACGAGCACGGTTCACGCGCGGCCCGGCCGGCGCGCGGGTCCTAAATGCCGCTGCCCATCGAAAACTATGCGCTCATCGGGGATTTTCACACCGCCGCCCTCGTCGGCTCCGATGGTTCGATGGACTGGCTGTGCTTCCCACGCTTCGATTCGCCGGCGTGTTTTGCCGCGTTGCTGGGCGGCCCCGAGCACGGGCGGTGGCTGCTCGCGCCGCTCGCTTCCATCGAGACGGTGAGCCGCCGCTATCGGGGCGAAACGCTGATCCTGCAGACCGACTTCACGACCGCCGAGGGCCGCGTGCGGCTGACCGACTTCATGCCGCTTTCGGATCATCGCTGGGACGCGGTGCGCATCGTCGAGGGCTTGAGCGGCCGGGTCGCGATGCGCATGGAGCTGATCGTGCGCTTCGACTACGGCATCATCATCCCGTGGGTGCGCCGCGCGGCCGGCATCCTGCTGATGACCGCCGGCCCCGACACGCTCGAACTCGCGGCGAGCGTGGCGGTGAACGGGGAGAACATGAAGACCGTGGCGGAATTTTGCATCGCCGCGGGTGAACGTGAATCCTTCGTGCTCAACTACCGCCCCTCCCATGCCGAGACGATGGCGCCAATCGATCCGTTTGCAGCGCTCGAACAAACCGATGCCGTGTGGACCCGCTGGGCCGGCCGCTGCCGGCTCGACGGCCGCTGGCATGCGCCCGTGGTGCGCTCACTGATCACGTTGAAGGCGCTCACCTACCAACCGACCGGCGGCATCATCGCGGCGCCCACCACCTCGCTTCCCGAACGACCCGGCGGCGTGCGCAACTGGGACTATCGCTACTGCTGGCTGCGCGATGCGACCTTCACGCTCAACGCGCTGCTGCTGGCGGGCTACGACACCGAGGCGACCCAATGGCGTGAATGGCTGCTGCGCGCGGTGGCTGGGTCGCCCGAGGATCTGCAGATCCTCTACGGCGTCACCGGCGTGCGACGGCTCGATGAATACGTCATCGACTGGCTTCCGGGCTATCAGGGCGCAGCGCCGGTGCGCGTGGGCAATGCGGCCTCGCGGCAATTCCAGCTCGATGTGTACGGCGAGGTCATGGACACGCTGCATCTGGCGCGCGCGAGCGGCTTGCATCCGGATCCGGCGGCTTGGAACGTGCAGCTGGCACTGCTCGCATTCCTCGAAACGCATTGGCAGCAGCCGGACGATGGCATCTGGGAGGTTCGTGGGCCGCGTCGTCATTTCACGCACTCGAAGATCATGGCCTGGGTGGCCTTCGATCGGGCCATCAAGGACGCGGGGGATAATGGCTCCGACGCGCCGGTCGAACGCTGGTGCCGCGTGCGCGACGCCATTCACGCCGAGGTGTGCGCGCGCGGCTTCGATGCGGCCAGGAATTCATTCGTTCAATGCTACGAGACGACGCATCTCGATGCGAGCCTGCTGTTGATTCCGCAGGTGGGATTTCTGCCTGCGGATGATCCGCGCGTGCTTGGCACCATACAGGCGATCGAGCGCGACCTGATCTGCGAGGGCCTGGTGCTGCGCTATTCGACCGACACCGGGGTCGATGCATTGCCGGCCGGCGAGGGCGCCTTTCTGCCATGCTCTTTCTGGCTCGCCGATGCATACCTGCTCACCGGACGTTGCGCCGACGCCGAAGCGCTGTTCGAGCGGTTGCTGGCGTTGAGCAATGACGTCGGTTTGTACGCCGAGGAATACGATCCACGCGCGCGGCGCATGCTCGGCAATTTTCCGCAGGCGCTGACGCACATGGCGCTCATCAACTCGGCACGGCTGCTGTCGATGCCGGCGCACCAGGTCAAATCGGCGGCCGCGCAGGGCGAAAGACCGAGCGCCGCGACCGCGGCGATCTCGGGGCAGCCGCTAAGTGATAATCATTCGTAAGGACAGCCGGGCCGCGCGCGATTTAATTTTTTTATTTCAACATTTGGGATGCAAAACGCGAGAAAATCGGCCGACGTTTCCAAACCCGATAAGGTGATCATGATGCAACACAAAAAGATTTCACGCCGCGCCCTCGTCAAGGGCGGGCTCATTGCCGGCGCTCTGGTTCCTGCTTTCGGCATGATCGGCGCCACCGCCGACGCCGCCGCCCTCACGCCGCTCGATCCGAACGACCCCACCGCCAAGGCGCTCGCCTTCGTCACCGATGGCGCCAAGGTGAGTACGAGTGCATTCCCCACCTTCAAGCCGAGCCAAAAATGCGGCACCTGCGCGCAGTACCAGGGCAAGGCGAGCGATGCGACCGCCGGGTGCAACCTGTTCGCCGGCCACAGTGTTCCGGTGGGCGGCTGGTGCAAGGTCTGGGCGCAAAAGCCGGGCGCTTGATGTGATCGGTCCGGCCCCGCCGGTGCCGGCGGGGCCGCGCGATGCGTCACCGCCATGAACCTGCTGCAGGCCCCACGACGCTCGATACCCACCTTCTCGCTGTACGGCGAATTGCCGGATGGCGGGGCACAAGCGGATTTCCTGCACATCGAGGACATCCCGTCACGCAGCCGCAAGTATCTGTGGAAAATCGCGCCGCACCGCCACCACAATTTGTGCCAGTGCGTGTTCTTGAGCGCCGGCGAGGTGACCGTCGATCTGGACGGCGCCCGCAGCGTTTTGAAGGGCGCCGCGGTCGTCATCGTGCCGCCCGGCACCGTGCATGGATTTCGCTTTCGAACCGACACCCAGGGTGTCGTGCTGACCGTGGATCTGGAGCGCCTGCTGACCCTGGCGAGCGCGCATCACCAGGCACCGATCCAGGCGCTGTTCGGCGCCGCACGCACCATCGAACTCGCCGCTGATCCGGAACTCGCCGTGCGCGCGGCGCACCTGTTCGCGCGCCTCCTGGACGAATTTCGGCAGCCGGAAACGCCAGGGTCCCCCATCGGCAGCTGGCTTGCCTGCGCGGCCCTCTGGCTGCTCGCGACCAAGTGTGACCCGCACCCATCGGGCGATGCGCGCTGCGCGGAGGACATGCGGCGTCTGCGCCAGTTTCGCGCCTTGATCGAAGCGCATTTCCTCAAGCACTGGCCGGTGATCCGCCATGCGCGGCGACTTGCCTTGTCCGAGTCGAGCCTCAATCGCCTGTGCCGCCGTCTGACCGGGGCGACCGCCTTCGAGCTTCTCCAGCAGCGTCTCGCGCTCGAGGCGCGACGCCGCCTCATGTTCATCGCAGGTCCCGTGGCGGGATTGGCGGCGGAGCTCGGCTTCAAGGACCCGGCCTATTTTGGACGTTTCTTTCGCCGCCACCACGGCGTTTCGCCGGCGGCGTACCGGCGCCTGCACGGCGGACGGGAAGTCCGTTGAACGGCGGATCAACCCTGTAAGAATCTTCCGACATGACTTTCCGGTGTATTTTTGTATAGTGCCGGGGCGCCAAAAACTCCAAGAATCCGCGGCCAGGGTGGCTTTCATGGGCGACTCGAACGATCGGCGGGGATTGCCGATGCAGGGTACATCCGAAGATGACCTGCTCGCGTGGGCGACGGATGCCGGGGTGTTCGAGCACGAGTTCGCGACCGGCCTCACCCGGTTTGGTCATCGCTGCCAATCGCACCTGGGTCTCGAGCCGGATCAGCCCCCCGGGCCGGAGTCGCTGCGCGCCCGACTGCATTCCGACGATGGGCTGGTGCAGTGCGTGGACTTTTATTTTCGCCCGGCGCCCGCCACCGAGTCCACGCTCGAACACCGTATCGTCAGCGCCGATGGCTCGGTGCGCTGGGTCCAGGCCCGCGCGCGCACCGAATTCGCCCCGGACGAAGCGCGCCGGCCGGTGCGGCTGCGCGGGGTGATCCGTGACGTGACCGATCGCCGGTCCGCCGAAGAATCGTAGAGTCAGAACGAACAGCAGCTGTGCGTTGCGCTGCGCGCCGCGCGCGCCGGCGTCTGGTCCTGGGATCCCCGCACCAACGAGATCGAGTGGTCGCCGGAACAATACGCCTTGTTCGATCTCAGCCCGGCGGATCGCGGCATCACGATCGGCGCCTGGGAAGCGGCGCTGCATCCGGACGATCGGGATCGCATGCGGCAATTCGTGCACGACCTGCGTGCGCATCCGGGCGCCGAGTGCCGGGCCGAATTTCGGGTCATGACCGGGCGCGGCCCGCGCTGGCTGCTCGCGATCGGTCAATTGGCCCGCGACAGCCGCGGCGGGACCACCCCACGCTACGTCGGCATGAACATCGACATCACCGAGCGCAAACGCACCGAGGAGCTATTGCGCCGCAACGCGGACATTTTTCACGGTCTGATTCAGAACAGCCCGTTCGGGATCTTCGTGATTGACGCCGATTTCAAACTGCTGCAGCTCAGCCGCGGCGCCACCCAGGTGTTCGAGGGCATCACGCCGCTGTTGGGAAGGGATTTTGGCGAGGTGCTGCGCACCGTGTGGCCCCAGCCCTTTGCAACCGAGGCGATCGAGCATTTCAGGGCCACGCTCGTGACCGGCTTTCCGTACCAGTCGCGACGCACCATCGAGCGGCGCGCGAATCTCGATGCGACCCAATCCTACGATTGGCGGCTGGAGCGGATCGTGCTGCCGGATGATCGCTGGGGCGTGGTCTGCTATTTCTATGACTTGAGTGAACGGCAGCGCTGGGAGGAGCAGCTGCGCACCAGCGAAGCGGCGCTCATTGCCAGCCAACGGGCGTTGCTCGAGGCCGATCGGCGCAAGGATGAGTTCCTGGCCACCCTGTCGCATGAATTGCGCAATCCGCTGGCGCCCATTCGCACCGCGGCCCGCTTGCTCGATTCGCCGGCGCTCGCGCCGCATCAACTGAAGTGGGTGCAGGGCGTGATCCAACGCCAGGTCAAACACATGGCGCTGCTGCTCGATGATCTGCTCGACGTGGCGCGCATCACCCAGGGCAAGCTCGAGCTGAAAGTGGAGCGGGTGGTGCTGTCTGAAATCATCGATTCCGCGGTGGAAGCCGCGCAGCCGCTCATCGACAGCCGCCATCACCGGCTCGACATCCGCGTGCCGGCCGAGCCAGTGATCCTGTATGCCGACCCCTTGCGGCTCTCCCAGGTGATTGCGAATCTGTTGACCAATGCCGCCAAGTACACCGATCCGGCCGGCAGCATCGTGCTGTCGGGAAGCGTAGCGGGCGGCTGGTTGTCCCTGACGGTCAAGGACGACGGCATCGGCATTCCGGCCGGCTCGCTTAACACCATTTTCGAGATGTTCTCGCAGGTCCCTGGCGGATCGGCGCGGTGCGATGGGGGTCTCGGGATCGGTCTCGCCCTGGTCCGCGGTCTGACCGAGCTGCATGGCGGCAAGGCCGAAGCGCGCAGCGAGGGCCCGGGTCGCGGGAGTGAATTTTCACTGTCCCTGCCGCTCGACGCCGTTGCGGATGCGGAGCGGCCGGCCGGCGGGCCGGCGCCGTCACCCGCCATGGCGCCCGCCGCGAGGAACCGCCGACGGATTCTGGTGGCCGACGATGCCCATGACGCGGCCGACGCACTCGCCATGCTGCTCACGGTCGCCGGTCACGAGGTGCAGGTGGCGCACGATGGGCGCGCCGCCGTCGTGCTGGCGCACGCGTTTCGGCCGGACATCGCGTTGCTCGATATCGGGATGCCGGAACTGAATGGCTACGAGGTCGCCGCCGAGCTGCGCCGCGAACCGTGGGGCAAGCGTGTCTGGCTCATCGCCTTGAGCGGGTGGGGCCAGGAAAGCGACCGGCAGCGGGCGCGCGAGGCGGGCTTCGACCGGCACTTCACCAAGCCCTTTGATCCCGAGGCGCTCGATGCATTGTTCTCGAGCCCGCCGCCCGGGCAGCGCGGCGCCGGAGAATCCCGCATGGGTGCCGCACCGGCCTGATTTTCGATCAGGCGCCTTGCAGCTGGCGCTGCAGGTGATCCAGGGTTTGCATGGCCGGCAGGCACTGCGCCACGCTGGCGTTCGGCTCGCGCCGCTCGCGGATGGCGGCGAAGAACTCGCGGTCCTGCAGCTCGATGCCGTTCATGGACACATCGACGCGCGACACGTCGATGGGATTGTTCTTGCCGTCGAGCAACTCGTCGTAGCGCGCCACGTACGTGCCGTTATCACAAATGTAGCGAAAGAACGTTCCGAGCGGTCCGTCGTTGTTGAACGACAGGGACAGGGTGCACAGGGCTCCCGAGGCCGCCTTGAGACCGATGCTCATGTCCATGGCGATTCCGAGGGTCGGGTGCACCGGGCCCTGCAAGGCGAAGCTTTGCGCCGCCTGCTCGCCGGTCTGGTACGCGAACAGGTCCACCGTGTGGCACGCGTGATGCCACAGCAGGTGGTCGGTCCAGCTGCGCGGTTGACCGAGCGCATTGATGTTGGTGCGCCGGAAGAAATAGGTTTGCACGTCCATCTGCAGCACCTTCAGTTCGCCGGCGAGAATTTTCCGGTGAATCCATTGATGGCTCGGATTGAAGCGGCGCGTGTGCCCGGCCATCGCCACCACGCCCGTCTCGCGCTGCACCCGCACCAGGCGCTCGGAGTCCGCGAGCGAATCGGCCATCGGAATCTCGATCATCACGTGCTTGCCGGCGCGCATGCACTGTTCACCCTGCGCCGCGTGCAGCGGCGTCGGGGTGGTCAGGATCACCGCATCGAGACCGGGCAGCGCCAGACTCTCGGCAAGATCGGCGGTGGCGTGGGGGATGTTCCATTGCTGGGCCACGTCGCGCGCCGACTTCAAGTTCGAGCCGGCGAGGGAGATCACCTCGACATCCGCAATCTTCGCCATCGCCTCGAGATGCTTGATGCCGAATGCGCCATGACCGACCAGACAGACTTTCATCGCTTCAATTCCTGTTTTCGAGAATCATGAGCCCCGCGGCCGTGTTCGACGCAGGTACGTGATAATGACGATACACTTCGGCGGCTTGCTCGCCGAGAGCGCCGCGCATGACGTGCCACATCACCAGTTCGACCCCCTCCGAGCCGGCCTCACGCATGTATTCGGTATGCGTGATCCGGGTGAGCGCCAGCGGATCGCGGGTGAGTCCGTCGAGGAATGCCGTATCGAACTGCCGGTTGATGAGGCCGGCCCGCTCGCCCTGCAGCTGATGCGACATGCCCCCCGTGCCATAAATGACCACGCGCAGGTCCTGGTCGAATTTCTCGACGGCGGAGCGGATCGCCTGGCCGAGTTTGTAGCAGCGCGCGCCGGTCGGCGGCGGATACTGAACGACGTTCACGCACAGCGGGATCACCGCAAAGGGCCATGCGGCGGGCTGCCCGCAGGTGATCGACAACGGCACTGTCAGCCCATGATCGACGGGCATTTGATTGGCGATGGTCATGTCGAACTCATCGAGTATCAGCGATTCGGCCAGGTGCCACGCGAGTTCCGGATGCCCGTTGACCGGCGGCACCGGGCGCGCGCCGAAGCCCTCATCGGCGATCGGAAAGGAGGCCGCGACACCGATCAGAAAGGTCGGAATCAGCTCCAACGAAAAAGCCGAGGCGTGATCGTTGTACACCACGATTGCGACGTCGGGGGCGAGCTTGGCCAGCCATTCGCGGGCGGGTGCGTATCCTTCGAACAAGGGCGCCCAGTAATCGGTGTGGGTCTGGCCCCGATCCATGGCGACTCCGATCGCCGGCACGTGGGAGCAGGCGATGCCCGCGACGATCTTAGCCATGGGGCTTCTCCTTGTAGCGGTTGCCTTCGGGGCTGCGTCCCCCGGCGAGCATCATGCGCGCGTAGGTTTCCTTCGGCACACCCGACATCATGCCCGCCACGTCCTGGAATGTGAGCCCGTCGCAGAAGGCGATCTTGATGGTGTAGTAGATGTTGCCGCCCACCTTGAGCATGCCGAGCCAATCGCGCTCGAGCACCGTGCGGCGCTGTTCGGCGCTGAGCGCGTAGCGGTCGAGATAGGCCGCTTCGTTCTCCTTGAATGCGCGCCGGTTCTCGGCCTGATTGAGCGACATGCAGAACATGTTCAAGGTGTAGCCGATGCGGCCGCGTTCGGAATCGTAAACATACGTTCCGGGGATGCTGTCGTAGTCTCGGGACCGGGTCATGCGTTCTCCGCGGCGCGCAGCGCCGGTAAGTGGGCTCGAATTTCCTGGCGCACCACGTCGCGAATGACCTCGATGGCCTTGCGCATCAGCGGACTTTGCGGCCGCTGGGCCGATGTGGCGATGGACAGCGAGGTTTTGAGCACCGGGCTCACGATCGGCTTGATGAGCACGTCGTTGGCCCATGGGGTCGAATTGAGCGCATTCAGCGGCAATACGCCGAAGCCGTGGCGCTGACGCACCAGGTCGATCACGGCGGGAATGCTTTCGATCTCGTAGGCGACGCGAATCTTTCGATCCACCCCGGCGAGCGCGTTTTCCACCGACATGCGCATGGCGTGCGGACGGCTCGGGATGATGAGGGGATGGTCGGCGAGCTGGGCGAGGGTGATCGACCTGGCGCGCTTCGCGCGGTTGGCCTGGCGTGGTCCGGCGGCGCGCGGGCCGCGTCCGGCCGCGCCCTGTTCGAGCGGGGCGATCAGGTACAGCTGATCATCGAGCAGCGGCTGCACATCGACGGTTGCAGAGGCGGTGGCGTTGTACACCAGCGCACAGTCCACCCGGCCGATGGACAGCCACTCGAGGATGTAGGTGGATAATCCCTCCACGGTCGCCAGGCGCGCATTCGGCAGCTGCCGGGCGAAGGCCTTGACCAGCGGTACGGTGACGCTGCTGCCGAGACTCGGCGGCAGTCCGAGCGCGACATGACCGGAATCGCCGTTGCGCTGATCCTCGAGGTCCTGCCGCGCGCGTCCGATTTGCGTGAGGATCCCGCGGGTGTGCTCGAGCAGGCGCGATCCGGCGTCGGTCAACACGACGCCGCGGCCGTTGCGCTCGAACAGGTTTTGACCGAGTTCGACCTCGAGCTGGCGCACCTGGCGGCTCAGGGCGGGCTGCACCACCGAAAGGAATGCCGCCGCGCGCGTGAAACTGCCGAGTTCCGCGACGTGGCGGAAATATTCCAATTGCTTCAAATCCATGTGCGGCTCCGACGTCGACACTCATGCCGGTTCGGCATAACAGGTAGACAAGTCATTCCCTGTTAGTATACGTGATAATCACATTGGCACTCCAACATCCCGTGCGAGACACCCGCCCATGCAGCGTCCGATTCCCTGTTTGTTCATGCGCGGCGGCACCTCGCGCGGACCATTTTTTCTGGAAAGCGATCTGCCCGCCGACACCGCCGCACGCGACGCGCTGCTGCTCGAGGTCATGGGCTCTCCGGATGCGCGTCAGATCGACGGACTCGGCGGCGCCGATCCGCTCACCAGCAAGGTGGGCATCGTGCGCGCCGGGCGGCAACCCGGGATCGATCTGGAATTCCTGTTCGCCCAGGTGTCGGTGAAGGAGGCGCGGGTCGACACCACGCCGAATTGCGGCAACATGCTCGCCGCGGTCGCCCCGTTCGGTCTCGAGACCGGATTGGTCAGGGCGCGCGGCGATCTGACCACTCTGCGGGTGCTGACCCGCAATACCGGCACCTTGAGCGACATCGAGGTGCGTACCCCCGGCGGGGTGGTCGAGTACGCGGGAACTGCGCGGATCGATGGCGTGCCGGGCAGCGCCGCGCCCATCAACATCAGTTTTCTGGAAACGGCCGGCTCGGTGTGCGGCGCTCTGCTGCCCACCGGACAGCTGATCGATCGCTTCGATGGCATCGAGGTCACGTGCATCGACAACGGCATGCCGGTGGTGATCCTGGGCGCGCAGTCGCTCGGCGTCAGCGGCTACGAGACGCGCGATGAACTCAATGCCAACACCCGGCTCAAGGAGCGCCTCGAGTCCATCCGGCTGCAAGCGGGGCCGGCCATGAATCTCGGCGACGTCGCCCAAAAAGTGGTGCCGAAAATGTGCCTGGTGTCACCGCCGGCCGCTGGCGGCCAGATCTGCACCCGCACCTTCATCCCGCACGATTGTCATGCGGCCGTGGGCGTGCTCGGCGCGGTGACGGTGGCGACCGCGGCGGTGATGGCCGGCAGCGTCGCGCACCGCCATGCACAGGTTCCCGCCGGCGATTTGAAAACCGTGTCGGTGGAGCATCCGAGCGGTGAATTCAGCGTGGTGTTGAGCATGAATCCGCGCCAACCGGGCGAAGTCGTGCGCGCCGCGCTGCTGCGCACCGCGCGGCTCATCATGCGCGGCGAGGTCTATGTGACAGGAGGTGCTTCATGATCGGTCAATCGGGAATTGCAGTGCGGACCATCGAGCGGGCCGATCCGGCGAGCGTCGCGGAACTCGCCAGGTTCGGCGTGGCCACGGTCCACGAGGCAATGGGCCGCGTGGGCCTGTTCGCGACGTATCTGCGGCCGATCTATGCTGGCGCGCGCGCCTGCGGCACCGCGGTGACCATTTTGGCGCATCCGGGCGACAACTGGATGTTGCACGTCGCGGCCGAATTGCTCAAGCCCGGGGACATCGTGGTGCTCGGTGTGTCCGCCCACAACGAGGACGGCATGTTCGGCGACTTGTTGGCGACCTCGTTTCGTGCGCGCGGCGCGGTCGGGCTGGTGATCGACGCGGGCTGCCGCGACGTCGCCGATCTGCGCCAGATGGGCTTTCCGGTCTGGTCCCGAGTCGTGAGCGCCAAGGGCACGGTGAAGGCCACGGTCGGTTCGGTCAACACCCCGATCGTGTGCGCCGGCGCCCTGGTGCATCCGGGCGACGTGGTGCTCGCGGACGAGGACGGTGTGGTGGTCGTTCCTCGAGCCGCGGCGCGGACCGTGGCTGAGGCCGCCGCGCAGCGCGAGGCGAAGGAGGCGGTCAACCGCGCGCGTCTGGCGTCGGGGGAATTGGGGCTCGACATCTACGGCATGCGCGAGAACCTCGCCAAGGCCGGCCTGACATATTTTGCCGATACCGCGGCGTTCGAACGGAACTCGCGCGCATGAGCGTCAGCGCCAAAAATCCGCTTAAATCCTGCCTGCCGCCCGATCCGAATCCGAAGCAGCCGGCGCTGATCCTGCCGGCCGGCGCCTGCGACGCCCACTGCCACGTGTTCGGACCCGCGGCGCGCTTTCCCTACGCCGCCGATCGCAGCTACACGCCGCCCGATGCGCCGCTCGGCAATTTGCGCCGTCTGCACGCGCGGCTCGGCATCGAGCGTGCCGTCATCGTGCACGCAAGCTGCCATGGCACCGACATGGAAGTCACGCTCGACGCCATCGCCTCGAGCCATGGACACTATCGGGGGGTCGCCTGCGTCGAGGATGCCGTGACCGACCGGGAGCTCGAACGGCTGCACGCGGGCGGAATCCGCGCGATCCGCTTCAACTTCGTCAAACATCTGGGCGGGGTGCCCGACCTCAAGGTGTTCCACCGCCTGCTGGCGCGCATCAAGCCCCTGGGCTGGCACATCGTGCTGCACTTGGATGCCGAGGACATCCTCACGCAGCAGGAACTGCTCGGGCGCATCGACGTGCCGTTCATCATCGATCACATGGGACGGGTGAAGGCGGCCGACGGCCTCGAGCAGAAGCCGTTTCAAATGCTGCTGGACTTGTACCGGAACAATCCGCTGGCGTGGATCAAGGTGTGCGGAGCGGAACGCGTCTCGGTTGGCAAGCGGCCGTTTCGCGATGCGATTCCCTTTGCGCAGGCGCTGATCGCGGTCGATTCGAAGCGCATTTTGTGGGGCACCGACTGGCCGCACCCGAACATCACCCAGGATATGCCGAATGACGGCGAACTCGTCGATCTGTTCGGCGAAATATGCCCGGATCCGGCCATCCGCCAGCGAATCCTCGTCGACAATCCGACGCACATGTATTGGACGTAACACCATGATCATCGACTGCCACGGGCATTACACGACCGCGCCGCCGGCGCTGCAGGGATTTCGCGACGCGCAGATCGCCGGGCTCACGCAGGGCATCGACGTTCCCTCGAGCGCGCGGCCCGTCATCGGCGATGATGAGATCCGCGACAGCCTGGAGAATGCGCAGCTCAAGCTGCAGCGCGCGCGGGGCACGGATTTGACCATCTTCTCGCCGCGTGCGTCGGCCATGGCGCACCACGTCGGCAACGAGACCACCAGCCGGCGCTGGACCGAGGCGTGCAACGATCTGATCCAGCGGGTGTGCCAGCTCTATCCGGCGAACTTCGTCGGGGTGTGCCAGCTGCCGCAGTCGCCGGGTGTCGCGCCCGCCCACAGTGCGCGCGAACTCGAGCGCTGCGTGAGCGAACTCGGCTTCATCGGCTGCAATCTGAACCCCGACCCGTCCGGCGGGCACTGGAACTCGCCCCCGCTCACCGACCGGCATTGGTACCCGCTGTACGAAAAAATGGTGGAACTCGACGTGCCCGCGATGGTGCACGTGAGCTCCTCGTGCAATCCGAACTTCCACGCCACGGGCGCGCACTACATCAACGCCGACACCACCGCCTTCATGCAGTTTCTCACCAGCGATCTGTTCATCGATTTCCCCACGCTGCGCTTCATCATTCCGCATGGCGGCGGGGCGGTCCCCTATCACTGGGGCCGCTACCGCGGACTGGCCCAGGATCTCAAGCGCCCGCTGCTCGAGGACTATCTGCTCAAAAACGTGTTCTTCGACACCTGCGTCTACCACCTGCCGGGCATCGAACTGCTGCTCAAGGTGATTCCGGTCGCCAACATCCTGTTCGGTTCGGAAATGGTCGGTGCGGTGCGCGGCATCGATCCGCAAACCGGGCAGTATTACGACGACACCAAGCGCTACATCGACGCACTCGGGCTCAGCACGGCGGATCGGCAGCGCATCTACGAGGGCAATGCGCGCCGCGTATTCCCGCGGCTCGACGCACGACTCGCGCGTCTGGCCTAGGGCGGCGTCGGCCTATGGCGGCGCCCCAAACACGGTCTTGCCGCCGACCAGGGTGAGCACGACCGCGGTCCTGCCGATGCTTTGCGCATCGACCGCGAAAATGTCCTGCGACAGCACCGCGAGGTCCGCCAGTTTACCGGCCTCGAGCGTACCGACCTGCGCATCGCTGAAGGCCGCGTACGCCGACCCGTGGGTGAAGGCACGCACCGCCTGCTCGACCGTGATGCCTTCGGCCGGCACATAGACCGCGCCGGTCGGCAGGGCGCCGCCCTGCGCGGCTCCATCGACCGATCCGCCCGCGACGTTGGCCGTGTCCTTGGAACTCCACACCTGCCGGGTGACCGCCTGCTGAATGGATACGAACGGATTGGGCGGCCAGGTGCACGGCCAATCACTGCTGAATGCGAGTGTGGCCCCGCTCTGCTCGAGGCTGTGCCAACGGTCGGAGGGGATCGGGTCGGCCGGATCGAAATTGCCGCCCGCCTCGGCGCAGCAGAAGGTCGGCTGCATGTCCGCGATGACGCCGAGGGCGGCAAAGCGGGGCAGATCCACCGCATCGATGAGGTCCGCATGTTCGATGCGCAGGCGCCGATCGCGGGGCCCGTGCGCCTGCTCGAGGCGCTCGTAGGCGTCGAGCACCATGTGCACCGAATCGGCCCGCAGCGCGTGCGTCATCAGCTGATAGCCGCGCGCGTCCAGCTCCATCAGCAGGGCGGCGTACTCCTTCGGCGCGTAAACCAAGGGCGGGATCAGACCGGTGCTGCCGTCGGCGAAGAACTTGACCAGATTGGCCGACACCCACTCGTCGTGATAGCGGCTGCGCGCCTCATCCAGATCGGCGAGCAGTTGCGGCGTGAGATGCTGCGGCACCGCCACCGCACCGAACGCGGTGCGGGTGCGAACCGTGAGGGCTCCGCGATCGCGCAGCGCGGCATAGAGGCGGATCTCGGCCAGATCGCCGGTGGCATTGACCACGCTGGTGATGCCGAAACCGTTGAGGTAATGCGTGGCCGCCTCGATCATCGACAGCCGATCCTCGGGCCCCAAGCGCCCATCGATGGCACGGACGGCGATCTGCATGGCCGCTTCGAGCAGCACGCCGCTCGGCCGTCCGCTGGCATCGCGCACCACGCCGCGCTCTTCGTCGGCATCCGCCACGGGTTCGTCGGTCAATCCGGCCATACGGATTGCCGCCGCATTGAGCCACAGGGCATGTTCGGAGGTGTTGTGAATGACCAGCGGCCGGTCGGCGACGGCCCGGTCGAGCAGCGCATGTCCGGGCGTGGTTGGAGGCACGGTGCTGAAATCGGCGCGACCAAACAGCACCGGGTCGTGCGGATGCGCGGCGGCGTAGGCGCGGATGCGCTCCACCAGCAGTGCCGGCTGATCCGCCGTGATGCTCGCCGACGGTGTCGACAGATTGATCCCATGCAGGGCGATGGCGCCGTACAGCAGGTGCATGTGCGAGTCGACGATGCCCGGAATGACGGTGTGACCCTTGAGATCGAGAACCCGGCTGCCGGCGTCCTTGTGCGCGAGTATTTGCGCATCGCTGCCGGCGGCCTCGATGCGCGCGCCGCGAATCGCCAGCGCCTCGACGAAGGGCGCCTGCGGGTTTCCGGTGTAGATGTGCCCGTGCACGAGCAGCACGGCGCCGGCCGCGGAGGCAATGTGTGGGAGTAGAGCGAGCGCCGCCACTCCCAGGCACGACAAGACCCCTCGGTACTCAAGCGGCATCGATTCTCTCCCGGATCGGTTTTTGTGGCGCCGATTGTACACGGCAACTAAGGGATTGCCTGATGAGCACGTAATGGCGGTCCACAGCAATTTGCAGGCCGGGAGCCGACGACATGGTGTTGCCGGCGCCCTAAGATGGCGGCCGCATGAGTACCGAAGGCCGTTTGCAGCGCGTCATCGTTCGCGACACGCAGCTCGTCGAGGCGAAATTCGGGGATCTTCTCGAATTGATGCCCGACGGAATCGTCATGGTCAATGCCACCGGGCACATGGTGTTCGCGAACGCGCACGCCGCCCGGCTGTTCGGCTATACGGCAGCGGAAATCCGCGGCCAGCCGGTCGAGATCCTGCTGCCGCCGCGGCTGCACCACTCGCACATCCTGCACCGCTCGAAGTACTTCGCGCAGCCGCGCGCACGCTCCATGGGCGCGGGACTCGAGCTGTACGGCATCCGCAAGGACGGCACGGAGTTCCCGCTGGAGATCAGCCTGAGCCCGCTGCGGATGGAGGAGGTGACGCTGGTGATGAGCGCGGTGCGCGACATCAGCGAGCGCAAAAAGGCTGATCACAAATTCAAGGGATTGCTCGAATCGGCGCCCGACGCCATCGTCATCGTGGACCGTAGCGGTCAGATCGTGCTCGTCAATTCGCAGACCCAGAAGCTGTTCGGCTATACCCGCGAGGAACTCACGGGCCAGCGCATAGAGCTTTTGCTCCCGGAGCGCTATCGCGGCAAGCATCCGACGCATCGCGACGGGTTTTTCGTCGATCCGCGCGTGCGCCCGATGGGTGTGGGCCTTGCGCTGTATGGCCGGCGCCACGACGGCACGGAGTTCCCGGTGGAAATCAGCTTGAGCCCGCTCGAGACCGAGGATGGCATGCTGGTTTCGAGCGCGATCCGCGACATCACCGAACGCAAGCGTTTCGAGCAGGCGCTGCTCGAGAAGAACATCCAGCTCGGCAATGCGAGTCTCGCCAAGGACCGGTTTCTCGCCAGCATGAGCCATGAGCTGCGCACTCCGCTCAATGCCATCATCGGCTTCACCGGGACGCTGCTCATGCGGCTGCCGGGCCCGCTCACCGACGATCAGAACCATCAGCTGCAGACCGTGCAGCGCAGTGCGCGCCACCTGCTGTCGCTCATCAATGATCTGCTCGATGTGGCAAAGATCGAGGCGGACAAGATCGACCTGAAACGCGAACCGGTCGACTGCCGCGCGCTGATGATCGAGCTGGTCGATACGTTGCGTCCGGCGGCCGGCAAGAAGGGGCTGCATCTCGAGGTGTGCGGCGCCACGGATCCCGTGATGCTGCACACCGATCGGCGCGCCCTGAGCCAGATCATCATCAATCTGATCGACAATGCGGTGAAATTCACCGCGCAAGGACATGTCCTCGTGCGTCTCGAGCGCGATCCGCCGGATTCACCGGGCACGGTACGCATCAGCGTGAGCGACACCGGTCCCGGTATCGGTCCCGAGGGACAGTCCAAGCTGTTCGAGCCGTTCTCGCGCCTCGAGTCGGGCGCCGGCGTGCCGCGGGTTGCCGGAACCGGACTCGGTCTGCACTTGAGCAGGAAATTCGCCAAGCTGCTCGGCGGGGATCTGACCTGCCGCAGCGATTGCGGCGGCGGCGCCACGTTCACGCTCGAGATCGTACACCGGTGAGCGGCCACATCCTCATCATCGAGGACGATCCGCCGAGCCTGGCGTTGGCGCAGTATCTGTTGCATTGCGCCGGGCACCGCACGGCGGCCGCCTGCGACGGTCCGCGCGGTGTCGAAGCGGCGTTGCGCGACGCGCCCGATCTGATCCTGTGCGATCTGCAACTGCCGCACCTGAACGGCTTCGAAGTGCTCGCGCGGTTGCGCGCGGACCGGCGTTGGCGACGCGTTCCGCTGATCGCCGTCACCGCCTCGTCGATGATCGGGGACCGGGAAAAGGTGCTCAAGTCGGGGTTTGACGGCTACATCTCCAAACCCATCGTGCCGGAAGCGTTCGTGGACCAGATCGAGTCGTACCTGGCCGCCGCCATCAGCGCGCCGCCCTGATGAGCGGCGAACTCCCACCCAACGCCGCCACCATCCTGGTCGTCGATGACAACGCGGCCAACCGCGAACTCGTCTCGACGTTGCTGAAATATCGCGGACACCGGGTGCACGAGGCGGGCGACGGGTTCGAGGGCCTGCAGAAAGCGGTCGCGGTTCGCCCGCGGTTGGTGATCTCCGACATATTGATGCCGACCATGGATGGCTTTGAGTTCGTGCGCCAGCTGCGTGCCATCCCGGATCTCGCCTCGATCGACGTGATTTTTTACACCGCCCACTACCATGCGCGCGAGGCGGCCAAGCTGGCCGCCGCCTGCGGGGTTGCGCGCGTGCTGATCAAGCCGTGCGAGCCCGAGGAGATCTTGAACACGGTCGCCGAAGTGCTGCGCGCCGTCCCGGCGGCCGCGCACAGACCCACGATCGACGCGGATTTCGACCGTGACCACGTCGCGCTCATGACCAACACCCTGGCACAGAAAGTCGACGAGCTGTCGGTTTCCAACTCGCGGTTGAAGGCGCTCACCGAGTTGAACCTGCAGCTCGCCTCCGAGCGCGATCCACGGCGGCTGCTCGACACGGTCTGCTATAGCGCGCGCAATCTCATCGGCGCCAAATTTGCGGTGCTGGTGGTGACCGAAAAAAAGAGCCGGGATGCGCTGTTGTGCAGCACCAGCGGCCTCGACATGCTCGTGACCCAACCGCCGGCGCTGCCGCCGCGCCTGGACTTCGGCCCGCTCGGGCGGGTTTTCTCCGACCGCGCAAGCTGGCGGGTGCGCTCGCAGCCGGCCGAACCGCTCGCCGGCGTGCTGCCGGCCGGCTTCCCCACGGCGCAAGCCTATCTCGCGGTGCCCATTGCCTCGCTGACGCATACCTATGGCTGGCTGTGTCTCGCGGACAAGCTGGGTGCGGAGGAGTTCGACCTCGAGGATGAACGCAACCTCTTGAGTCTGGCCGGCCAGGTCGGACGCATTTACGAGAACGGCAGTTTGTATCAGGAAGTGCAGCAGCATGCCGCGCAGCTGCGGATCGAGATGGACGAACGCGAACAATCCGCCAAGAAGATCCAACACTTGAACCGCGTGTATGCGGTGCTGAGCGGCATCAATACGCTCATCATCCGCACCCAGACCCAGGCGGAGCTGTTCACCGAGGCATGCCGGCTCGCGGTCGAACACGGCCGCTTTCAGCTTGCCTGCATCGGGTGGCTCGACGATGCGGCGGATCGCATCACGCCGCTCGCCTGGGCGGGTGATGCGGCGATCACGCGGCTCATCAATGACAATGTGTCCCTGCTGGTCGATGCGCGGGCCGTGGAGTCGCTGCGCGCCCGTCAGCCGTGGGTTTGCAACGACATCGAAGCGGAAGCGCGGCTCGACTACCGCCAGGTCATGATCGACAGCGGACTGCGCTCGGTCGTGACGCTGCCGCTGGTCATGCACGAACGAACCGTGGCCTGCCTGGTGCTGGCAACCGTGGAGCGCGGCTCCTTCGATGCCGCCGAGATGCGTCTGCTCGATGAGCTGGCGGGCGACATCTCATTCGCCCTCGATCATATCGAGAAGTCGGAGAAGCTCAATTATCTGGCCTATTACGACTCCCAGACCGGGCTTGCCAACCGTGCGCTGTTCCTCGAGCGCCTCGCCCAGCACGTGGCGGTGGCGAAGCACAACGGCGGGGAATTCGCCGTGACGATCCGTGATCCGCAGCGGTTCGACACCATCAATCAAAGTTTCGGCCGCACCCAGGGCGATGTGCTGCTGAAGGAAATCGTCGATCGGCTGATCGGCTGCGTCGGGGACTCGAGCAGCTTGGCGCGCATCGCGCCCGGACAATTCGCCTCGGTGATCACCGTGGACGACGGGGCCGATGGGGTCGCCCGGGCGCTCGATGAGCAGAACCGGGAATGGCTCGCGACCGCCTTCCCGGTCGGCACGGACGGCGTGATGATCACCGCGCGCGTCGGCGTCGCCCTCTATCCTCACGATGGGCACGACGCGGAATCGCTGTTGCGCAACGCCGAGGCGGCTCTCAAGCGGGCCAAATCGGGCGGAGAGCCGGTGGTGTTCTTCACCCAGGAGATCAGCGACCGGATCACCGAACGCGTGTCGCTCGAGCGGCGTCTGCACCGTGCCCTGGAGAACAATGAATTCGTCCTGCACTATCAGCCGAAGGTCGATCTCGAGACCCGCCGGCTCGAGGGTGTGGAGGCGTTGATTCGCTGGCAGAGCCCCGAATTCGGGTTGCTGGGTCCGCAAACATTCATACCATTCACGGAGGAGAACGGCATGATCGTCGAGGTGGGCGGTTGGGTGCTGCGCCAGGCATGCGCCGACCGTTGCGCGTGGCTGGAAAAGGGACTGAAAGCGCACCGGCTCGCGGTGAACATCTCGACCGTTCAGCTGCGCCGCCCGGACTTCGTCAGTGTCGTGCGCAACGCGGTCAAGCTCGCCACCCGCAATGCGGTCATGTTCGGCGCGGCGCAGGCGGGCATCGACATCGAGGTGACTGAATCGCTGTTCGTGGAGAACGCCGCGGCCAACATGCGCAAACTGCAGGAAATCCGCGATCTCGGCATCGGCATCGCGATCGACGATTTCGGCACCGGCTACTCATCGCTCGGTTATCTGTCGAAAATGCCGCTCGACAGCCTGAAAATCGATTATTCGTTCACCGCCGCCATGATGGAGGATCCGAGCGTGATGACCCTCGTGTCCACGATGATCACCCTGGCGCATGCGCTCAAGCTCAAGGTCATCGTCGAGGGCGTCGAATCGGAGGAGCAGGCGAAGATCCTGCGGTTGTTGCGCGCCGATCAGATGCAGGGTTTTTTGATCAGCAAGGCACTGCCGTTCGAGCGGATCACCGAACTGCTCGGGCAGTCGTCCGGCGAGGCGCGGCCATTCACATGTTGAGGAACAGCTTGTGCAGGCGCTGCGACTCGTCCCGGGTCAGGCCCTCCAGAATGCCGATCAGGGGTTCCGGCCTGCCGTAGGCATAGCCTTGCGCGTAGTCGACGCCCAGGCGGGCCACTTCGCGCGAAATGGCATCGGTCTCGACGTATTCCGCCACCGTATCCATCGACAGGCCATTCGCGAGTTCGACGATGGCGCGCACCGTGGCCAGCGAGTTGCGATCGGTGAGGATGTCGCGCACGAAGCTGCCGTCGATTTTCACCCGGTTGATCTGCAGGTTCTTGAGGATGGTCAGGGAATTGGCGCCGGTGCCGAAATCATCGAGCGCGAACCGGCACCCCAGCGTCCGCAGCTGCTTGATCATGTCGTTCGCCCGCGGCAGGTTGGTGAACGCCGCCTGCTCGGTGATCTCGACGGTGATGCAGTCCGGCGGCAGATTGGCCGCTTTCAAGTGTTCCTTGAAATGCTGCACGAAGGTCTCATCGCCGATCGACTGACCCGATACGTTGATCGACATAGAGATGCCGCGGCTCTTCAGCATGCTGCGATAAGGGCCAAGCGACTGCAGCGCGCGCTGTATCACCCAGCGATCCACCGAGGGCAGCAGCTGGTAGCGTTGCGCCGCCATCAACAACGGCCCGGGCATCACCAGCTTGCCGTCCTCGCCCTGCATGCGCAGCAGCAGCTCGTAGCCGCCCGGCAAATGCGGATTTTGGACTGGCACGATGCGCTGCGCGTAGAGCAGCAACCGATCGTTCTTCAGCGCCGAGCGCAGTTCACCGACGGCGACGGCATCGTCGTGGCGGCGCATCATGCTGCTGTCCTCGCAGGCGTAGAGCTCGACGCGGTTGCGTCCGCGGCTCTTGGCGGTCTTGCAGGCAAGCTCGGCGGCGGCCATGGCGCGCGCGAAGCCCTGCGGCATCGACACGAGGGCGGCCACGCCGCAGCTGATCGACACGTCGACCACGTTCTGGGTGGGCCCGATGCCGATCCGCGACGCGGCCTGCTGCAGCTGCTCGGCGAGACCCGCGGCCACGCGCGCATCCGATTCGGGCACGATGACCGCGAAGCGGTCGCCGGAAATGCGTGCGGCCAGCGCGGATTCCGGCAGCAGGGGCGGGGCCAGCAGTTCCGCGATGCGCACGATCAACTCGTTGCCAAGTTCAAAGCCGTGCAGCTCGTTGACCACATGCATGTGATCGACATCGATATAGATGATGCTCTGATCGGAGGCGCCCGGACCGTTCGCCGCACCGGCGTACATCTGCTCGATCCCGTCGCGCGTGTACAGTCCGGTCATCAGATCGAACTGCGCGTCGACCAGGCTCGCCGTCTGGCGGCCAAGGTGTCGCGCCAGAAATACGTGACGGCTGGCAAAATCGGCGGCGTCGGTCGGATTGAAAAAGGCGAGCACACCGAGAACCCGGCCGGCCTCGCGCACGATCGGCACCGACAAAATCTTGCAGGGGGTGAGCTTGGCGGGGTTGCGGCCGGCGCCATTCAGCACCAGCGGTCGGTTCTGCCGCTGTGCCCAGGTGATCAGGTGCTGCTGGGTCTGCTGCCAGACGGCATGCAGCGCACCCGCGGTGAGCACGTCGCGTTGATGTTCGATGCACAGACGCTTTTCGGGAACGCACAGCACGCCGAGCGCGCAGCGCAGCCGCTCGGTGGAGGCGATCAGCAGTTCCTCGACCAGCCGGCGCTCGTCGGCGGCACCTTGCAAATGGCCGGAAATTTCGAACAGCCACTCGAGTTCCGCGGTGCGCTCGGTGAGCGCCTGCACGCGCGAGCGAATCGGCACCGAGGCGGCGAGTTCCCGGTGGACACAGTCGAGCAGCGGTTTGAGCTGACGCGCCAGGTCGGCGGCGTGACGCGCCGGCTGGGGCGGCGCCGCATGCAAGGTCTGCCGGATGCAAAAGACCCCGACCAGGGCGCCGTCGGATGCCTCGAGCGGCAGGGCCGAGAGCCACTGGCCGCGCCCCTGGGCGCAGCCCGTCGCGGTGCGTTCCTGCGGTTCCAGCCAGCGCAGCGAATGCACCCATCGGCCCACCGCCCCTGGTTCGAGGGTGGAGGAATGACCGCAAGGCGCCAGCTGCGCATCGAAAAGGCAGCATCCGCTCAAATCCGTGAGCAGGCTCCCGGCGAGCTGTGCATAGGCGGGGAACATCGGATTGACGACGGCGGTGGGCTTCGCGGCTTTGCTCACCCCTGCCTTATCGGCCGCGACTTGGGAGGCCGTACGCCCACGCGGGACGCGCACTTGAAACTAGCGATTGGCTCACACCGCGGCAAAACTATTTTCTCCGGCGCGGTGCGGGGCTACGAAGGATTAAGGTAAAATTTGCCGCATGAACGCCACTGTCAACCCTGGGCCGGTCGCACCGAGCGCGACGGGCGTGCCGAGCGCGGCTGCGCGCAGCCTGATCGATGAGCTGATCGCCTTCAAAACCGTGTCCCGGGACTCAAATCTCGGTCTGATCGAATGGGTGCGCGATTACCTGCACCGCCTGGGTGCCAAGACCCGCCTGACCCACGATGCGAGCGGGAAGAAGGCCAACCTGTTCGCGACCCTGGGCGATTCGGACAAGCCGGGGCTGATCCTGTCGGGACACACCGATGTGGTGCCGGTCGATGGCCAGAGTTGGGACACCGATCCCTTCGTTCCGGTCGAGCGCGACGGGAGGCTGTACGCCCGCGGCTCGGCGGACATGAAGGGATTCATCGGCGTGGCGCTCGCGCAGGCACCCAAGTTCCTCGCCGCGCTCGAAGCGAAGCGCCTGGACGCGCCGCTGCACTACGCCTTGAGCTACGACGAGGAGGTCGGCTGTCTCGGCGTGCGCGGTCTGATCCGCGATCTGACCGAGCATGGCATCCGCCCGGCGGGCTGCATCGTCGGTGAGCCGACCTCGATGCAGCCGATCATCGCGCACAAGGGCATGAACCGCTTCCGCTGCGCCGTGCATGGGCGCGAGGCGCATTCGAGCTACGTGACCTACGGCGTCAACGCCATCGAATATGCGGCCCGTCTGGTGGTCTACATCCGTCAAATCGCCGACCGGCTCGCGCAGTTCGAGCAGCGCGACTACGGATTCACCGTGCCATACACCACCATGTCGACCGGTCTGATTCGCGGCGGCATCGCCTCGAACGTCATTCCCAAGGATTGCGAGTTCCAATTCGACATGCGCACCCTGCCGCAGGCCTCGGCCGATGCGATCTATCAGGAGATCAACGCCTACGCGCAGCTCTTGACGAAGGAGATGCAGTCGGTGGATCCGGAGGCCCGCATCGACCTCGAGTGGGCCAGTCAAACGGTCGGCCTCGCCGCCGCGGAAACCGATGCCATCGTGCAGTGGGCCATGCGGCTGTCGGGAAACGATACGGTCGGCAAGGTGTCCTACGGAACCGAGGCCGGGCTGTTTCAGCAGATGGGGGTGCCGAGCGTGATCTGCGGTCCGGGCGACATCGCCCAGGCTCATCGGCCCAACGAATACGTCGCCCTCGAGCAACTCGCGCAGTGCGAGCAGTTCATGCACCGGATACTGGAGACCGGCTATGCCGGTTGATGCGGCGATAGCGGCACGCCCCGCGGTCAGCGGGAGCGAACGCATCGTCAAGGGCGCCTGTCCGCATGACTGTCCGGACACCTGCGCACTCGAGGTGCACGTCAGGGATGGCGTGGCGCTCAAGGTCCTCGGCTCGGCCGAGCACGCACCGACGGCCGGCGTGCTGTGCACCAAGGTCGCGCGCTACACCGAACGCACCTACCATCCGGATCGGCTGCTCCATCCCCTGCGGCGCATCGGCAGGAAGGGGGAAGGGCGCTTCGAGCGCATCGGCTGGGAGGAGGCGATCGAAACGATCGCCGGCCGCCTGCGCGGCATCGCGGCCGAGGATCCGCAGCAGATCCTGCCCTACAGCTACGCCGGCACCATGGGGTTGGTGCAGGGTGAGTCGATGTCGCAGCGCTTCTTCCACCGGCTCGGCGCGAGTCTCCTCGATCGCACGATTTGTGCCTCGGCCGGCACGGCCGGCCACGAGATCACCTTGGGATCGCGCTTCGGGATCGACATCGAGGTGGCGCAGGACGCCCAACTCATCATTTTTTGGGGTTGCAACGCGATCACCTCCAGCGTGCATTTTTGGGCGCGGGCACAGCAGGCCAAGCGTCTCGGGGCAAGACTCATTGCGATCGATCCGTACCGCTCGCTCACGGCGGAGAAGTGCCACACGCACATCGCGCCGCTGCCCGGCACCGATGCCGCGCTCGCGCTCGGCCTGATGCATGTGCTGATTCGCGATGACCTCATCGATCACGACTATGTCAGCCGCCACACGCTCGGTTTCGAGGAGCTGTGCGAGCGTGCCCACCGCTACGATCCGGGCAAGGTCGCGGCGATCTGCGGACTCGATGCGAAGCAGATCGAATCGCTCGCGCATCTGTATGCGACCACGCGGCCGGCGCTGATTCGCGCCAATTACGGCATGCAGCGCGTGCGCGGCGGGGGCATGGCGATGCGCAACGTCGCCTGTCTGCCGGCGCTCGTGGGTGCCTTTCGCGATCCGGCCGGCGGCCTCATGCTGTCGACCGGCGGAAACTTCGACATCGATCAGGCGGCCCTCGGGCGGCCGGATCTGTTGGCCGGACGGGCGCCGCGCACCATCAACATGTCCACCATCGGGCGGGCGCTGCTCGAGTCCGTGCCGCCGATCCGTTCGATGATCGTCTACAACGCCAATCCGGCCGCGGTGGCGCCTGATTCGAGGCGGGTGGCCGCCGGGCTCGCACGCGAGGATCTGTTCACCGTGGTGCTCGAGCAGTTTCACACCGACACCGTCAATTACGCGGACATCGTGCTGCCGGCGACCACGCAGCTCGAGCATCTCGATGTGGTCAAGCCCTACGGCCATTACTATCTGGTCGCGAACAACCCGGCGATCGAACCGATGGGTGAATGCAAGCCGAACACCGAGATCTTCCGCCGGCTGGCCGCGGCCATGGAATTCACCGAGCCGTGCTTCGAGGATTCGGATGCGGCGATCGCGCAAAGCGCGGTGCGTGAGGATTGGGATTTCGCTGCGGTGCGCGCGCAGGGCTGGAAGCGCATCGGTGCGGCGCCGGGCAGCGCGCGTTTTGCCGCGGGCGGCTTCGACACGCCCTCCGGCAAGGTCGAGTTCCTGTCCGCATCCGCGCAGGCGCTGGGACTCGATGCCCTGCCGGATTACATCGCGCCGCTCGAGGACACCCGCAGTGAACTTGCCCGGCGCTTTCCGCTGGCGATGATTTCGCCCCCGGCCCGCCATTTCCTCAACTCGAGTTTCGTCAACGTGGCGAGTCTGCGCGCCGTCGAAGGCGAGCCGTGGCTGGACATCCATCCCGAGGATGCCGCCGCGCGCGCGATCGCGGAGGGTGGCTACGTGCGCGTGTTCAACGACCGGGGCAGCATCGAATTGCGCGCCCGCGTGAGCGATCGGGCGCGGCGGGGCGTGGTGGTCGCGCTGTCGGTGTGGTGGAAGAAGCTCACGCGCGACGGCAAGAACGCCAATGAACTCACCAACGGCGAGACGCTCACCGACATGGGGCGGGCGCCGATCTTCTACGATTGCCTGGTCGAGGTGCAGGCGCTTTAAGAGGTCGCGTTATTTGCGCTACTTGGAACTTTGGCCGAGCGAGTAGCTCACCGTCAAACCGACCGTCCGCGGCCTCGATACCAAGGCTTGATAATAACGTCCCCACTGAACCGGATCCGTGTAGGAGTTGACGCCGATTTGATTGGTGAGGTTGTCGACGTACAGCGTCGTGGTCCAGTGCGTCACGGAATACGCGGCCCGTGCGCCGACGGTGGTGTAGCCGGGGACGGTGGGAACGGTGGCGGAGAGCGCCGGTAATTGCGAACTCTGGTAGTGGGCGTTCGCCGCCACTCGAAGTTCCCCCTCGCCGACGCGCATATGGCCGTACTCGAGCGCCATCGACGCGGAATTCTTCGGGGTGCCGGGCAGCGGCGTGCCGGCCGGCGGCGGCGGTACGGTCAGTCCCTCGAGCGCCAGCGCGGAGTAGGAGCTGAGCTTGGTCTGATCATAGGTGTAATTGATCTGCGCCGAGAGATGTTCGGTCAATCGGTCGAACAGCTCCAATTCCACACCGCGGCTGTAGGCATTGCCGGCATTGATGGCCCCCGGTATGGCGAGCGGCGTGAGGAAGGCCGATTCCTGGACGTTATGCCATTGAATGTCATAGATCGCGGCCGAGTACCGAAAGCTGTTGCGCAGCGTGCCCTTCGCGCCGATCTCGTAGTTGTCCGCGGTGTCCGGATTGACCCGGTAAAGTCCGGGCGGCGTCACGTACACCGGAGGTCCGATCTGCGTCGGCGGTAGTCCGTTCACCGCGCCGCGTCTGAACCCCTGGGACCAGGTGGCGTAGGCGAGATTGCTGTCGTCGATCCGATACGCGATATTGGCCTTCCACAGCGCCTTGCGCCAGGTGCCGTCCTGCGCCTCGTTGGAAATGTAGCCGGGGCCGTCGAACAGAAGTCCCGTCTGCTGATTCTGCGACACGGTCTGCCTGAAGACGCGCGCACCGCCCGTGGCGCTCCAGGCGCGGGTGAAATGCCAGGTAAATTCGCCGAACCCCGCAAGGTCGGTGTACTTGGTCTGAAAATTGCCGATGTAGGCCTGGTCCTTGATGATCGGGATTCCGTTGATGACGGTTGGCGGCTGGCCGGGTGTATAAGCCGTCTCGCCGATCCCGCATTGCGAGGGCGTCAGCCCGCTACCCGCTCCGTAAATCGGGACGCAGGCGTTGAAATAATCCAGATAGCCCGGATAGAAATCGTTCTCGGCGATGTCGGTCTGTTCGGTCTTGTAGAAGGCGCCGACCACCCACTCGGTGGTGTCGTCGCCCTTGGAGGCCAGCCGTATCTCCTGCGCCCAGGGCTTGTCCTCGAAACCCTGATGGCCGACGACCAGCACCCGCGGGTTGGCGCCGTAGAGCAGCGTATAGAACGGAAAATTGTCGTACAACGAGGTGACATCGCCCACGGTCGCGTTCTTGTGGTCCGCCCACGAGCTGTTGCTCGTCAAAGTGGCGAATCCGAGCTCGAATTCCAGCGTGAGGGCGGCAAGGTCGACGGTGTCGTTGGTGGTGGCTGGGATGTAGTCCGACGAACTCAGGGCCCCAAGACCATAGACCGGCGCGGCGTACGGGTAACCGTCGGCGGAGGACTGCTGGTGATAGTAGGAGAGCTGGCCGTGAAAATCGTCGGTCGGCTTCCACAGCAAAGCCGCCCGCGCCGTGCGGTACAGATTTGAATTGACCCCACTTTGCTCCCGGGTCTGCGGCGGACTGAGGAGGTTGCCGGCCTGTGCAGAAGCGGGCGCCCCGGAAGCGTCGAGCACGTAGAGCTGCGGCTGGTTGATGAACCCCGCCTCCTCGGTGTAGCCCGCATTCAATCGCAGGGCGAGGGTTTGCGAGATGGGCAGATTCAGCATCCCGTTCACATCCCAGCTGACCGTGTGCGTGTGAGTGGTGTCGCTCACACCCGTCTCGGCCCTGGCATCGAACGCCTCCAGGTTGGGGGCGTTCTGCACGTAGCGGATGGTGCCGCCGAGCGAGCCCGATCCGTACAGAGTTCCCTGTGGGCCGCGCAGGATCTCCACGTGATCCAGATCCTGGAGACGCAAATTGAAAAATAGCGGCGTGTCGTCCACATAGGTCGCGACCGGCTGTACGATCGGGGAGGATTGGATGAATTCACCCGAGGTCGAATCGCTGTTCAACCCGCGTATGATCAACGATGAACCGTTGACCCCTCCGAATGCCCCCTTGTCGGTCACATTGATGCCCGCCAGCGAGTGCGCGAGATCGACCTTGTCGGAGATGCCCGCCGCCTCGATGGCGGAACCGGTGATGGCGGTGATGCTTGCGGGAATGTTCTGAGCCGACTCGGATCGGCGGGTGGCCGTGACGATGACCTCCTGCAAGGTATCGGAATCCGCCGCAGCCGGGGTGCCGTACAAGGCGGCAAGCACCGCGAGCGCGACGGCGGACATTTGCGGACCCGCACGGCGCAGATCCCTTGCCTGCAGCGGACGTGTCACGAGAGATGTTCCATCCATTGCTGCAATGCTCCCCTAAAGACGGCCGGGTGCGGTATCCCGAGCTTCGTATCAACTGGTTAACTCACTTAACCTTCGATGGAATCTAGCAACGCGAATCGGTGATGTCAAACACCCAAGGTGCGCCGATGGTCGGCGCGCAAAGCCGCCGCCGCCGGGTCCTCAATCACGGTTTTCGTGCGCTGCGGCGCGTCGGGGTCCGCGCACGCCGCGGCCGCGGCTTCGGGTCGATCGCGGCGCCGCGCCGAGGAGCCAGATGGCGGGTGGCGATCTCCCGGACCCAGCGCTTCGTGTCCCGGATCTCGCGGGAGGAGGGGCGGCGCAGGAGCAGGGTGTCGTCAGGGAATACCAGCCGGATCAAGAGCGCGGCCTTCAGCAGCCGATACACATCGGTCGCATCCACCGCGCGGAATTCCCCGCTGCGCAGGCCCGCCTGCAGGAGCTCGCGCAGCCTCGCATGCATGGCGGCAAGCGGCCCGCGAACCAGATTTTCCTTGAACGAGCCGCCGGCTGCGAGCTTGACGTAGTCCATGCCGCCGCCCGGCGTCGCAAAGTCGACCAGCGCGAGGCGCACATACGCCGGGTGTCCCATCATGAGCTCGACGAAGCCGTCGAGCGCCACGTGAAATGCCGCCACCGCTCCGAGCTCGGGCCTGAGCTCGAACTGACCGGCAAGCAGCGCGATGAAGCGCCTGGATACCTCGATGAGAACGCCGTCCCGATTGAGATAGTGCTTGTAGATGGCCGGTACCCGCACTCCGAGCGGCTCGGCGATGTCCTGAAGCGTGAAGCCGTAGACCCCCTTGACGGCGATCAGCCGCTCGGCCTCATCGAGAATCCGTTGGCGCATGGGCGCAGCCACGGTCCGGGTATTGGCCGCCACCATCGAGGGCTCCTAAGCGGTTGAACAATGCACGACTGTGTCAGAGTCTCGCCGGCTCGACAACTGGCGGTGCGACCGGCGACGGCAAACGATGAGAGTTTTCGGTGCCGGCGGTTAACGAGGTTAACCGGGCGGAGCGCAACTGACCATGTGACGCCCCGGGGACGGCAACTTTTCCGAGAACTCATGGTCCCCGCTGGGGCACAATGGCCACGGGGCTGGAAAGGATTGAATTCAAATGGCAATAGAGCGCAAATCGATCGATTACATCGCCGAGAACGAGCGGCACGGCCGGGTCATCGATCAGGTGCCGTTTTGGTTCCTCGGGAACTTTCATTTCTTCACCATCGCCATCGGATTCGTCGGACCGAGTTTGGGCTTGAGCTTCGGATTCACCTCGCTCGCAGGCGCCCTCGGCATCCTGTTCGGCACCCTGTTCGTCGCCTTCCACGCCTCGCAGGGTGCGGAACTCGGAATGCCCCAGATGATCCAGTCGCGCGCTCAATTCGGCTATCGCGGCGTGGTCGTGGTGCTGCTGGGAACGCTGTTCACCTTTGTCGGCTTCAACGTCGCGGATTCGGTGCTGATGGCGCACGGCCTGCACGGAATTCTCGGGTGGAATGAAACCCTGGTCACCCTCATTGCCGCGGCCGCCGCGATCGGGATCGCGATCTACGGGCATGACTGGCTGCACCGGATCTTCCGTGTCTGTTTTTGGATCTGCCTCCCGCTCTACACCCTTTTGACGGCGGCCATCGTGACCGGTCGGGTGCCGGCCACCCATCTGGTGCCGGGTGGCTTCAGCTGGGTCGCGTTCATCGGGCAATTCGCCGCGAGTGCGGCATACAACATCACCTACGCCCCTTCGGTGTCCGACTATTCCCGTTACCTGCCCCGTATCACCCGGCCGCATCACATCATCGCGGCGGTTTTTCTGGGCGCAACCTCCGCCGCGATATGGCTGATCTCGCTGGGAGCCTGGCTGGCAACGCGCATCGGGGCCTCCGATGGACTGGTTGCGCTGCACGATGCCGGGAACTCGCTTTTCGCAGGCTTCGGAGTCGTGATGGCCCTTGCGTCGGTGACGGCGCTGGTGGCCACCATGGGACTCAACGCCTACAGCGGCATGCTCACCGTCGTCACGGCGCTGAACTCGATGTTCGAGATGCGCCCGACGGCGCGGCTGCGCCTGCTCGCCATCCTCGGCGTGTCAGCCGCCTGGATCGCGGCAACCCTTGCGATCACGGCGGACGCCATCGCATTGCTGTTCGCGACCCTCACGATCATGCTGTACCTGCTGGTTCCCTGGACGTCCGTGAATCTGGTCGATTACTTTTTCGTACGTCGCGGACGGTACGCGATCACGCACCTGTTCATGCCCCACGGCATCTATGGATCTTGGGGAGTGCGGGGTCTCGCCGCCTATCTGATCGGCTTTGCCGCGACGGTGCCATTTTTTGTGCTCCCCGATGTCTACACGGGTCCCGCCGCGAGAGCGCTCGGGGGCGTCGACGTCGGATGGGTGGTCGGCCTCGCCGTATCCGGTGGCGCGTATTTTTTGTTCTCCCGATCCCTCGACCTGTCAGCGGAGCGGGGTGCCATCGCGCAGAGCGAGGAAATCTTGCGCCGGGACAATCAATAACCGGTCACACACGCTCACCGCCCGCACGTACCGATCATGCACGGCGCACAAGCCGTCATCGGCGCGCACGGCCGCATGGGCCGAACTTAAGCTGTTGAGATTCGGCAAAGCCGCCTCGAGCAGCGGGGCGGCATTGCGAAAATGCCCGCAGCCACGGCAGCTCGCGATCGGCTCGGCGCTCATTGACCGAGCCGCTCCCAAAAGCCGGCGAATACCTGCGTCGACAGCACGAACCCCAGGATCACGTTGACCAGAACTCCGAGCGTGAACGCCGCAAACGGCCGAACGCCGACCGCGGCGAACTCGCGCAACCGGGTCGTCAGGCCGATGCTGAGAAAGGCAAAGGTGAACGCCCAGGTGCGCAGCGCCTGCAGCGGCGCGACCAAATTCGGCAGCACGTCCTTTTTGTATTCCGCGTACGAATAGCCCCGGGATATGAGGGTGATCAGCACCGAGGCGAGCAGAAAGCCGAGCACGAACTTCGGAAAGCGCCGCCAGATTTCCGACCCGCTCGGGGCGCTGCGGATGCCGGTGTTCTCCCAGCGCGTGGTCGCCACGAGGGACAGCACGAAGGCCCACACGCCGATCCACACGTCGCGGCCGATCACCTTCATCAAGGTGAATGCAGCGACGGCGGCATCAGCCTGGCCGCCGATGCCCGGCACATGGCCGGCATAGCCGCCGTAGGCCTGCGCCGCCGCGAGGCCGGCCGCATCGGCGAACTCCGAGGTGCCGATCCAGGCCCCCGCCACCCCGGTCGGCAGGTGCAGGGCGCGAGCCGCCAGCGGCAGGAGGAAAATCATGACGATGGCCCAGCCGACGACCAGCGCAATGGCAATCGAAATGTCCTGGCGCTTCGCGCCCACGGCGCCGCCGACGGCAATGGCCCCGGAAACACCGCACACCGCGCCGCCCGTCCCGAGCGTGGCGGCGAGACGCCGATCGAGCCCCAAACGCACGGCGCAAAAGTAAATCACGCCGAAGGTCACCAGGGAGACGATCGCCGCCTGCAACATGGCCACGGGACCGGCCCACAACAGCAGCGTGAGCGGCAAGCTGGCGCCGAGCAGCACGATACCGGTCTTGATGAAGAATTCGACGCGCAGCGCAGGTTCGAGCCAGCGCGGTACGCCCACCGTGTTCGACACCGCCAAGCCGACCGCCAGGGCGACGAGCGGCGGCTCCAGATTATAGTGCGCGGCCTGGTCCCACAGGCCAAGGACGTACAGAGCCGCGCTGACGGCGAACAGCACCGCGAAGGCCCGCAGGAATGCCGTCAGCTCGATGCCGAGCGCGAGCGCACCGGCGCCGAACAGCGTCGACCACAACAGCCACAGGCTGGCGTAGCGCAGGCCGTTCAAGTGAAATTGGCCGGCGAGGTCGGACCACTGACTCCATTTCTGCGGTGCGACCGCGAGCCATTTGAGGCTCCCGCCGGCCGCGAACAAGACCGCCGCGCTGCCGATCAAACCGAGTCCGATCCAAATGGCCCACCAGTCCTCGGTGCGCAGGAATTGCCGCGGCGCTGCGGCCGCCGTTACTCGGGGGGCGGATTGCCCGGCGATATGCGCCATGTAAGACTCCGTCACAGGAAAGATATTCACGTTAGCGAAGCGGCCTGCGGGCGTCGAATAGCGATTGGCTATGCCGAGGTGCCCGGCGGTTATATGGCTGCGGACCGAAGGAGTGTGCGATGAAGGGGCCGGGCTTGCTCAACCGGGCTGCGTGGTGGCTCGCGGGATGCGCGGCGCTCGGTCACGCGTGGGCCGCGGGCGCCGCGCCACCCTGTGCCGGCGAGGACGCCGGACTCACGCTGCCGGCCGGATTTTGCGCCACCGTGTTCGCCGACGCGCTCGGGCATGCCCGCCACCTCGTGGTCGCGCCGAATGGCGTCGTGTACGTCAACACCTGGTCCGGCAAGTATTACGACGACAAGCCCCCGGCCGGCGGATTTTTAGTCGCGCTGCAGGACACCCGCGGCACGGGCCGCGCCGATGTCATCACCCGTTTCGGTGAAACGGTGCAAAGCGGGGGAGCGGGAGGCACCGGCATCGGTCTGTACCGCGGCGCGCTGTATGCCGAAATCAACGACAAGATCGTCCGCTACGCACTGCCGCCAAGTTCGGGGACGCCGGGCGGTTCCGGCGAGCCGGGCGGAGCGATTGTGCCGGGTGGACGGCCCGAGACCATCGTGTCCGGATTGCCGCTCGGGGGCGATCATCCGATGCACCCGTTCGCCATCGATGCCGACGGGTTCATGTACATCGATGTCGCCACGGCGACCAATTCCTGTCAGTTGAAGAACCGCACGCTGCATTCGCCCGGCGCCGATCCGTGCAACGAGTTGAAAACCCGCGGCGGCGTGTGGCGTTACGATGCGAACAAGACGAATCAGACGTTCTCGCCGGCGGAGCGCTACGCGACCGGGATCCGCAATGCGGAGGGATTCGGGGTCGATCGGACGGGTCATCGTCTGTTCGCGACCCAGCACGGCCGCGATCAGCTGCATGCGAATTGGCCCGATCTGTACCAACCCGAAGAGGAGGCCACCCTGCCCGCCGAAGAGCTGCTGCTCCTGCAGCCGGCGGGCGACTACGGATGGCCGGCCTGTTATTACGATGCGGGCCAGGCGGCCTTGGTGCTCGCACCCGAATACGGCGGCGACGGCGGCAAAAAGCGCGGCGTGTGCGCCGCGAAGCTCGCACCCATAGCGGCATTTCCCGCCCACTGGGCCCCGGACGGCATGGTGTTCTACGACGGGCAGCAATTTCCAGCGCGCTACCGCAACGGCGTGTTCATCGCCTTTCACGGTTCGTGGGATCGCGCGCCCTACCCGCAGCAGGGATACAACGTGGTGTTTCAGCCGCTCTCCGCCGATCGTGCGGGCGGCGGCTGCGAGATCTTTGCCGACGGCTTTGCGGGCGCCGTCAAATCCCCGGAAAAAGCGCTGCACCGGCCGACCGGGATCGCGATCGGACCGGATGGTGCGCTGTACGTGTCGGACGATGTGCGTGGACGAATTTACCGCATCGTGTATCGCGGTGAGCCCGGCGATGCGAGCGGCAGCGCGTTGACGGGTGGCTGTCCCAGCGCCGCGGCCGCTCCCGGCGCCCCGGTGGCGCAAAGCGCGAAGCCGCCCGAAGGCACGCATCCGGATGCCGGCGGCGCGGCCAGCGGGCATCCGCCGCTTCCCGCCGGCGCGACCCCCGAGATGGTTGCGCTCGGCAATCGTATCTATCACGGCGAGATCGCGGGTGCGGCGTGCACCGGCTGCCATGGCGATGACGGGAAGGGCACGCCGCTCGGGCCCGATCTCACCGCCGGGCAGTGGCTGTGGGGCGACGGCAGCTACGGCGCCATCGCGGCGACCATCACGCAGGGCGTCGCCGAGCCCAAGCGGCATCGTGCGCCGATGCCGCCGATGGGAGGCGCCGCGCTCACGCCGCAACAGGTCTCCGCGCTGGCCGCCTACGTCTGGGGCTTGAGCCGCTCCACCCGTTAGCGGGCAGCGAGGCGGGCGGAGTCGAACTGGGCCAGGTACCAGGACTGGAACGTCATGACGCGCCGCTCCTGGGTCGAGTAGCGGCCGGGCCGGTAGCGCTTCGAGTGAATGCCGGCCTGGTTGTTTTCGGTGATGACCTTGTCCTGCCGGGTGGTCTGATCCCAGCCCCAGATCATTTTCGCCACGTCGATGTCGGCCGCCTTCCCATCCACCAGCCAGTACAAATCGACATCGGTGCGCAGCGTGTCGCGCGGGGTGAATTGAAACAGCACCGCGAAATCGTTGGTCGCCACCAGTTGCGTGAACGGACTGAACGACAGATACATGCGGCCCTGATCGAATTCGGTGCGCTTGCCCATCAGACAGGAGGCGGGCCGGCCATCCTGCGTCTCGCTGTCATAGCCTTCGCGAATCGTGCGCTGCATGAGCAGCCGCAGATGCGAGGACTCCGGACCGTCGTCTACCGTGCCGATCGGCCGTCCGAGAGCGGCCGCGCGGCTCTCCCAGGCCTTGAGTGCGGGCAGATATTGGTCGATCGCCTCGGCCGGGCCCGAACTCGGCCCGGCGCCGAAGGCGACCAGCGCCTGCGGTGAATGCATGGAACTGAATTCCGGATGCGACGGCGCGCAGTGATAGCACTCGACGAAATTCTCCACCACCAACTTCCAATTGGCGTCGGTCGGGTAGGAGGCGGCATGCGCTATCCTGGCGTCGGCGAGGCCGTGAAAATCGAGATACGGTGCGAGATCGGCGAAGGTGGCATCGAAATCGACCGGTGCATCATCGTCGAGGTTGACGAAGATGAAGCCGTGGAACACCCGCACGTGGCAGCGATGCAGGCCGTTGTCCTGTTTGGAGAAATCGGCGGGCATGAGGCGTGCGCTCAGCAGCGCGCCGTCGAGTCCGTAGGACCAGGCGTGATAGGCGCAGGTGAGGCGAGCGACGTGGCCCTCAGGTTCGGTGCAGATGAGCGAGCCGCGGTGCCGGCACACGTTGTAGAAGCCGCTGATGGTGTCCGCGTCGGTGCGCACGATGATGATCGACTCGGTGCCGATCTTGAACAGAAAATAATCGCCCTTGCGGCGCACGCGGTCGACGTGCCCGGCCACGATCCATTTGCGGCTGACGATGCGCTCCATGTCGGCGGCAAACACCGCATCGTCGCAGTAGAACGATTGGTCGAGACTGTGGCCGCTGCGGGTGCGGGCGGTCAACCGCGCGATCAGATCGCTGGAATCGGATGGCGGCAGCCGGCGAGTTGCTTCGATCATGTAATACCTTCAGGCCTTGATGCGTTCGTTCTTCGGGTCGTAGAGCGGGCGCAGCGAGGCGATCGCCGGGTGGCGCACGCCGGCCACTTCGATTTCGAATCCGTCCGCCGCGATCGGTCCGGTGCCGGTCACGTAGCCGAGACCGACGGCGGCTCCGAGGGTGTGGGCGTACATGCCGGAGCGGATGAATCCGACCAGCGAGCTGCCCTGCCAGATCGGTTCGTTGTGATAGAGCAGCGGTTCGGGCGACTTGAGTTGGAACTGCACCAGGCGCTTGGGCGGCCCCGCCTCGCGCTGGCGCAGCAGCGCCTCGCGTCCGATGAATCCGCCCGGCTTGTCGAGCTTGACCGCGAACCCTAAGCCCGCCTCGAGGGGCGTGTCCTCATCGGTGATGTCATGCCCCCAGTGGCGGTAGCCCTTCTCGATGCGCAGGGAATTCAAGGCGTGGTAGCCCGCGTGTACCAGCCCGTGGGCCGCGCCGGCGCGCACCAATTCGTCGTAAACCCCCTGCATGAACTCGCTCGGCACGTACAACTCCCAGCCGAGTTCGCCGACGTAGGTGATGCGCGAGGCGCGCACCAGGGCATAGCCCAATTCGATGATGCGGCTGGTCGCGAAGGGAAATGCGCGATCGGATACGTCGTCAGGTGTAAGGGACGTGAGCAGCTCACGCGATCGCGGTCCCATCAGCGAGAGCACGCCGAAGCCCGAAGTCACGTTGGTGAGCACGCAATGGTCTTCGCGTGCGATGCGCCGCTTGAGCCAGTTGAAGTCCTTGGTCTCGGTTTCCGCGCCGGTCACGATCAAAAACGCCGTCTCGGAGAGGCGGGTTACTGTGAGGTCCGCCTCGATGCCGCCGCGTTCGTTGAGCCATTGGGTGTAGACGATCCGGCCCGGGGCCACGGCCACGTCATTCGCACATACCTGATTGAGCACGCGCTCGGCATCCGCGCCCTCGAGGCGAAACTTGCCGAACGAGGATTGCTCGAACAAACCCACCGCGCCGCGCACCGCGCGGTGCTCCCGGGCACTGTGTTCGAACCAGTTCTGCCGGCCGTAGCTGTATTCGTAGGCGGCCTCGACTCCCGCGGGGGCATACCAGTTCGCACGCTCCCAGCCGAATGCTTCGCCGAAACAGGCACCGGCCCGCGCAAGGCGGTCATGAACCGGCGATTTTCTCACCCCGCGGGCGGTTTCGTACTGGCGAAACGGCCAGTGCGTGGCGTAGAGCAGTCCGAGGCTTTCCGAAACGCGGGCCTGCAGGTATTTGCGGTTGATCTGGAACGGCATGTTGCGCCGCACGTCGACTTCCCAGAGGTCGAGCGGCGGATGCCCGTCGCGCACCCATTGCGCGATCACCTTGCCGACGCCGCCGGCCGATTGCAGGCCAATGGAATTGAGGCCTGCGGCCACGAAACAGTTCCTGAGCTCGGCCGACTCGCCCAGGTGATAGCGCACGTCGGGCGTGAAGCTCTCCGGGCCGCAGAAGAACTTTTGGATGCCGGCCTGCTCGAGCGCGGGAATGCGCCGCATGGCATCGATGAGCACCGGTTCGAAATGACTGAAGTCGCCCGCGATCTCCCCGAAGCAGAAATCCTCCGGGATGCCGTTCATGCCCCAGGGGCGGGCATTGGGTTCAAAAGCGCCCACCAGGAGTTTGCCCGCGTCGTACTTGAAGTAGCTGCAGTGATCGTAATCGCGCAACACCGGCATGTCCGGGTGCAGTCCCGGAACGTCCTGGAACAGCACGTAGTAGTGCTCGCAGGCGTGCAACGGCGCGGTCACGCCGGCGCTTGCCGCGAGATCCCGGGTCCACATGCCGCCGCACAGCACGACGGTGTCCGCCTCGATGCGGCCATGGTCCGTTTGCACGCCGCTCATCCGGTCGCCGTCGTGCAGGAGAGCGGTCACCTTCGTGTCCTGAAATATGCGCGCCCCTCCACTGCGTGCGCCTTTGGCGAGTGCCTGCGTGATGTCGACCGCGTTGGCGTACCCGTCGCTCGGAATGTGGATGCCGCCGATCACATCGTCGAGATTGGCGAGCGGATAGAGCGAACGGATATCCGCCGGCGCCACCACGTGCACCGGCAGGCCGAACACCTTGGCCATCGAGGCATTGCGCTTGAGCTCCTCCATGCGGCCCGGGGTCGTCGCCAGCGACAGCGAACCGCATTGCCGGTAACCGGTCGCCTGTCCGGTCTCCGCCTCGAGCCCGCGATACAGTTCGCCGGTGTAGCGCGCCAGCTGCGTCATGTTGATGCTCTGGCGCAGCTGACCGACCAGCCCCGCCGCATGCCAGGTCGTCCCGCTGGTGAGCTGTTTGCGTTCGAGCAGCACCACGTCGTCGAAGCCGAGCTTGGTCAGATGATAGGCAACGGAGCAGCCGATGACCCCGCCGCCGACGATGACCACCCGCGCATGGGCCGGAAGATCGAGCGCCATACGCTAAACCCTCATCCGTGAATTGTCGGCATCGAATGCCGGACCCTCGAGCACGGTGGCGCCGCGCCGCTCGCCTTGGATCAGCACCTCGAAGCGGCTGCCCGCCGCCCCGTGCTGCGGATCGACGCAGGCGAAGGCGAGGCTGCGCTTCACCCGATGGCCGTAGGCGCCCGACGTGCACACGCCGATGCAGCGCTCCGCGAGCAGCACCGGCTCGCCGCCGCGCGCATCGGTGTCGCCCGCATCGATCTCGATGTAGACGATCTTGAGCGGACGGGCAGGGGCGGCGAGGGTGGCCGCCTTGCCGACGAAGTCGGGCTTGTTCGAGCCGAAAAATCTCGGCATGTCCGCTTCGAACATGTTGAGCTCGTTGGTGAGCTCGGTCGACCAGGCCTTGTAGGCCTTCTCGATGCGCATGCTGTTGACCGCGTACAACCCATAGTTCGCAATGCCGAAGGCGCGGCCGCGCTCCCAGATGGCATCGTACAGCGCGGCCATCGATCCGATCGGCGGATGCAGCTCCCAGCCCAACTCGCCCACATAGCTCACCCGCAGCGCGCGCACCGGCTGCCCGGCCACGCTGATCTCGCGGGCGCTCAGCCAGCGGAAATCCTCGTTGCCGAGCTTCGCGTCGGTGAGCCCGCTCAACAGCTCGCGCGAACGCGGACCGCTCAGCACGAGCACGCCGCGCTGCTCGGTGACGTCCTCGATGCGCACCTGCTCGCCGGGCGTGAGACTCTGCTGCAACAGGTCGAGGTCGCGCAGTTCCGCGGCGGCAGCCGAGAGCGCGTAGAAGCGATCCTCGCCGAGGCGGCTCACGGTCATTTCCCCGAGGATGCGCCCCTGCGGCGAGAGCATGTGCACCAGCGCGATTCCGCCCACCTTGCGCGGGATTTGATTGGCGCAGATGCGATTCAAGAACGATTCCGCCTGCGGCCCGGAGATGTCGTACTTGGCGAAACCGGTCAGATCGAGAATG
>Ga0181534_10000216_pt1 | contig 42080 bp, 38 predicted proteins | sample PEATcosm2014_Bin_37_FD_119758 | JGI IMG/M metagenome (GOLD analysis project Ga0181534, IMG submission 119758) | Peatland microbial communities from MTU Mesocosm Facility, Houghton, MI, USA - PEATcosm2014_Bin17_10_metaG | ecosystem: Environmental > Terrestrial > Soil > Wetlands > Peat | place... | reverse complement strand
TAGACGTACTCCTCATTGACCACCGCGAACTGCGCGTACCCCCCATCGATGTCCCAGCCGGTGAAGGTCGGGTACAGGCACAGGTTTTCCTTCTCGGCGAGGCAGAAGCGGCACTCACCACAGGTGTGCGCGAGCCACGCGGCACCCACCCGATCACCGAGGGAGAAGCGAGCGGCGTCGGGTCCGAGCGCGTCGACGACGCCCACGATCTCGTGGCCGGGAATCACCAGCGGTCGCCGGGGCGAGAGATCTCCTTCCACGAGATGAAGATCGGTGCGACAGACGCCACAGGCGACCACGCGAAGTCGAATCTGTCCCCGGGTGGGCGTCGGGACCTCGCGCTCGATGGCCACCAGAGGACCCGAGTCCACGGGACCCGGCGTCGAGACCGCCCACGCCCGCATGATCTCAGCCACATCAACCTCCTCCGTACCCCTTTTACTCGTTTTTCGCGCCACAAGTTCGGCGAACCATCGCGACCTCTGGCGCGTCTATAGAGGTATGGGAGATTCTCTTCGCGGGTGCCCGCCACGCCGGTCAGTGCAAGGCTCGAACGATGAGTGAGCTCGCCCTGACGCTGGAGGAGAGTTATCCCCAGTCCGTTCGGACGGCCTACCTCATTCTCGGCAATCGTCCCGACGCCGAAGACGCGGTGCAAGAGGCCTTCCTGCGCGCCTGGAAGTTCCGCAACTCCCTGGCCAAGGAGACCAGTGTTCGCCCGTGGCTGTATCGCGTGGTGGTCAATACGTGTTACTCGAAACTGCGCCAGGACATCGCGCGGCGCGAGCGCCGCGACCCCGACCACGACGTGGACATCACGCTCCTCGACGTCGAGGCGGCCGATCGATTCGCCGCCACCAACGACGTCACCCGCGCCTTGAAGGACCTGCCCGTTCACCTGCGCGTGGTCGTTATTCTTCGCTACTACGCCGACTTGAGCGAGCGAGAGATCGCGATCGCCATCGGACGCAAGCCCGGCACCGTGAAATCTCGACTTCACGAAGCTCGTCGCCGACTGGCCGATCACCCAGCCTTGCGCGATAGCTCGCCCACCCCCACCAGTGAGGAGATCACCGGATGACCATGATTGATGAAGGAGTGCTCAGCGCCGCCCTTCGAGCGACGGGCGACGCGTTCGACGTGTCGGACGCGGCCGCCAGGCGCATCGTGGAGCAGATGCGCGCCGACGACGTCACCCCGGCCACGGGTGTCGCACGACTCCTCGGCCCGCGCGGACGGACCCGCCAGGTCGTGATGGGAGCGGCGGCGCTCGTCGTCGCGGTCGCCGTGGGAGTACCGCTCGCGGCTCACGAGACCCGCCGGCCACTCTCCGTGGCGGGCGGGGCGTACGCGAAGGTCCCGGACCACCAGGGCACTTCTAGAGCCGCGTCGACCGGGGCGAAGACCGTCACCGGCACCGGAGCCGCGGCACCGTACACATCGCTGACCGTGACGCCGACGTCCCTCAAAGCGGGATCGTCCGGCGAGAAGATCGAGTCGACCGGAACGCTCAGCGTGTCGGTGAGAGACGGCCACCTCCACGCCGCGCTCAACCAACTGTCCTCCTTCGTGACGCGCGATCACGGTTTCGTCAACAGCTCACAAGAGTCGACTGGATCGCGCACGCACGGGACCTTTACCTCTGGCACCATCGTCCTTGACGTGCCCCAAGCGTCATTCACCCACTTGGTCGCTCAGGTGGAGCGGGTCGGGCGCACGACGTCGGTGGTGACGAACTCCCACGACGTCACGAGCCAGTACGTGAACCTGCAAGCGCGCATCGACGCGCTGAAGGTGAGTCTGAATCAGTACCTCAGGATCATGACGCGCGCGACCACCATCAGCGGCATTCTCGCCGTCCAACATCAGATCGATCAGATCCAGAGCCAGATCGAACAGGACCAGGGACAACTCAACGTCCTCAACCACGAAACGACCTACGCCACTCTCACGGTGAACGTGGCCACGCCCGCTCACCACCACCCGCCGACACCGCGCTCGGGTATCGACAAGGCCTGGCACAGCAGTGTGAGTGGATTCGTCGCGGGTTTCGAGTGGCTCATCCGCCTCGCCGGACCCGTTCTCTTCGTTCTTCTCGTCCTCGCGGCGTTGTCCACGCTCGCGACACTGAGCTGGCGCACGATTCGGCGCCGGAGACTCTAAAAGGCCCGGTCCCTTTCGGGACCGGGCCTCGCGAAACGCGGGGGCGATTAGGCCGTCGGCGTCTCGTCGCGCGGGGCGAGGGACTCCGCGAGCAAGAGGTACATCTGACGGCGCAGCTCCTTGAGCAGTGCGTCAGCGCGTTCCTTTTGTTCGGTCGTGCCCGCCTCGGCGACCTGGTGCACAGCGACGGCGACGTGGTGCAACGCGGCGCGAAGCGCCATGTCACCTTGGTCGGCGTCGTGCACCATTGACTCCCACGGCGCAGACGCGCGGGGCCGGGAACTCAACTCCGCTCGACCGGCGTCGGTCAGTGTGTACTGACGGCGACCCTCAGTCGTTTCGGAGAGTACGAGCCCCTGGTCCTCGAGCAGCTGCAGCGCCGGGTACAACGACCCAGGACTCGGGCTCCACAGACCTTGGGTCCGCTCGTCCAGTTCCTGCATCATCTCGTATCCGTGCATCGGCCGCTCATTGAGGAGGGCCAAAATAGCCAAGCGAACGTCGCCGCGGCGACCGCGACCTCGTCCTCCCCGACCTCGCATCGAGAACTCACGCTCTCGACCTTCTTCGCGGTGGCCGCCCCGGTGGGGGCCGTGGCGACGACGATCGCCGGAGCGACCCTCTAAGGGGCTGGCGTCGTTACCTTCCGCGTTCCTGCCTCGCCGGAATGGCGAGTGTTCCGAATGATCTCGGTGTGTCATCAACGTATCCTTTCGATAGGTTTGTGACTATAACGATATATCGATAACTATCGTTTGTCAAGTCCCGGGACGTGAAAATCTCAAACTACCTGATCAAATGGGTGCTCCGGGACTACGTGACGGGGTTGCGGACGGCGAATTTGGGATCTTGGTGGGCCCCCGACGCCAACACGTCCACCAGAACCTCCACCGCGTCGTAGACGTCGACGAAGCGCAGATAGAGGGGCGTGAAGCCGAATCGCGCCACGTCGGGGGCCCGAAAGTCTCCCACGACCCCCCGCGCAATGAGCGCCTGGACGATCCCGTACGCCTCGGGGTGCGCCAGCGCGACCTGGCTCCCCCGGCGGGCGTGCTCGCGGGGAGTCACCACCTCAAAGACGCCCGGGAGGCGGGTGTCGACCAGGTCGAGAAAGAGATCCGTCAAAGCCAGGCTCTTTCGGCGCACGTCGTTCATCGAGACGTCGTCGAACACGTCGAGCGCGCCATCGAGGGCGGCCAGGGCGATGATGGAGGGCGAGGAGGTCATGAACTTTCGAATGCCCGGGGCGGCGTCGAAGGTCGGCTCAAAGTCAAAGGGGCGCGCGTGGCCGAGCCACCCGGGCAGAGGATTGTTGAGGAACTCCTGCCACGCCGAACGTACGTAGAGGAAGGCCGGTGATCCCGGTCCGCCGTTTAGGTACTTGTAACCACAGCCCGCGGCAAAGTCGACCAGGGCACCCTCAACGTCGAGGGGCACGGCGCCCGTGGAGTGGGCGAAGTCCCACAGCATGAGCGCGCCGGCCTCGTGGACCTGCGCGGTGACCCCGGCCAGGTCGAGCATCTCCCCCGATCGAAAGTCAACGTGGGTCAGCATCACGAGCGCCACGTCATCGTCGAGCTCATCGGCGAGGGTGTTTCGGTCGATGGCCTTCACCGAGATGGGTCGGCCGGCGAGTTTGGCCATCGCCTCAACGATGTAGAGGTCGGAGTGGAAGTTCAGCGCGTCGGTGATGACGACGTGGCGATGGGGCCGCTGCGCGAGGGCCGCGCCGATAAGTTTGGCGAGCAGGATGGTGAGGGTGTCGGCGACGAGCACCTCACCCGGCCTGGCCCCAATAAGGGGCGCGATGCGCTCACCCACGCTGAGGGGCCGGTCCATCCAGGGACCCCAACTTCGTACCAGACCTCGCGCCCACTGGTTCTCGATGACCTCCTTCACGCGGGACGCGACCGAGCGTGACACCGGACCGAGAGAGTTGCCGTCGAGATAGATCTCGTCCGCGTTGAGGGTGAACCGCTCGCGCAGTGGAGCCAACGAGTCGGCGCCGTCCCGCGCGAGGCAGTCCTCGCGGCTGGTCACAGTATCGACCTCACTTCCCACAGGACCGGGTAGAAGCGGCGTTCGATGGTCGTGTCGAGGTAGGCCAGACCCGCGCTCCCCCCCGTCCCCGGGCGGCGCCCGATCTGACGCGCGGCCATGAGCATGTGCTGGTAGCGCCAGATCGCCAGGTTCTCGTCGTGATCGACCAAGAGTTCGGCGACCGAGTGCAGGGCCGTCAGCTGGGCGCTGTCGTGGGCCAGGTACAGCGCCCGCACCAGATCCAAGAGGTCATCGTTGGCCGACGCGCCCACCGACACGCGCAGGGAGTGTTCAAACCCCGACCAGACGTTGGGGAGTTGGGCCATCTCGGCTAACCAGGTGCGCTGCTCCTGGTCGAAGAAGTCGTAGTTGAGGGTCGCCGGGTTGCCCGCCCCGCTCAAGAACTCAATGGCGCGGAACTGACACGACTGAAAACCCGAGGCGGGATCAAGGGGGTCTCGAAACTGCAGGAAGCCCTCGGGCGACATGGTGTCCAGGAGGCGCAAGTGAGTGAGGAGAAGTTCCTCGACCTCGACCATGCGCCGCAGGTGCGCCGTTGCCCGCCAGGGTTTATTTTCGTGCAGGACCACGGCCGACCGAGTGAGTTCATCGATCATGACCTTGAACCACAGTTCGTAGGACTGATGCACCACGATGAAGAGCAGCTCGTCGGGCGCGTGGTCCGTCAAGGGAATCTGCAGCTTCAGCAGGTCATTGATCCGCAGGTAGGTCGAGTAGTCGGTCCCCTTAGCCACGAGAAGACCTTAGGCCGATCTAGCGGGTGATTGGCTTGTAGCGGAGGCGATGCGGTTGATCGGCGTCAAGACCGAGTCGCTTGTGGCGCTCGGCTTCGTAGTCCGAGAAGTTGCCCTCGAACCAGCGAACCAGGGCGTCGTCCTCGAAAGCGAGGACGTGCGTGGCGATGCGGTCGAGGAACCAGCGGTCGTGGCTGATCACCACGGCGCACCCGGGAAAGTCCAGGAGGCCGTCTTCCAGGGCGCGCAAGGTATCAACGTCGAGGTCGTTGGTTGGTTCGTCCAAGAGCAACACGTTGCCGGCGCTACGGAGCACCTTGGCCAGCTGCACGCGGTTGCGCTCGCCACCGGAGATCTCGCCGACCTTCTTCTGCTGGTCGCTGCCCTTGAAGCCAAAACTCGCGACGTAGGCGCGCGCGTGGATCTCGCGCGTCCCGACCACCATGTGCTCTTGTCCGCCGCTGATCTCGTCGAAGACCGTGTTGTCGGCGTTCAACGTGTCGCGCGACTGGTCGACGTAGGCGAACTGCACCGTGGAGCCCACCTCGATGGATCCGGCGTCTGGTTTCTCCTGACCCACCATCATTCGAAAGAGGGTCGTCTTGCCCGCCCCGTTGGGCCCAATGACCCCGACGATGCCCCCGGGAGGCAGCAGGAAGGTGAGGTCCTCGATGAGGAGGCGGTCTTCGAACCCTTTGGTCAGCCCGTCGGCATTGACCACGACGTCACCGAGACGCGGGCCGGGGGGGATCGCGATCTCCAGTTTGTCCGCGCGTCGATCGGCCGACTCGGACTCGGCCACCAACTGGTTGAAGGAGCTGAGTCGGGCCTTACCCTTGCTCTGGCGGGCCCGCGGCGAAAGGCGGATCCACTCGAGTTCTCTCTCCAGCGACGCTTGACGCGCCTTGTCGGCTTTCTCCTCGGCGGCGAGTCGCGCCTGCTTTTGCTCCAGCCACGACGAGTAGTTGCCCTCCCAGGGAATGCCGTGCCCGCGATCGAGTTCAAGAATCCACTGCGCGGCGTTGTCGAGAAAGTAACGGTCGTGGGTGATGGCGACGACGGTGCCGCTGTACTCCTGCAGGGTGCGCTCGAGCCAGGCCACCGACTCGGCGTCGAGGTGGTTGGTGGGCTCGTCGAGGAGTAACAGGTCGGGCTTGGACAGGAGCAGGCGACACAGGGCGACGCGCCGGCGCTCACCGCCGGACAAGGTGGTGACGTCGGCGTCGGGCGGGGGGAGACGAAGCGCGTCCATCGCGATGTCGAGCGTGCGCTCGAGGTCCCAGGCGTTCGCCGCGTCGATCTTCGCCTGCAGGTCGGACTGTTCGCTCAAGAGTGCGTCAAAGTCGGCCTCGGGATCAGCCATCGCCGCACAGACCTCGTTGAAGCGCAGCAGCAGGTCGCGCTGTTCAGCGACGCCATCGGCCACGTTCCCCACGACATCCTTCGCGGGGTCGAGTTGGGGCTCTTGGGACAGGTAGCCCACACTGAACCCGGGTGTGAGTCGAGCCTCCCCGCTGAAGCCGTCATCTAGTCCGGCCATGATGCGCAGCAGCGAGGACTTCCCAGAACCGTTCGCCCCGATGACCCCGATCTTGGCGCCCGGGTAGAAGGAGAGATTGATGCCCTTGAGGACTTCGCGGTCCGGGGGATAGAAGCGACGTAGGTCTCGCATGGTGAAGATGTATTGAGCAACCACGGACTCCAGTCTGCCCGGTCACGACCGACAGCCGTACATTCGTGGGGGACGTCGTGCGACAGGCCACCACTACACTCAGAAAATGTCTGATGACACGGTCCTGGTGGACGCGCCGCAACGCCACGCCCCCGACTGGATGATCCTGTGCATCGCCTGCATCGCGCAGTTCATGGTCGTCCTGGACGTTTCCATCGTCAACGTCGCCCTTCCACGAATGGGACACGACCTTCACTTCACCGTCTCCAGCGCGCAGTGGGTCATCAACGCCTACGTCTTGACCTTCGCGGGCTTCTTACTTCTCGGGGGACGCGCGGCCGACTACTTCGGTCGCCGCCACGTGTACCTAACGGGAATCGTGGTCTTCACTCTGGCGAGCATCGGCGCGGGACTCGCGCACAACGGCACCGAGATGATCGTCGTTCGCGCGATCCAGGGCGTCGGGGGCGCCATCTTGTCGCCCGCCACCCTGACCATCATCGTCACGACGTTCCACGGACCGCGCCTGCCCAAGGCCATCGGCACCTGGAGTGCCGTCGCCGGTGCGGGCGGCGCGGCCGGCGCGCTGCTCGGCGGCATCCTGACCGGTCTGGTCTCGTGGCGCTGGATCTTTTTCATCAACGTTCCGATCGGTGTGGTGGCGGGAGTGGGCGCGGCCCTCTACCTTCGCGAAATGCGCAACAAGGATGCGACCTCCAAGCTTGACGTCACCGGCGCCGTCTTTGTCACCGGCGGCCTGGCGTCGGTCATCTACGCCGTCGTCAACACGACAAACCACCGCTGGACCTCCACGTTCACGCTGGAGTGGCTGATCGCGGGCCTGGTGCTGCTCAGCATCTTCTTCTTCTGGGAGGCCCGAGTCGCCTCGCACCCGTTGGTGCCGTTTCGGATCTTCCGTTCGCGATCGCTCTCCACCGCCAATGGCGTGATGGTGCTGGTCGGCGGCGTGTTCTTCGCCATGTGGTATTTCCTGACCTACTACTTCCAGTTGGTCCTGGGCTTTGGTCCCGTGAAGGCCGGCCTCGCCTTCGTGCCGACCGCCATCGCCATCATTCTCGGGGCGCAGATCTCCTCACGGCTCATCGCGAGGGCCGGGGTACGGCCGCTTCTGCAGATCGGGGCGACGTTGGCGACCCTGGGCTTCTTCTGGCTCTCGCTCATCAAGACCGACAGCAACTACTGGGCGCACGTCTTTGCGCCCTCCTTTATCACCGCGTTCGCCATGGGTCTGTTGTTCTCGCCCTTGGCCATGGCGGCGACGTCCGACGTCGACCGGGCCGACGCCGGTCTCGCCTCCGGCGTCCTTAACACCGCGCGCCAAGTCGGAGGCTCGCTGGCCCTCGCCGCTCTCGCCACCATCGCCACCGACCGCACCAACTCGTTGCTTCACGTGGTGTCGCCCCACGCGGCGCTCACGGCCGGGTATCAGCGCGCCTTTCAGATCTCGGCCGTTATCACCCTGGTGGCCCTGGCGGTCACCTTTCTCCTCCCGCGCATGACGGGTCGAGCCCGTCCCGTCTAAAGAATCGGTTTCGGGGGAGTTAATACCGCAGTACCGGGCCGTGTCGCCCCCAAACGCCCGATCATTCGGCGCTAGTGTCACGGTTGTCAAATCCATTAGTGCGGTGCGCCACGTCGGGAGCTCGCCGCACTGAGGACAGCCTTTCACGGGTTGCTAAACGAATAAGGGAGAATTTCATGGGGAGAATTCGTCGCCTCGTTATGTTGCTTGGAGCCAGCACTTTGGTTCTCGGCACCTTAACGGTGAGCTTGGCTTCGGGCTCGGGGCCGGCTTCGGCCGCCACCACGTTCAAAGCCTGCGTGGTCACCGATACGGGTGGTATCAACGACAAGTCGTTCAACGAGTCGGCGTGGGATGGTCTGAAGGCCGCGCACGCCAAGGAGAGCAACATCTCGGTCCAGTACCTGTCGTCGACATCGTCTTCCGACTATGCGCCGAACATCAATAGCTTCATCTCGAAGGGTTGCGGCATCATCATCACCGTCGGATTCTTGATGGACGCGGCGACGGCGGCGGCGGCGAACGCTCACCCCAGTCAGAAGTTCGCGATCGTCGACGACGCGCCCACGGTCAAGGCCGGAACGCACGTCTTGGCGCTGCAGTACGAGACCGACCAGGCTGGATTTCTCGGAGGCATTCTGGCCGCCGGCATGTCCAAGACCGGCACGGTCGCCGTGTACGGCGGCGAGAACTTCTCCGCGGTGACCCTCTACATGAACGGGTACGTCGCGGGCGTTCGCTACTACGACCAGAAGTACGGCAAGAAAGTCAAGGTGCTCGGCTGGACTCCCGGTAAGGGCGCCTGCAGCCTCGCGACCTGCGCCGGTACCGGAACATTCATCGGTAACTTCACCGACCAGACCGCCGGCAAGACCGACACGACGACCTTCTTCTCCGAGGGGGCCGACATTGTCTTCCCCGTCGCGGGATCAGTCGGTCTCGGTTCGGTCGCCGCAGCTCAGGCCGCCGGCCCCGGTCACTACGTGATGTGGGTGGACAGCAACGGTTGTGAGTCGGACGCCGCGGACTGCAAGTACTTCGTCGGTACCGTGGCCAAGGGCGTCGAGCCTTCGGTCGAAGCCGCCGTGTTGTCGGCCGCCAACGGCACCTTCAAGCCTGGCTCCTACATCGGTACGCTGGCCAACGATGGCACGCAGCTGGAGTACGGCGGCGTCATGATCCCCGCCGCACTGAAGGCGAAGATCGCGGCCGCCAAGGCCGGCATCATCGCGGGCACGATCTCGGTCAACCCGAACAAGTACCCGGCCACGCCGAAATAGCGAGCACCTCGCTGACGACAAAGACCCGGGGATCTCCCCGGGTCTTTGTCGTTGGCATACGATGAGACCTCATGCAACTTGAACTGCGCGGTATAACGAAGCAATTCGGTTCGCTTACCGCCAACGACCACATCAGCCTCAAGGTGGAGCCCGGTCAAATTCATTCGCTGCTCGGCGAGAACGGTGCGGGCAAATCCACCCTGATGAACGTCCTCTTCGGGCTGTTGCACCCCGATGAAGGCGAGATCCTGATCGACGGCGAGGTCGTGAAGTTCGCCGACTCTGGCGACGCCGTGCGACGGGGCATTGGCATGGTGCACCAACACTTCATGTTGGTTCCCGTCTTCACGGTGGCGGAGAACGTGGTCCTGGGCTTTGAACCCACGACGTACCTCAACCGCGTCGACTACAAAAAAGCCACCAACGACATTCGCGAACTCTCGCGACAGTTCAAGCTCGAGGTCGACCCGAACGCCGTCGTGGAGTCTCTGCCGGTGGGAATCCAGCAGCGCGTGGAGATCCTCAAGGCGCTCAGCCACGACGCGGAGCTCCTCATCCTCGACGAACCGACCGCGGTCTTAACGCCCCAGGAGATCGACGCCTTAATGGTCATCATGCGCTCGCTGGCCGACGCGGGCAAGTCGATTCTCTTCATTACTCACAAGCTCAAGGAAGTGAAGGCCATCGCCGACGTCATCACCGTCATTCGGCTGGGTCGGGTGGTCGGAACGGCCGAGCCGAGCGCGAGCGAGGGCGAGCTGGCCACCATGATGGTGGGGCGAGAAGTCCAACTCGTCGTCCAGAAGTCGCAGTACACGCCGGGCGCCAACGTCCTTGAGGTTCGCGATCTCGTGGTACTGGACGACCGTGGTCTGGTCGCCGTCGATCACGTCTCGCTCGACGTGCGAGAAGGCGAGGTGCTGGCCCTGGCGGGCGTACAGGGCAACGGGCAGACCGAGTTCGTCGAAGCCTTGGTCGGTATGCGCCACGTCGAGTCGGGCTCCATCATGCTGCACGGCAAGGAGATCGCCAACCGCACGCCGCGCCAAGCGCTGGACGCGGGACTCGGTCACATCCCCGAGGACCGTCAGCGCGACGGGTTAGTCCTCACCATGTCGGTCGCGGACAATCTGGTGCTCAACACGCCCCGCAAGCCGCCCTTCGCCCGCCGAGGAACGAGAAATCTTGCGGCCGTCAACGCCAACGCCGAGACGCTCGTGCGCGACTTCGACATCCGGACCTCGTCGATTGCGGCCCCCGCCGGATCCCTCTCGGGAGGTAACCAACAGAAAGTCATCGTGGCCCGAGAGCTCTCTCGCGACCTGGAGTTCCTCGTGGCCTCCCAACCGACCCGCGGCCTCGACGTCGGCTCCATCGAGTACGTGCACAACCAGATCATCGAGTTCCGCAATCGCGGCAAGGGTTCACTCATCGTGAGTTCCGAACTCGATGAGGTGTACGCGCTGGGCGACCGGATCGCCGTCATGTACGAAGGCCGGATCGGGGGCGTCGTCGATCCCACGATCAGCCGCGAGTCGATCGGTCTCTTGATGGCGGGAGCGACCATGGAGGCGGCCGGTGTCTGATCTCGCGGTGCCCCCGCTAAGGAACCAGAAGCCGTCGCTGTGGGCGCGCTACACCTCGGCGAACCCCCTTCTGATCGCGGCCCTGGCCCTGGTGCTCGGCTTAGTTTTTGGCGCCATCGTGATCGCCGTGACGACGCCCGTGGTCCTCGACGCCTGGCGAGGTATTTTTCACCACTGGGACGGACTTCCCCACGCCCTCAACGTGACGTTCGACAACGTCGGCGCCGCCTATCGCGCGATCTTCACGGGATCGGTCGTCGACCCCCAGGGTTTCTGGCACTCCCTCACCACCGGCAAGGGCTGGCCCAACACGCTCACCCCGATCTCGGAGACGCTGACCTACGCCACGCCCCTCGTCATCGTGAGCATCGGCGTTGGCATCGCGTTCCAGACCGGACTCTTCAACATCGGGGCCAACGGTCAGGCGGTGATCGGCGGAATCGCGGGAACCGTCATCGGCTCCATGATCAACTTGCCCACGTTCATCCATCTGCCCTTCTCACTGATCGGCGCGATCGTCGGCGGCATGGTGTGCGGGGCGATACCGGGATTGCTCAAGGCGTACACCGGCGCGCACGAAGTCATCGTGACCTTGATGTTCAACTACGTGACCTACGCGTTCTTACTTTTCGCGGTGCTCTCCACTCCGTTTCAACAGCCCGGTCAGTCCAACGACATCTCGCGCACGCTGGATCCTTCGGCCATTCTGGCTCCCCTCTTTGGGACCAGCTCCGGCCTGCGCGTCAGTTATGGAATCTTCGTCGCCATCGCGGTCGTGGTCTTTGCCTGGTGGCTGCTCGATCGCTCGTCTCTCGGTTTTGACTTTCGCGTGGCCGGGGCCAACCCGTCGGCGGCTCGCGCGTCGGGGATCAACGCGCGCTACGTCATCGTCGTGTCCTTTCTCATCTCGGGCGGACTCGCCGGACTGGCCGGTTTCGTCCAGGTGGCCAGCACCACCCACTACATCGACGGCGGCTTCCTGATCGGCAACGCCGGCATCGGCTTTACCGCCATCACGGTGGCGCTGCTCGGACGAAATCGTCCCATGGGAATTGTCTGGGCCTCTCTGCTCTTCGCGGCGCTGAGCGTCGGTGGGCGCAACATGCAGGCGTCGACCGGAATCCCCCTGGACCTCGCGACGGTCATCCAGTCGGCCATCGTGCTCTTCGTGGCGACGCCGGTGCTGGTCAAAGAGATCTTCCGGCTGAAGAAGGCGCCGACCTCGACCTTGCAGTTGGCGACGACGGGATGGGGAACGTGAGCCTCGTCACCCCCGTCACCGAGAGCAACTCACCCGTCGCGCGCAATCGGCGCACCCGGGTCATCGCCGGCATCATCATGGCGATCGGCCTCTTTTCGCTCTTCGTTTTTGGTCTCGGCACCCACGCGGGCTCGCACGCGTCGTTGACCTTCGACCCGCTCAACCCCACCAATGGACCCTGGCACCTCGCCGCGCTGACCTTCGATGCCCACTGGACGAACATTGGGCTCGGGATCGTCATGATCGCGATCGGCGTTGAGGTCTTCTGGCGTGAGCCGCGCCGATTCGTGATGGGTCGATTCGGGATCGTCGCGCTGCTCTTCCTGTTCACTCTGCTGGTGTGGTCGGCGAGGGGCCCGGGACCCTCACCGATCAACTACATCAACGTCACCTCGTTGCTGGTCAGTGCCTCGGCGACGGTGATGGTCTTGATCTTCGGCTCGCTGTCGGGAATCATGTGCGAGCGCGCGGGGGTGGTGAACATCGCCATCGAAGGTCAGTTCATCGCCGGCGCGTTTCTCGGCAGCATGATCGCCTCGACCACCGGCAACTTCTTCTACGCCGCCGTTGGCGGCATCGTCGTCGGCGGATTGGTCGGACTGGTACTGGCGTTCTTCTCGCTGCGCTATCAATCTGACCAGATCATCGTCGGCATTGTGCTGGTCACCATGTTGAGCAGTCTGTCGTCGTACCTCAACCTCCAGGTCTTAACTCCCTTCCCGAACTTCAACACCGGCAACACCGCCAGCAACATCGCGATCCCGCTCCTGCACAAGATTCCTCTCATCGGGCCGGTCTTCTTTAATCAGAACGGCTTTTGGTACGCGATGCTGATCCTGCTCGGCGTGGTGAGCTTCGCCCTCTTTAAGACCCAGTACGGACTTCACGTTCGCGCCGTCGGCGAGCACCCCAAAGCGGCCGCCACGGTCGGCATCCACGTGATTCGCCTGCGCTACATCAACGTCGTCCTCGGCGGCGCCATCGCCGGCCTCGGCGGGGTCGCCTTCATGGCCACCCAGGGTCAGTTCCAGGTCGGCTACACCTCGGGACTGGGCTACATCGCGCTCGCCGCCATGATCTTTGGCCGCTGGCGTCCCTCGGGGGCCGTGGTGGCCTCCATCATTTTCGGGTTGTCGGTCGCCCTCTCGTACGAACTGGTCACGTACTCGGTACCGGTGTCGCTCTACGTCCTGCAGATGTTCCCCTACCTCATCACCATCGCGGTGGTGGCGGGTCTGATCGGACGGGTTCGCCCGCCCGCGGCCGACGGCCAGCCCTACATCCCGGGCTAGTCCGCGCCGAGCCCTCCGACCACGTACGCCGACGCGTTCATGGCCTCTTCGAGCGCCCGCTCGGGACTTTCCTCACGCAGGCGCGCCCCCAGGTACGTTCCGTTCGCGGCGTCGCCCGCCCCCGTCGTGTCGAGCACCGCGACGTCGTGGGCGCTCACGCGAGTACGAGTCTCGCCCACCGCCGCGATCGCGCCGAGGGCGCCCCGGGTGATCACCACTTCGTGGAACCGGGCCGCCAGAAACTCCAGGGCGTCATTGGCGTCACTCGCACCCGTTAGCGCGAGAGCTTCTTCCTCGTTGGCGAAGAGGTGCGAGGCGCCGCTCGCCGCCTCCAGAAACACCTCCGGAGTCATCTCACGCAGGGGCGACACCGAGCACACGTCAACCGACGCGCTGCGCCGGCGCTCGCGCGCGAGCGCGAGGGCCGCGACGCCGAGAGCCCGCGTCGCCGGGTCGAGCAGGGTGTAGCCCGAGACGTGGAGATGGTCGAAGGGCACCGCGAGTCGTCCCCGCACGAACGCCTCACTCAGCCGGGAGTTGGCCCCACGGTCGGTCAGCATGGCGCGCTGGCCCTCATCACCCACGAGTGCGACCACCGTTCCCGTCGGGGCGTCCACGACCTCGAGCTGGGCGGTCACGTTCGCACTCCGCAAAGCCTCACGCACGATGGTCGCCGCGGCGTCGGGCCCGGCCGCCCCGATGTAGATCACTTCGTGACCACCGGTGGCGACGGCCAACGCGAGGCTCGCCCCCGAGCCGCCGCGGGCCACGCGAATACTCGAGGGAGTGTCGCTGGTGGGAGCGATCGGCGCGAGACGGCGTACGACGACGTCGAGCATCACGTCGCCCACGACGACCACGCGGCGCGTCACGAGATCGTCGCTAGCGAGACGGCAATCTCCCCCGCGAGGGCGGCGTTCGCCACCACGAGATCTCGATTCACTTGCACGCTCACCCCCGCGGTATGACGCGCAAACTCGGCCAACAGGGCGGGGGTGACGTCCTTGCCGGTGACTCCTTGCAGAGAGACCAGCGACAGAGCACGAGCGAGGGCCTCGTCGTGGCGGGTTCGATCCAACTCCTGGTGCGCCGCGACCGGGTTGGCCACGAGAAAACCCGTCGGGGAGAACTGACGGTGCGTGAGAAAGGCGGCGGCCGCTTCGTCCGCGCTCGCCAGCGCCCAGTCCACAGTGAATCCGCTCTCCCTCAGGTAAAAACCGGGAAACTGACGCGTTTGAAATCCGGCTACCGGGACGCCGAGGGTGTCGAGGCGCTCGAGGGTCGCGCCCACGTCAAGAATCGACTTCACGCCCGAGGCGACGACCAGCACCGGCGTCCTCGCCATCGCGGCCAGGTCCGCCGACTCATCGAAGCTCGTCGCCGCGTCACGATGCACCCCTCCGAGCCCGCCGGTCGCCATGACCGAGACGCCGACGCGGTGCGCCACGACGATCGTCCCGGCGACGGTCGTGGCCCCGTCGGTCCCGCTGGCCAGCGCCAACCCGAGATCGCGGGCCGAGAGTTTGGCCGCGTGACGATCACGGTCGGCCAGTTGTTCGAGCTCGCCACCGGTGAGGCCCACGACCACGCGGCCGTCCAGCACTCCGATCGTGGCCGGCGTCGCGCCGCTCTTGCGCACGGCCGCTTCGCACTCGCTCGCGACTTCAAAGTTAACGGGCGCCGGCAGGCCCTGAACGATGATGGTGGTCTCGAGGGCGACAACGCCGCGGCCCTCACTTAGGGCGGACGTGACCTCGTCCGAGACGGTGATGGCGGGAATTCGAAAGTTGCTCACGCAGCGCAAAGTGTACAGTGAGGGGCGTGAGCGCAGCCCCCGAGATCGCGTGGGCGCAGTTGCGCGCCCTCGCCGTTGAGGCGGCGACTCGGTCCTACGCTCCCTACTCACACGTGAGCGTCGGCGCGGGAGCGCTGTGCTCGAGTGGCCAGCTGGTCTCTGGTTCCAACATTGAAAACGCGAGTTATGGACTCACGCTGTGCGCCGAGTGCTCGCTGGTGAGCGACCTCGTACGCTGTGACGGCGGACGTCTCGTCGCGGTGTCGATCGTGGCCGGGGACGGCCTGCCCATCGCGCCGTGCGGACGCTGTCGCCAACTGCTGTTCGAGCACGGCGGAAACGATCTTCTGCTGGACGCCGGAGACAACGACCCGCCCCGTCGTCTGGGCGAACTGCTCCCCGACGCCTTCGGCTCCAACGACTTAGGTACGCGACGCAACCGGTGATCGACTTCTCGGCACTCGACGTCATCGCTACCAAACGCGACGGACACGAACTCAGTGACGAGATGATCAGTTGGATCCTCGCCGGCTACGGCTCGGGCGAGGTGGCCGACGAGCAGATGTCGGCGCTCCTGATGGCGATCTTCTTTCGGGGCCTCAACGACCGCGAGCTGCGTACTTGGACCGATCGCATGATCGCCTCCGGTGAACGGCTCGACCTGCGTAACCTCTCTCGACCGACCGTCGACAAGCACTCCACCGGCGGGGTGGGCGACAAGATCTCCCTCATCCTCGCGCCGCTGGTCGCGGCGTGCGGCGCCGCCGTCCCCCAACTGTCGGGGCGCGGACTCGGCCACACCGGGGGAACCCTCGATAAGCTCGAGTCGATTCCCGGGTGGCGAGCGCAACTGACGCTGGAGGAGATTCGCGAGCAACTCGAGAGCGTCGGCGCGGTCATCTGCGCCGCGGGGGCCTCGCTCGCCCCGATCGACCGGCGACTGTACGCGCTGCGCGACGTGACCTCGACGGTGGAGTCAATCCCCTTGATCTCGTCGTCGATCATGTCGAAGAAGATCGCCGAAGGGACCGAAGCGCTGGTCCTGGACGTCAAGTTTGGCCGGGGCGCCTTTATCAAGCACGTCGACGTGGCCACGGAACTGGCGCACACCATGGTGCGCCTCGGCCTCGAGCACGGGGTGAAGACGGTGGCGCGACTGACGCCCATGGGGTCACCGCTCGGGCGGGCCGTGGGCAATGCCTTGGAGGTCAACGAGTCCGTGGACGTTCTGCGCGGGGGCGGTCCCCTCGATGTGCGCGAGCTCACGGTGGAGCTGGCGCGGGCCATGTGCGAACTGGTCGGGATCAACGCCGACCCGGCGGCCCGACTCGATGACGGCAGCGCCTACGAGGTCTATCGCGCCATGATCGCGGCCCAGGGTGGGGATCCCGAGGCGGTCCTCTCCCCCGCTCCCTGGTGCGACGAGGTACGCGCGACCCAGTCGGGGATCGTGCACGACGTGGACGCGTTGAGAGTCGGCGTGGCCGCCTGGCGACTCGGCGCCGGACGGTCCAAGAAGGAAGACGCGGTGAGCGCGGGAGCCGGCGTGATCTGTCTCGCCCGCGAGGGGGACCGCGTCGAGGAGGGTCAGCCACTTTTTGAGTTGTACGCGGACGACGACTCGCATCTCGAGGCCGGTCGCCACGCGATCCGCGACGCCGTCACGATCAGGGACAGCCCCTACACCGCGACCCTGGTCTCGCGGCCCCTCATTCGAGATTGACCCGTCGCTAGCCTGGGCCCATGACGACTACGCCCTTGACGCTGGATCTAATTCGCCGGGCTCCGAAGGTTTTGCTGCACGAGCATTTGGACGGGGGTCTGCGCCCCGAGACCGTTCTCGAACTGGCTCGCGAGGTGGGCTACCGCGGTCTGCCCACCGACGACCCCGATGAGCTTCGCCGGTGGTTCGTGGTGGACACCCCCGGCAGTGACCTCGTTGGCTACCTCGAAGGATTCGCCCACACCACCGCCCTCATGCAAACGAGAGATCAACTCGAGCGCGTGGCCGCCGAGTGCGCGATCGATCTGGCCCGAGATGGCGTGGTCTACGCCGAGGTGCGCTTCGCCCCCGAGCTGCACCTGGCCGGCGGACTCACGTTGCCCGAGGTGGTGCACGCGGTCGTAGATGGCTTTTCCCTCGGCACCAAAGAGGCGGCCAACGAGGGACACCGCATCGTGGTGCGAACGTTGCTGTCCGCGATGCGCCAGGCCACCCTGAGCGAGACCATCGCTCAACTGGCGATCGACTTTCGCGACGAAGGCGTCTGCGGGTTCGACATCGCCGGCCCCGAGGACGGTTTCCCGCCCACCAAGCATCTGCGGGCCTTTCACCTCATCCAGCGCGAAGACTTTCACCTGACCATTCACGCGGGTGAGGCGTTCGGACTGCCCTCAATCTGGGAGGCCGTGCAGTTCTGCAACGCCGAGCGTCTGGGACATGGGGTGCGCATCGTCGACGACATCCACGAGGTGGACGGCCACTACCAACTCGGCCGCCTCGCGAACTACGTCCGCGATCGTCGAATCCCTCTGGAGGTCTGTCCGACGTCCAACGTCCACACCGGCGCCGCGGCCTCCATCGCCACCCACCCCATCGGACTCCTCAAGCGCTTGCGCTTTCGCGTCACCCTGAACACCGATAACCGTCTGATGAGCGGGATCAAGCTCTCCAGTGAGTTTGCGACCTGCGCCGCCGCCTTCGGTTGGGACCTCGCCGACATGGAGTGGCTGACGTTGAACGCGGCCAAGAGCGCCTTCTACGAGTTCGACACCCGCCTGGCCATGATCAATACGGTGATCAAGCCGGGCTACGCGGCGCTGCGCGAGCTACCCGCTCAGTAGCTCCGCGAGACTCGCCAGCAGTCGCTCGCTGGTCCCCTTCGCGCGGGTCCGCTGTTCGACCAGCGACCCCTCGCGCGGCGGCGTCACTTCCACGTAGGCCTTCACCTTGGCCTCGGTGCCCGACGGGCGCACCACGACGCGGCCCGTGGCGCCGAGTCCGAGCCACACGCCGTCAGTGGGCGAGAGGCCGCGAAAACCCTGAGCCAAGTCGCTGACCTCGGTGACGCTCACCCCGCCCAGGTCGCGGGGTGGCCGGTTCGTCAGGTCGGTGACTCGTTGACGCAGTTGCCCGAGTCCCTCGGGGCCCTCCGCGCGGATCGACAACTGCGTGTTCGCGTGAACTCCGTAGAGGGACTCAATCTCGTCGAGGCGCGCGAGCAGCGACGAGCCTCGCGCCACGAGATCGTTCGTGAGGGTGGCGAGAGCCAGCGCCGCCGACAGCCCGTCTTTGTCGGCCACGTTCGCGTCCACGGCAAAGCCCAGAGCCTCTTCGTAGGCGAAGCCCAGTTGGCCCGGGCCCGCCGAGCGCGCGAGCCACTTAAAGCCCGTCAGCGTCGTCGTGTAGGGCACGTCGTGCGCCCGGGCCATCTTTTCGAGCAGGGTCGATGACACGATGGTCGTCGCCACGCTCTGTCCTCGATCGTGAATGCCCTCGATGAGCGACGAGGCGAGCAGCCAGCCAATCTCGTCGCCGCGCAGTACGCGCCACCCTTCGCCGTCGCGCACGGCCGCCCCGAGACGATCGGCGTCGGGGTCGTTGGCGATGATGAGCGTGGAGTTCGCGGCGCGGGCCGTCTCGATCGCGAGGTCCAGGGCGCCGGGTTCTTCGGGGTTCGGAAAGGCCAGCGTGGGAAACGAACCGTCCGGTTCGAACTGTCGCGCCACGGTGGTCACCTGGGAGAAGCCGGCCTTCGCGAAGAGGCGCGTCATGGTCGCCCCGCCCACGCCGTGCAAGGGCGTGTAGGTGATGGCCAGGTCGCTCTCCTTGGTCGCGTGAAACCGTTCGACCACGTGGTGCCGATACTCCCCCAGGACCGACTCGGGCACGTAGGAGTGCAGGAAACTTCCGCGATCCCCGAGCGCGGCGTCGGACGCCGCGCGCATGTGACGTTCGACGATCTCGTCGTCCGGCGGCACGATCTGTGCTCCGTCGCTGGCGTAGAGCTTGTAGCCGTTGTCCTCGGGCGGGTTGTGACTCGCGGTGATCATGATGCCCGCCGCGGCGCGCAGGGACTTCACGCAGTACGCGACGAGCGGGGTCGGCAGCGCCGACGGCATCTCGTAGACCACGGCGCCGGCCCCCAGGAGCACCGACACCACTTCGTCATTGAACGACGCCGAGCCGCGACGTCCATCCCGGCCGACCACGACACCGCGACTCGCGTCCACACCGATCTCTCGCATCCAGGACAGTACGCCCATCGTCGCTCGCCGCACGGTCGCTCGGTTCATCCCGGCCGGACCCGCCATCTCGGGACCGCGCAGCCCGGCCGTGCCGAAGGTGAGCGGCGTGCCAAATCGTCGCTTCAGTTCCGCCTCGTCGCCGGTGGCCAGCAGCGAGGTCAACATGTCGCGGTCGTCCGGGTCGGGGTCACGCGCGATCCACGCTTCTACGTCGCTTCGCAGAGCGTCGTTCACAGGATGGCCAGCACGTCGGACAGCAGGGCGCCGAGCGACGCGGCCGCTTCCTGACCGGCTTCGAGAACCTCTTGATGGCTCAACGCACCGTCGCCCACTCCGGCGGCGAAGTTGGAGACCAGGCTGAGACCGAGGACGTCGGCCCCGAGGTGACGAGCGGCGATCGCTTCGAGCACCGTGGACATGCCCACCAGTGAGGCGCCGAGCGTCTCGGCCATGTGGATCTCCGCGGGGGTCTCGTAGTGCGGCCCGCGAAAACCCATGTAGACGCCCTCGGTGAGCTCCGGTCGCGCGCGACGCAAGTCCTGGCGAAGTTGCGCGCTGTAGAGGTCCGTGAGATCAACGAACCGGGCGGCGTACCCGGCCGGGGGCGCGTACCCTTCGAGGGGCGAGGTCGCAGTGAAGTTAAGGTGGTCGCGGATGATGACGACCCGCCCGGGAGGGATCGCGGGGTCGAGTCCCCCGGCCGCGTTGGTGAGGACAATCTTTCGGGCGCCGGCGGCGATGACCGTTCGCACCGGGTGCGCCACCTCGGACGCGCTGTGGCCCTCGTAGAGATGAACGCGACCGGCGACGAGGGCGATGTTCGCGCCGTCGACCACGACCGAGAGGATCTCGCCGCGGTGTCCGGCGACCGTGGGCGCAAAGAATCCGCTCAGCTGCGCGACGTCAACGACGCTGTTCGGCGAGCCCAGGGCGACGGCGCCCTCCTTCCACCCCGAGCCGAGCACGACGGCGACGTCGTAGGAGTCGACCCCACTTCGCTCGCGCAGTTCCTCCGCCGCGCGCTCGGCCAACTCATAGGGGTTGGTCATCACTGCCCGATCGTGTGCCACACGGTGGACGTCTCGACAAAAGCGCGCAGACGACCCAGGGGACTCCCCCCGTCGCTCGGGCGAAGGACCCGCTTGATGGATCCCGCGGCCAGTGAGGCCAGCTCGTCGGCGAAGGGTTCCTCGACGCCCGCGAGATCGATGCCGTCCACGTCTTCGTGCGCGGCGAGCGTGGGCGCCAACTCTCCCGTAAATCCGGTCACGACATTGAGGACGCCACCGGGAAAGTCGGCGGTCGCGGTCATCTCGCCGAGCAACACCGCGGGCGTCGGGCGTCGCTCGCTGGCCACCGCGACCACGGCGTTCCCCACGCAGATCGGTGCGAGGACCGCGTCGACAAAGCCCTCCAGCGAGGAGTCCTGCTCGGCGAGGACGGCGACGACGCCACTAGGTACCGGAACCGAGAAGTTAAAGAAGGGGCCGGCGACCGGATTTGCCGAGCCGAGGATCTGGGCGATCTTGTCCGTCCATCCCGCGTACCAGACAATCCGATCGATCGCCCGCTCGACGCTGTGCTGGGCCGCCTTTCCCTTTAGTCCTTCGGCACGACCGACGTGCTCAGTCAGCTCGTCGCGGCGCGACTCCGCCATCTCGGCCAGTCGATAGATCACCTGGCCTCGGTTATAGGCGGTCCGCGACCACCACTTCGCCTGGGCCGCCCGAGCGGCCACGACGGCGTCGCGAAGGTCCTTCCTCGAGCCTTGGGCCACGTTGGCGAGGAACTCTCCCGAGGCCGACAGCACTTCGTAACTGCGACCCGACTCCGATCGCGGGAAGGCGCCATTCACCAGCAGTTTGTAGGTCTTTCGAACGTCGAGGCGATCAGACATCGAGGTACGCCTCCAGGCCGTGTCGCCCGCCCTCACGACCGAAGCCCGACTCGCGAACTCCGCCGAAGGGACTGGTTGGGTCGAACCGGTTGTAAGTATTGGCCCAGATCACGCCGGCGCGCAGGCGCTGCGCGACCCACAGCGTGCGACTGCCCTTTTCGCTCCAGACGCCACACGCGAGCCCGTAGTTGGTGTTGTTCGCTTTGGCCACCGCCTCTTCGGGCGTGCGAAATGTCAGCACGGAGAGCACCGGGCCGAAGATCTCTTCGCGAGCAATGCGGTGCGACTGGGCGACGTCGGCAAAGATCGTGGGCGCAAACCAGTAGCCCTTGTCGGGCAAGACGCACGAGCTCGTGTAGCGCGTCGCCCCCTCCGTCTCGCCGTACTGGGTCAGTTCCTCGATCCGGGCGAGTTGAGCCGCTGAGTTGATGGCCCCGACGTCAGTGTTCTTATCCATCGGGTCGCCAACTCGAAGTTGGTCCACCCGCCGCACCAATCGGCGCAGCACCTCGTCAGCGATGGACTCCTGCACCAAGAGACGCGACCCCGCGCAGCACACGTGACCCTGATTGAAGAAGATGCCGTCGATGATGCCCTCGATCATCTCGTCGATGGGCGCGTCCTCGAAGACGATATTCGCGCCCTTGCCACCCAACTCCAGTGTCAGATGCTTGTGCGACACGGCGATCCGCTGTTGAATGTATCGCCCCACCTCCGTCGAGCCGGTAAAGGCGATCTTGTCGACGTCGGGATGATCAACGAGGGCGGCGCCGACCGAACCGTCACCGGTAACGATGTTCACCACGCCCGGGGGAAGTTCCGCCTGCTGGAGAATCTCGGCCAGCACCAGCGCGCTGAGGGGCGTCGTCTCGGCGGGCTTCAAGACGCAGGTGTTACCGGTCGCCAGGGCCGGGGCTAGCTTCCAGGCCGCCATGAGCAGCGGAAAGTTCCACGGAATGATCTGACCGGCGACGCCGAGCGGTTGCGGACGTGGACCAAAGCCGGCGTAGTCGAGCTTGTCGGCCCAACCGGCGTAGTAGAAGAAGTGCGCGGCGGCCAGCGGAATGTCAATATCGCGCGACTCGCGAATGGCCTTGCCGTTGTCGAGGGTCTCGACGACGGCCAACTCTCGTGAACGCTCCTGAATAAGGCGCGCGATGCGATAGAGATACTTCGCTCGCTGCGCGCCGGTCGTCGTCGACCACACTTTCTCGTACGCGTGCCGCGACGACGCCACGGCGCGACCGACGTCCTCGAGGGACGCTTGGGCGACCCGGGCGAGCGGCGACTCGGTCGCGGGGTTGAGGGTCTCGAACGACGCGTGACTTTCCGGGTCGGTGAACTCTCCCTCGAGAAAGAGCCCGTAACTCGGACGAAGGTGCGCGACGCTGGGCGATTCCGGCGCCGGGTCGTAGACCATGGAGCCGAGCGGAGAGGTCAGATCGTCACTCATCAGTCCCCACTGAACTCGTCGGGACGGACGTAGGCGCCGGTGCGCTGCTTGCGACGCTGCATGAGGAGATCATTGAGCAGCGACGACGCACCGAAGCGAAACAGATCGGGCGTGAGCCAACTCGCCCCCACCGTCTCATTCACGAGCACCAGGTAGCGCAGGGCGTCCTTCGATGTTCGGATGCCCCCCGCGACCTTCACGCCCACCAGTTCCCCGTAGGTCTCGGCGAAGTCGCGCACGGCTTCGAGCATGACGAGAGCGTTGGGCAGGGTGGCCGACACCCCCGCTTTGCCGGTTGAGGTCTTGATGAAGTCGGCGCCACCGAGCATGGCGATCCAACTCGCCCGGCGAACGTTGTCGTAGGTCGCGAGTTCGGCCGTTTCCAGGATGACCTTGAGATGCGCCGCCCCACAGGCTTGCTTCACCGCGACGATCTCGTCGAGCACCTGACCAAGTCGACCCGAGAGATACGCGCCGCGATCGATCACCATGTCGATCTCATCGGCGCCCGCTTCGACGGCGTCACGCACGTCGAGCAACTTCACGTTCATCGACGAGCGGCCCGAGGGAAAGGCCGTCGCCACGGCGGCCACCTTTACCGACGACCCCTGCAGGACGTGGCGCGCCTGGGCCACCAGGTCCGGATAGACGCAGACGGCGGCGGCGCTGGGCACGTCACCGTCTGACGGGTCGGGTCGACGCGCTTTGGCACAGAGTGACGCCACCCTTCCGGGCGTGTCCGAACCCTCCAGCGTCGTGAGATCCACCATGGATATCGCGAGATCGAGGGCGGCCAGCTTTGTCGATTTCTTGAGAGAGCGAGTCGCCAACTTGGCGGCTCGCGCCTCGGCGCCGACGGCGTCGACACCCGACAGCCCCCCGAGCAGGGCGCGCAACGCACCCTCTGACTCAACGATCGGACGCGACGCGCGGGCCGGAACACGGACTCCTCGTTCGTCGGCGGTGACCGGGCGAAGTGGGGCGATACTCACCTGGCTCACGCTAGCAACCTCTTTATCGACGACCTCAGGAAAGGGCTTCACGAAACGGCGGCAGTTTCCCTGACCACAGGCGTTCCATCATCGTGGGAGCCTTCTCGTCTTTAGGACTGACGATGGCCTCGTCCGAGAGCGGCCAAGGAATGTTCAAGACTTTGTCGAAGGGGTTGATCTCCAGTTCCATGTCGGCGTTAAAGGGAGACGACAGGAGATAGGTCAAGGCGCCGATCTCGCTCGTTACACAGAAACCGTGAGCCAAACCGGCCGGAATCAACACCGAGCGCTCCTCGCTGGCTGAGAGGTGCACCACCTCGACCAGCCCGTAGGTGGGTGAGCCCACGCGAACGTCAACCAGCACGTCGTCCAACTCGCCGTAGGCGCACGTGACGAACTTGGCCTGCCCCTCGGGAGCCAGTGAGTAGTGCAGGCCACGAACGACGTTGCGCTTGGACATCGACAGGTTGGCCTGTCGAATCGGGAACGCCGCGCCCGCCGCGTCCAGATCACCCCATTTGAACCACTCGCGAAAGTACCCTCGATCGTCCTCCCACACGGGCGACGCCACGACGTACGCGCCGGGAATGCGCAGCTCGGTCATCTTCACGAGAGCGAGTCCTTGATCGGACGCCACCACGATTCGTTCTCGCGGTACCACTTGACCGTCCGGGCGAGGCCCTCGGCAAAGTCGACTTCGGGGCGGTAACCGAGCTCGTTACTGATCTTGGTCCAATCGACGCTGTAGCGCCGATCGTGACCGAGGCGATCCTCCACAGGCTCGATCATTGACGCGTCGGCGCCGCAGAGTTCCAGCAGATAGTGCGTGATCTCGAAGTTCGTCATCTCGGTGCCACCACCGATGTTGTAGATCTCGCCGGGGGTGCCGCCCTCCAGCACGCGCACGATTCCACGGCAGTGATCATCGACGAACAGCCAGTCGCGCACGTTGAGTCCGTCACCGTAGAGGGGCACCTTCAGTCCGTCGATGAGATTGGTCACGAAGAGGGGAATCAACTTCTCGGGAAACTGACGCGGACCGTAGTTGTTGGAGCATCGGGTCACCATCACGTTCAGTCCGTAGGTTCGCTGGTAGGCGAGGGCCGCTAGGTCCGAACCGGCCTTGCTCGAGGAGTAGGGCGAGTTGGGCGCGAGCAGGTGATCCTCGGGCCAGGCGCCTTCGTCGATTGACCCGTATACCTCATCGGTCGAGACGTGCACGAACCGCTCGACTCCCGCCCGCCGGGCACTCTCGAGGAGCTGTTGCGTGCCGAGAACGTTGGTCTCGTAGAAGACCCGCGCGCCAGCGATTGAGCGATCCACGTGACTCTCGGCGGCGAGGTGCAACACCGCGTGCGTCCCGGCGAGCACCTCGTCGGTGACCAGCTCGTCAGTGATCGAACCTCGCACGAACGTGGCGCGCGGATCGCGCAGGGCGACCTCGAGATTCTCGAGCCGTCCGGAGTACGTGAGGGCGTCGAGGAAAACGACGTCGTCGTAGCCCAGCCGTTCCGCGTTGTCCAGAACCATCTCACTCAGTCGCGAACCGATGAACCCTGCTGCCCCAGTAATCACAACGCGCATGACGAACCTGGCCTTTAGGAAGGGAGAAGTGGACTCCTATACTAATGGGGTGAAGGGAATCATTCTGGCTGGTGGTACCGGTACTCGCCTGCACCCGATCACCCGCGCGGTGTCCAAACAGCTTCTGCCGATCTACGACAAGCCGATGATCTTCTATCCGCTCAGCACGCTGATGCTCAGTGGATTGCGGGAAATTCTCCTTATCACCACCCCTCACGACCAGGACGCGTTCTTCCGCCTGCTCGGTGACGGCACGCAACTCGGCATCCGCCTTACCTACGTGGTGCAGGACCAACCCAACGGACTCGCCGAAGCGCTCATTCTCGGAGAAAAGTTCCTCGACGGCGAGAAGTGCGCGCTCATTCTGGGCGACAACCTCTTCTATGGACCGGGCCTCGGCACACATCTCCAGGAGAACACCGACGTCCACGGGGCGCTCATCTTCGCCTACCAGGTGTCCGACCCGTCGGCCTACGGGGTCGTCGAGTTCGACGAGAGGGGCACCGTGATCTCCATTGAAGAGAAACCCGCCGTGCCCAAGAGCAGCTACGCCGTTCCCGGCATCTACTTCTACGACGAGCGAGCGTCGGAGTTCGCGCATCAGTTACAGCCCAGCGGGCGCGGCGAGCTGGAGATCACCGCCCTCAACAACGCCTACCTCGCGCGCGGGGAACTCCGCGTCGAGGTCCTGTCGCGCGCCACGACCTGGCTCGACACCGGCACCCACGAGTCGCTCTACGAAGCGGGCGGGCTCATTCGCACTCTGCAGCACCGCAGCGGTATGCGCATCGGCGACGTCGAGCAGATCGCCCGCGATCAGAAGTGGATCTAGTTACCACCAGGTAAATCTCTCGGCGAAGGCACCGCGCGAGATGACATAAAGTGACCGTAACCCAGAGCCGAGGAGTCCCTATGTCCGCTATCTCCATTCCCCAGCCCCGACGCGTCCTGGCCGACCTGGTCTCGCGCTCGGCCCTCGCCGAGATCGCCCTGATCGTCGGCGGTGCGGCGCTCATGGGGGCGCTCGCGCAGATATCCATCCACGTGAGCTTCACGCCGGTGCCGATCACCGGTCAGACCCTGGGCGTCATGCTGGCCGGCACCGCGCTCGGCTGGCGACGCGCGTTTGCGGCGATGGGACTCTACGTCGGGGCCGGGCTGCTCGGTCTGCCGTGGTTCGCCGACCACGCGAGTGGGTACGTCGGGGCGAACTTCGGCTACCTCATCGGATTTATCGTGGCCGGTGCGGCCCTCGGGTGGGTGGCGTCACGGGGCGCCGACCGCAATATTGCGTGGGCGTTCGTGGCCATGGCCGTGGGCGACGCGATCGTCTTTCTCATCGGCGTGACCTGGCTGAAGTACGACCTGCACGTGTCGGTCGCGACGGCCATCTCCTACGGCCTGACGCCCTTCGTGTGGGGAGAACTAATCAAGGCCGGCGTCGCGGGCGTCGCTCTGCCGTCCTCGTGGCGACTGGTCGATCGCGCCACGAAGCACTAGGAGCCCTCCACGCCTCTCTCGGCGCCGAGGAACGCAGCCTCTTCGCCGTGGACCATCACCTTGTGGTGGGCGAGAATTTTTCGGTCGAGGGTGGCGTAGCGCTCCGCGAGAGCGATCGCCTGAGGGAGTACCTCGGACTCACTCGCGGTGGCCTCGACGATCCCCGCCGCGAGAGCGGTGGGGGCGCTAAAGCGCTCGGCGGTCAAGGCGGCGCGCACCGCGGTCGCGGCGGGTAAGCGATGACTCAGGATCGAGATCAGCTGCTCGTCGAGCGGGAGCCCAATCTCGGCTTCGTTCATGCACCAATATCCGCGATCCTCGCGCATCACGCGCGAGTCGAAGCCCAAGGAGATCAGGGCGCCCATGGCAAACGCGTGGCCGTTGACGGCCGCCACGGTGTAGGCCGGCAGCAACAGCAATCGCCCGATCGTCCGTTTCGCCTCGATCAAGGTGTCGCCAAACTCGCCCGGCAGGGAGCCAAAGCGTTCGAGGTCCAGTCCGTTCGAGAAGAACTTTCCCGTCCCGGTGACGACGACGCCGAGGGGGCCCGAGCGATCTTCCAACTCATCGAAGAGGGAGTTGAGGCGGGCCAGCGAATCGAGGTTGACGCGATTTTCCCCCTCGTTCCAGGTGATGACGGCGACCGATCCCTCGTCGCGGAGAGTGATGTCCATCAGGCGACTATATGGCGGGCGAAGAGCCAGGAGTAAGTTTGGGGCCATGAGTGACGACCTAGAAATTCCCGAGCCCGACGTCTCCGAAGAGCACCCGATCTCGGAGAACTGGGTCTGGGTGGGCGCGCACCGGCCCCCGAGCCCGCGCGTGCTGTTCGATCACATGACGACCAACTGGGCCGTCGCCGAGGTTCCCAGTGACGTCCATCCGGGCGTCGCGTACTCCGCCGCGCGACGCCTGCGCCTCGCCGAGCGCTTTCCCGACAAGACCATCGTGGTGCCGACCGGCAACTTCAAGGTTCGCGCCAACGACACGGACTATCCCTTTCGCGCGGGCACGGACTTCTTCTACCTGACGGGGTGTGAAGAGCCCGACGCGGTCCTGGTGATCTCTCCCGGAGAGAGCCCCCGCTCAACGCTCTACGTGCCGCACCGTCGCGACGCGTCCACCCACGAGTACTACACCGACGCGCGCTACGGCGAGTTGTGGGTGGGAGCGCGACGGGGCGTCCTGGAAGCCGCCGTCTACTTCGACATCGAGACCGCGCCGCTCGAGACGCTGGAGAAGGACCTGGTCGCCCTCGGAGGGCTAGGGGTCGTGACGCTGCGCGGGTTTGACGAGAGCGTCGACGCCCTGCACGAAGAGTCCGAACTCGACGACGAGCTCGCCGTCGCGCTCAGTGAGCTCCGATTGGTAAAGGACGAGTTCGAGATCACTCAACTGCAGCTCGCCGTCGACGCGACCATCAAAGGATTCTGCGACGTGGTGCGCGCACTACCGAGCGCCCTCGAGCGCGGCGAGCGCGTCATCGAAGGAGTCTTTAACCTTCGCGCGCGCGTGGAAGGAAACGACATTGGCTACGAAACGATTGCGGCGAGTGGCCCCCACGCGACGACTCTGCACTGGGTGCGCAACACCGGGGTCGTGCGCAGTGGCGATCTCCTGCTGCTCGACGCGGGCGTCGAGGGTCACGAGCTCTACACCGCCGACGTCACGAGGACGATGCCGATCAACGGGAAGTTCTCACCCGCGCAACGCCGCATCTACGACCTGGTCTGCGAGGCCCAAAGTGCGGGCATCGCGGCCGTTCGTCCCGGGGCGAAGTTCATGGACCCGCACGACGCCGCGATGGCGGTGCTCGCCCGAGGCCTGTACGAACTGGGCATCTTGAAAGAGAAGCCCGAGTACGCGCTGCGCAAAGACCGCCAGCTGCATCGCCGCTACACGCTGCACGGCACCAGCCACATGCTCGGGATCGACGTGCACGACTGCGCGAACGCTCGCAACGAGTTGTACCTGGGCGAACTTCACGAGGGCTACGTCCTCACGGTAGAGCCGGGCCTCTACTTCCAGCCGAACGACCTCACGGTTCCCGAGGAGTACCGCGGCATCGGGGTTCGCATCGAAGACGACGTGCTCGTGACCGCCGATGGTTCACGGAACCTTTCGGCCGGGTTGCCCCGCGCGGCCGACGACGTCGAAGCGTGGATGGCCGATCTCTGGAGCGAGCCCCCGCCCCACCTCGGTCTTTAGGTTTTCACCGCGACCGCGAAAGCGATCTCGACTCTGTCGCGTTGTCGGGGTGCCGTCAGGGTTCCCCCCCATATCGCTGACGACGAGGTATTTCTAGCCTGACGACGTGACCACCTTCGTCCGAGCGCCCCGTTGAGCACAGCCGTCGAGCACCAGAACCTCATCAACGCCCAGCGCGGTTTGCTAGGGGTAGCCATGGCCCGCATTCAGCCCACTTCATTAACTCCCGTGTTCGGAGGTCAGAACGGTCCCGGGGGCGCGACGAGCCTGCTCATCTCCCTCACCGCGGCGGTCTGTGTCATCGTCGCCTGGATCGTCGGATGGACCGCGCTCGGAGCGTGGCGCATGGCGAAACGAGACGTCTAAGCGGGCTTTGATCGCGGGTTACGTCGTGGCGAGGATGCGCAGGGGCAGGGCGCGCGGACCACGGACCTGGCCCGGCGCCCAGGTGACGGCGCTCGGGTCCGAGAGTTCGAAGCGCGGATAGCGGGCAATGAACTCCTCGATCGCGACGCGCAGTTCCATGCGGGCCAAGTTCGATCCCACGCAGCGATGAATGCCCAGACCAAAGGCCGCGTGACGGTTAATGGCGCGGTCAATGATGAACTTGTCGGCGTCTTCAAAGACGTCGGGGTCGCGGTTGGCCGCCGGAAAGCCGAGCAGCACCCAGTCATCCTTCTTCATGGGACACCCGTAGAAGTCCATGTCTTCTTTGACCATGCGGGCCATGGTGACGGGCGCGTAGAAGCGCAAGAACTCCTCCACCGCGACGCCCATGAGGTCGGGTTCGTTGACGAGACGCGCCAGGTCGTCGGGATTTTGGGCCAGGTGCCAGATGGCCGAGCCAATCGCCGACCAGGTGGTGTCAATGCCGGCGACCAGCGTGAGGACCATGGTGCCGCGCACGTGTTCGGGAGGGAGCTTTTCGCCCCCGATCTCGACGTTGAGCAAATAACTCGTGAAGTCGTCGCGCGGACTCGCCAGGTGGTCGTGAATCTGCTTGTCGAAGTACTCAGCCATGGGCATGAACATCGGTCCGCGCACTTCGGGTGAGAGATCGACGAGGTCCAACACCAGATGGACGAAGTCGCGAAAGAGATCCTCGTCCTCTTCGGGAAAACCCAGCATGGTGGCGATGACGCCGGGCGAGATGAACTGGGCGTAGTCCGCGCCCGCGTCAATCTCCACTCGTCCCTTCAGGGAGTCGAGATGCTTCGTGCAGAGGGCGCGCACTTGGGGCTCCAGGGCGTTGATGGGACCGGGCGCAAACGCCGGCAACATAAGTCGTCGCGCGATCTGATGAAACGGTGGATCGGAGGTAATGGGCGGCGCGCCGCCCACGGGCGCCTCCGCGTTGGGCGGAAACTTGTTGTTCGACACCACCACCGAACGGCTGGTGAAGTGCTCAGTGTCGTTGGCCACACTGGAGACCATCTCGTGGGTGGTGGGAAACCAGCCGCCGGCGTAGCGATCGGTGTGGGCCACGGGGCAGCGCTCGCGCAGGTCTTCCCAGATGGGATAGGGGTCCGCGACCCACGCGGGATCGGTGTGATCCCAGTCGGTGGCGAAGTCGAGGACGTCTCGTTTCGCCCCGAAGTCCGTCGTCACGGAAGTATTCGCACCGGGAGCTGGCGCGGCCCACGAATCTGTCCGGGGGCCCAGGTGACCGCCTTCGGATCGGCCAACTCAAACTTGGGGTAGCGCGCGATGAACTCTTCGATCGCGACGCGCAGCTCCAAGCGCGCCAGGTTGGAGCCGATGCAGCGATGGATGCCGAGCCCGAAGGCCACGTGGCGATTCTCCGCTCGATCGATGATGAACTGATCGGCGTCCTTGAAGACGACCGGGTCGCGGTTGGCCGCGGGAAAGCCCAGCAGGATCCAGTCGTACTCCTTCATCGGGCAGCCGAGATACTCCATATCCGCTTTGACGAGACGCGCCATGGTGACCGGCGCGTAGAAGCGCAGGAACTCCTCCACCGCGACGGGCATGAGGTCGGGCTCGTTGACCAGGCGCGCGAGATCCTCGGGGTGATGAGCGAGGTGCCACAGCGAGGCCCCGACCGCGCCCCACGTCGTGTCGATGCCCGCCACCAAGATGAGGACGATGGTGCCAAAGACGTGCTCGGGCGCCAGCTTCTGACCGTCGATCTCCACGTTCAAGAGGTAGGAGGTGAGGTCGTCGCGCGGGTTGGCCATGTGGTCTTCCATCTGCTGGACGAAGTAAGCCTCGATGGGCTCGAACTCGGCGATGCGCTGCTCTTCGGGGTTGTCGACCGACTCGGTAATCATGTGGACGATCTCGATGAAACGCTCGGTGTCCTCTTCGGGGAAACCCAGCATCTCGCGGATGACCGTCGGCGGGATCAGCCGCGCGTAGTCCCAGGACGCGTTGACCTCTTCGTCGTCGCCAAAACGCTCGAGCAGGTCGCGACAGACCTCGCGAATCTTGGGCTCCAGCGGATTGATCACGCCCGGCGCGAAGGCCGGCAGGATGACCTTGCGCGCGAGCTGATGAAAGGGCGGGTCCGACGTGATCGGCGGGGCCACCCCGATCGGTGCGGGCAGGGCCTCCTCGCCCGGTCGACCCTCTTCCATGATGACCGCGCGGCTGGTGAAGTTCTCGGTATCTTTCGCGATGGTCGTCACGCCCGCGTGCGTGGCGGGAAACCACGCGCCGCCGTATCGATCGGTGTGAGCAACGGGGCAACGCTCGCGAAGGTCCTGCCAGATGGGGTAGGGGTCCGCGACCCAGGCGGGGTCCGTGTGGTCGAAGTCGGTGGCGAAATCGGTGACGGGAGGCCTCTCGCTCATTCGTCGCCCTCGATCAAGATCGCGTGCTCGGGACAGTTGGCTTGGGCCAAACGAGCCATATCCAGAGTCTCCGGGTTTAAGGTGCCGTCGCCCCGGACGACCCCGTTACCGAGATCGTCGAAGCCGAAGATATCGGGCGCCATGGAAAAGCAACGACCCTGCCCCTGGCAGAGTTCGCCGTCGATAACCACTTTCACGGTTCCCCCTCCGTCGTACTAACGCTGACCCTACTACTCAGTAACAGTATGCACTGTATAAGGAACGCCACCTCACGTGGAGTCGATCTCCTCGCGGCTGATCCCGAGAAAATAGAGGACGGCGTCGAGGTACGGCACCGAGAGCGCGGTGTCGGCGTGCTCTTGGACGACGGCTTTGGCGTTGAAGGCGATGCCCAGGCCGGCCAGGGAAATCATGTCAATGTCGTTGGCCCCGTCGCCCACCGCCACCGTCTGCTCCAGCGGTACCCCGACCTCGGCCGCGAAGCGCTCCAGGGCGCGCGCCTTGCCCGCCCGGTCCACGATCTCCCCCACGACTCGTCCGGTGAGGACGCCGTCGCGTATCTCGAGACGATTGGCGGCCACGTGAGTCACGTCGAGGTCCAAGAGCAGCGGGGCGAGCACCTCGAGGAATCCGCCCGAGACGACGGCGGGCACGTACCCCAGACGCTGGAGGGTGCGGATCAGGGTTCGCGCCCCCGGGGTCAGGCGCAGCGACGCGCGGATCTCATCGAGCACGCTGGCGGGAAGCCCTTCGAGCAGCGCCACGCGTTGTCGCAGGGCCTCGGCGAAGTCGATCGCGCCGTTCATGCTCGCGCGAGTGATGGAGGCCACTTCTTCCGCTCGACCCGACGCCGCGCCCAACAGGTCGATCACCTCGTCCTGCAAAAGCGTCGAGTCGGCGTCCATCACGACCAGGTGCTTGGAGCGACGATGCAGCCCCGCGCGTTGGACCGCCAGGTCGAGGCCCGAGTTCTCGGCGACGGCGGTCAGCTGTTCGCGCAGCGTAGCGTGGTCCGGTCCGATCACGATCAGCTCGTAACAGTCGACGGGGTAACTGGCGAGGTGGACAATGCGCTCGCACGTGGCGTCACTCTCGGCAATGGCGTGAAAGATCCCTTCGAGCTGTCCCGAGGATATGTTGGGCGCCAGCAACGTGACCAGCAACCGACGACCGGGTTGCAGGTCACTGGGCGTGACCTCCTGCACGGTCGCGGTCATGCCGTCGGTGGCGATGGGACGCTGGGCGAGGGAGGCGATCAGGGCGTCGCGGGTCGCGGGGGACTCCGCACTGACCTCGGCGCAGAGCACCAGAGTTCCGCGGATGGTGATCTGCGCCACGTCCATCAGGTGGACGTCGGGACCCTCGAGGTCGTGTAGCGCGCCAAAGAGTTCCGCGCCGACGCCGTGGCGGTCCGGTCCACTGACCGTGACCAGGAACGTGGAGCGCGACATGGGTAAAGGCTAGAGGTTCGCTACGAGCACCTAGGACGAGTCGTCGCCCTCACGCAGGGCGCGCACCTCGGCCACGTGAGCGTCACTGCGCGCGTCGAAACTCCAGAGGGACGGCAGAGCGGCCGCCACCACCCCCACTGAACCGGTGCAGGCGAGCCCGCCGATGGTGAGAGAGAACCGCAGGCTGGTCCACGCCGCCATCACGCCCGCTCGAAACTGACCGGCCGTCGGTCCGAGTGAGTAGGAGATCATCTCAATGCCGGCCATCCGCCCGCGTACCTCGGGGGGGATGGACTCGTTCCACATGGTGTTGCGAAAGACCCCGCTGATGGAGTCGGCGCCGCCCGCGACCGCGAGCCCCACCACCACCAACCAGAGGGTCGACGAGTCCCCGAAAAGGGCGATCCCGAGTCCCCACGTGGCGGCGGCCCAGACGATGGCCCGCCCGTAGCGGTGCACGTGTCGGGTCCAGCGTGAGGTCAACGTCGCGATCAGCGCTCCCGCCGGCAAGCCGCAGTACAGGAGGGACAGCGCGTAGGACTCGTGAAAGCGGGCCGCCACGAAGGGAAGCATCACCACCGGAAAGGCGAGAATCATGGCCAGCAGGTCGATGATGTACGTCCCGACGATGTCCGGTCGGCTCTTCGCGTAGCTGATCCCTTCGCGCATCGCCGTCAACACGCCCTCACGGATCTCGGGTGGCGGCGGGGTGGCGCGGAGTCGGTACAGCAGATAGAGCGACACGCTGAAGGTGAGGACGTTGGCAAAGTAGACCGAACCGGGGCCGAAGGCGACGGCCGCCAGACCCCCCAGGGCCGGTCCGATGATGGACGCGCTGGTTCCGCTCACGTTCGCGAGCACCGAGGCCGAACGTTGCAGATCGGGGGCGACGAAGATCTGATTCATGGCCGAGACGCTCGGGCTCTGCAGGCTGGAGGCGGCGGCCACGATCGCGGCGTCGAAGTAGAGAATCCAGGTGACCGGGTGGGCCAACAAGGCGTTGGCGAGCAGGAGCGCCGTCGAGGCCATGATCACGAGCTCCGTGATCAAGATGAGCCGGCGCCGGTTCATCCGGTCCGCCAGCACTCCTCCATACAGCCCAAAGACGACCAGGGGCGCCAACTCCACCAGTCCGATGGACCCCACGGCCAGGGTCGAGTGGGTCAGCAGACGAAGTTGAAAGGGCACCGCGACGTAGGTCGCCTGCGAACCGAGCATCGAGATAAACCCCGCCACGTAGAGGCGTCGGTACTGCGGCGAGTTGCGAAGCGGCGTGAGATCAAGCCCGAAGAAACCCTGGCTCACGGAGCTCCCGCCACCCAACCTTCGCCGTCTTCGTAGTGCCGCAGCACTTTCGCGGGCACGCCGCCCAGTACCACGTGGTCACGAAACGTGCCGCGCACCACGGCCCCGGCCGCCACGGTGGTGTTCTTGCCCAACGTGGTGCCCGGCAAAATCACCACGTTGGCTCCGAGCCAACTACCCGAGCCGATCTTGACCGCACCCTCGCTCGGAGTCTGCCAGCCCACGGGCTGGTCAATCTCTTCGTAGGAGTGGTTCTGGTCGGTGATGTACACGTAGGGGCCGGTTTGAATCTCGTCGCCGAGCTCGATGGACCAGTGGCCGATGATGTGCGAACCGCGCCCGATGACGCAGCGCCGGCCGATGGACACCGTGGGTGTCGCCAGCATCTCCTGATCACCGTTGATGCCCGCCGTCAAGCAGACATTGGGACCGATCAGGGTCTCATCCCCGATGGACAGGTAGCGCTCGTTGTAGATGACCCCCTGGGGAGCCATGAGAGCCGCGGCCCGACCAAAGTAGTGAAAGGACTTGGCGTAGTCATCCCCGGGACCAACGGTCGCCACATCGTTGGCGAAGCGCCGCCACTGGCGAATACGCGCGCCCAGAAAGCGGCGAAGGTGCAGGCGCAAAGTCACTTTGGTCACGCTACTTCGCAAACAAACGGTCCGGACTGAGTAGCGTCACCGTGATGGACGTCGCGATTGTCGGTTCGGGATTTGGAGGCCTGGGCGCCGCGATTCGTCTGCGCGATCGCGGAGTGCGAGACGTCACGATCTTCGAACGAGCGAGCGACCTCGGCGGAACGTGGCGCGACAACATCTATCCCGGGTGTCGAGTGGACGTGGCGAGCGACCTCTACTCGTTCTCCTTTGCGCCGAACCCTTCGTGGTCGAACACCTACAGCTACCAACACGAGATCCAGCAGTACCTCCAGAACATTGCCGAGGTGTACCAGCTGCGCGAGATGATCAAGTTCAACCACGACGTCGCCGACATCAGCTTCGACGAGTCATCCCGTCAGTGGCGCCTCACGACGAGCCAGGGAGAGTTCTACGCCAAGTGCGTCATCCTGGCGACTGGCGGTTTGGCGGAGCTCAAGTTGCCCGACATTCCCGGATTGATCGACTTCGCGGGTCCAGTGATGCATACGGCGCGCTGGGACTACGGGATCGATCTCTCGGGACGGCGGGTCGCGGTAATTGGAACCGGCGCCAGCTCCATCCAAGTGGTCCCCCAGATCGCTCCACTGGTCAAATCACTGGAGGTCTTTCAACGAACACCGTCGTGGGTGTTGCCCCACTCCGGCCACGCGATCATGGAGCGCACGCAACGACTATTTAAGAGGCTTCCTCTCGCCCAGCGCGCGGTGCGGACGTGGCGTTACTGCCGCAACGAGCTGATGGTCCTCGGTTTCGTCAAGGATCCCCGCCGAATGTCCGGTGCCGAGACCATGTCTCGCGAGCACTTGGAGAGTCAGATTACTGATCCCACCCTTCGCGAGAAACTCACGCCGCAGTACCGCCTCGGCTGCAAGAGAGTTCTCATCAGCAACGACTTCTATCCCACCTTCGAGCGCGCGAACGTGGATCTGATCACCGAGCCCATCACCGGCATTGAGTCGAGCGGCGTGCGAACGGCCGACGGACGACTGCACGAGCTCGACGTTCTCATCGCGGCGACCGGCTTCTATGTCACCGACAACCCCGTCGCGGAGAAGGTTCATGGCGTGGCCGGGGTGGCGCTGGCCGACGCCTTCCGTCGTGATCTACCGAACTACAAGGGCACCTCCTTTCCCGGCTTTCCCAACTTCTTCATGCTGGGCGGGCCCAACACGGCGCTCGGTCACTCCTCCATCGTGTTCATGCAGGAGAGTCAATTGAACTACGTCACGCGGGCCATCCGCTTCGCCCTCGCGAGCGGCGCGTTGATCGAGCCAAAGATGCACGTGGCCCGACGCTGGACTCGCGACGTGCAGGCCAAGTTGCCCTCGACGGTGTGGGGCACGGGATGCTCCAGCTGGTATCTCAACTCCGAGGGCCGCAACACGACCATCTGGCCCGACTTCACGTTTACCTTTCGACGCGCTACCAGACGCTTTACGCCTCGCGACCACGTGATCTCAAAGGAGCGGCTCAGTCCAGACTGAGCGGGGCGTCGATGTCCAGTCCGTCAGCCACACCCACCACGTCGGGAATCAGCGACTCGGCGAGGTGGGCGCGCACGCGCTCATCAATTTCGGCCATCGTCTGAGGATTCTCGCGCAAGAACGTCTTGACGTTTTCGCGACCCTGACCCATCTGCTCACCCTCGTAGGTGAACCAGGCACCGGCCTTCTTCACGAAGCCCAACTCCACGCCGACGTCAAGAACCGAGCCCTCGCGACTGATGCCCTGGCCGTACATGATGTCGAACTCGGCCTGACGAAAGGGTGCCGCGCACTTGTTCTTCACCACCTTCACCCGCGTACGGTTACCGACGACGTCGGTGCCGTCCTTGATCGACTCGATGCGGCGAATGTCGAGTCGCACCGATGAGTAGAACTTCAGCGCGCGTCCGCCCGGAGTAACTTCGGGCGAGTTGTGCACCATTACGCCGTCAACCAGGTAGTTATGACTGTCTTCCACTTCGATGTCAAATCGATTCATCGAGCGTGTCTTGGGCTTTACGCGAACGTCAACCACCGGCATGGGCACGAGTTGATAGCTCATCGGCACGAACTCTGGCTCAACAGCGAACTGACCTTGAAATCGAGCTAACAGTTTGTACGCCATGCTCGGATGTACGTACGGCGCGATAAGGGCTTGAAATTTCGCCGATTCAGCGTTATCGAAGACCATGACCGCCACCGGACTCGTTCCACGCGAAATCAACTTCGTGTGAATCCCCCAGGTGTCTGCGAGGTAGTTCGCGAGTCGAGTTCGCGTCGCCTCCTCCATTGCTTCAACGCAGATAGAGATTCGACCAGTGAGGCCTTCAGTTCGCCGCTGGAGACCCACCGACCTGATCGATAAGTTCCCATCATCGAGGTACCACAGCGCGAGTGACAATGGACTCAGGGCCTTGAGATAGTCATCGTCAAGAACCTTCTTGCCGTCTACGTACACGCTTTGGCGCATCTCAGCGAGCTCGGGAAGTGGATCAAAGTCGTAGGTGACGACCTTGTCCTCTCGCACTAAGCGACTCGATCCGATATTGGCGAAAAGGGATGCTTTCCAGTCGGCGTATTCCGTCTGGGCCTCGCCATGACAGTATCGAAGGCGGGCCCCATGGCCGCCTCGGGTCGGCGAGATCTCACCGTCACCCATGAGAGTGCCTCGTAGTACTTCCCACTGGAAGCATGAAAGGTAGTGAGGAAGCGCCTCGAGAACGCGGTCTCCTACTTTTAACTTGCCCGCCTCAACCCACCCGCCTGGAGTCCGGATCAAGTGATTTGACGTGCAGCCGAATTGAGCTCGACCATTCTTCATCGGCTTCGTGACCGTGATCTGAAGGAACTCGTCGGTGTGGCCATTGTTAAACCAATTCACAACACGCTTTGGAACCATTGCACCGGTCTTTGCGTCATACGAGAGCACTTCCACCGGAAGCTTCTGATTGACAATCTTGCCGATCTTTTCTGTAGTTCCATCAGCGAGAACGACGCGGGACGAGTAGTTGAAGCATCCGTACATCACGCCGATCTTTTCTCTCAGTTGGTTAATGAAGATCGCCACCGTGTTCGACTTCGATAACCCACCGGTCAGCTTGCGAAGAGCCTGGCTCATGAGTCGAGCTTGGAGGCCCACGTGGGTGTCGCCCATGTCGCCCTCGATCTCGGCGCGAGGCGTCAACGCCGCCACCGAGTCAATCACGATGACGTCGAGAGCACCCGAGCGAATCAGCATGTCGCAAATCTCGAGCGCCTGTTCTCCGGTATCGGGCTGACTGATGAGGAGATCGTCGACGTTGACCCCGATGGCCCGGGCGTAGACCGGGTCCATGGCGTGCTCGGCGTCGATGTAGGCGCACACGCCACCGTTGCGCTGTGCCTCCGCGACAACGTGCATCGCCAGGGTGGACTTACCGGACGACTCAGGGCCGTAGAGCTCGACGATTCGCCCCCGGGGAAGACCGCCGATACCCAGCGCCATGTCGAGAGCGAGAGCACCGGTGGGGATCGACTCAATGTCAAAGTTCTTGTTCTCGCCCATGCGCATAATCGAGCCCTTACCGAACTGCTTTTCGATTTGGCTGAGCGCGGCGTCCAGGGCCTTTGAGCGATCATCGGTTGCCATTGCTGTCTCCTTGTTTTTTGTCACCGCAGGAACGCTAGGTATCTGCTGTCACATCGGTCGGTCACCGTCAGATTCAGAGTACTACGAACACTTGTTCGTACCTGGTATTTGGCACTGTGTGCGATGACAAAAAGGCTAGACCTTGAGTCCGCGCCAAATCCCCTTATTTCATAGGATTCGGACCATGAAAGACCTACATGCTCAATGGAAACTCGTTAAATACATCGACCGCGACATCAAAGACAAACGGGGGGAAGTAGTAGGCCCTGGCCGACCCTTCAAAGCGTCAGTCGGACAAGGCTTGATAGACGAGTTGCTGGAGTTCTCGACGAATAGGGTACGTGCCGCTCGGCAGTAGTTGAGTGAAGAAACTGACCGTCAGATCCTCAGCCGGATCGACCCAGAAGACGGTTGAGGCCGCCCCACCCCAGCTGAAAGTCCCATCAGCCACGAGCGATTTGTTTTTCCGTCGGTCGTCGACGACCGACATGCCAAAGCCAAAGCCGACACCGGCGTACTCGTCTTCAGAGAACGTGTCGATCGCGAAGTCCTCGAGGTCCACGTCGCCGGGCAGGTGATTCGAGGTCATGAGCTCCACGGTTCGGCTGGAGAGGAGACGGACACCATCGAGCTCGCCGCCGCGCAGCATCATGGTGGCGAAGCGGTTGTAGTCGTAGGCGGTAGAGAGCAGTCCCCCTCCGCCGCCGAGCAGTCGTGGCTCGCGTAGTGAGTACTTCGCCCAGTCTTCGTAGGGGAACGACTCGCCATTCGCGGGTACGTAGAGCATGGCCAGCCGATCCGCCTTTTCCGGTGGGCACCACCACTCGGTGTCGTGCATGCCCAGAGGTTCGAACATCCTCTCCTTGAGAAAGACGTCTAGCGACTGGCCACTCCAGATCTCGATGAGGCGACCGAGAACGTCAAAAGAGACCGAGTAGTTCCAGCGCGAGCCGGGCTGGAACACCAGAGGGCTGGTGCACCAGTCGTCGATCGCTTCGGCCAACGTGGCGCCTGGTTTGAAGATGAAGTCGTAGCCCTTGGCGCGATAGATGGCGTCCACCGGGTGTTTGTATTGAAAGCCGTAGGTCAGTCCGCTGGTGTGAGTAAGGAGATGATGCACCCGCACCGGTTCGATCGCCGGCACCGTCTGGGGCTTCATCGACGTTCCGCCGGAGAAGACTTTCGGTTTGCGCAGCGCATCAATCCACTGACCGACATCGTCGTTGAGATCGAAGCGACCCTCTTCGTAGAGCATCATGGTGGCAGCCGCGATGATCGGCTTGGTCATGGAATAGATACGCCAGATTGTGTCGTCCTCAACGGCGAGATCACGTTCACGGTCGCGATGTCCCCCTTTGCCCGTCCAGATAAGTTGACCGCCGCGCGACACGGTGGCCAGCCAACCCGGCAAGCGCCGGTCCTCTACGTAGCGATCGAAATGGGGGGCGATTCGAGCGAGCCGCTCCGGAGAGAATCCCCACTCCGCGGGATGAACCTCAACGACGAGTTTGGACATGTCGAACCCCCTCTTTTAGGACCTTAGAGGAGTCGAGAACCTACTCGAGACCTTGAAGTGACCGGCGAAGAACGTCCAGTGCGCTGATGGCCGCGTAGGACCGCACGCGCGCGCGGTCCCCCGGCAGGCGTAGCGAGACGTGCGTCGTGCGGTCGGCGAGCGACAGACCGACAAACACGGTCCCCGGCGGCTGATCGTCTTGCTCGTCTGGTCCGGCCACGCCAGTCACGCTGAGACCGACGTCAGCGTTGAGCAAACCGCGCACCCCAGTCGCCATCGCTTCGGCGGCCTCCGCGCTCACGACGGGCCCCTCGGGTACCGCCAAGAGATCGAACTTCACCTGCGAGGCGTAGCTGACGATGCCGCCCCGAAACCACGAGGAGGCGCCCGGCACGTTCACCAGCCGGCTGGCGATCAACCCTCCGGTCAGCGACTCAGCCACAGCGAGGGTCGTCGGACGAGAGCTGAGAAGTTTCGCGACCACCTCTTCCATCGACTCGTCGTTCGCACTGAAGATGATGTCGCCGAGCTTCTCTTCGATCAGAGCGCTGACGGCCTTCTCTTCGCTGGCGAGGAGCGCGGTGGCGTCCGCGTCGTCGTGACCCTTCGCGGTGAGGCGCACCTTGATCCCCTCGATGCCCGACGCGAGAAACGCGATGGTGACCCGACCACCGAGTTCGAGGGCGTCGAAGCGTTCGGCGACCGCCTCGGCGAGACCCGACTCACTGGCGCCCCACGTGCGCAGCACCTTGCTCTTGATGACGCCCGTCTCACCGGTCTGGCGCTGACGCTCGAGGAGGTCGGGCAAGATCGCCCGCGCGAACATGTCGCTCATCTCGTAGGGCACGCCGGGCACGGCGTAGATGACCTTCAACCCCAGCGGACAGATCAGTCCGGGCGCGGTACCCCGGGTCTGGGGAATGATGGTCGCTCCCCGGGGCACGTCAGCTTGGAGCAGGTTGTTGTCGGGCATCGAGCGCCCGCGCGAACTGAACGCGCGGCGGATGACCTCGACGATCTCGTCGTGTCGCTCGAGCGGCACGTTCATGACTTCGGCCAGGGCCGCGCGAGTGATGTCGTCCTGGGTGGGTCCGAGCCCGCCGCAGACGATCAGCGCGTCGCTACGCGCCAGAGCGGTACGAAAAGCCAGCACGATGCGCTCGTGATTGTCGCCCACGTGTTGATGGAAGTGCGAGGCGATGCCGTTCGCCGCCAGGTGCTCGCCGAGCCACTGAGAGTTGGTGTCGGGAATCTGTCCGAGCAACAACTCGGTGCCCACCGCCACAATCTCAACCCGCACTGGCCACGACTCTCTTACCGACGTGGTAGTACTGCCAACCCGTGTACACCGTGAGTGCGACGGCGATCCAGATCGTCACGAAGGCGAAGGCCAGGTGGTGTCCGGTGATCGGCAAGACGCAAAAACCGATCCCCCAGTCTTGGGCGAAGGTC
>Ga0181534_10000214_pt1 | contig 42275 bp, 28 predicted proteins | sample PEATcosm2014_Bin_37_FD_119758 | JGI IMG/M metagenome (GOLD analysis project Ga0181534, IMG submission 119758) | Peatland microbial communities from MTU Mesocosm Facility, Houghton, MI, USA - PEATcosm2014_Bin17_10_metaG | ecosystem: Environmental > Terrestrial > Soil > Wetlands > Peat | place... | reverse complement strand
TACCGGAAAAACTGACAAAGATAGGCCGTTTCTTCTTTCGAAGTCCATGCATCACCATGCTCCAAGGTCGCTTCCAATGCATTATGACCATATATCAGTTTGGCCTGCTGGGGCTTCCACGGGTGAGTGCAAACACTGTACCAATGGCGACGGCGGCACCGACAACTACGCCAACCCGGATGAGGATGGAATGCGCTCGCCGCTGCTTGGCCGGCGCAATGACCGCTCCAGCTGGCCTGGACGCAGCAACGCCAGTGGTCTTCTCATACGGAGCCGCCGCAGTGCCAACAGGCTTCTGGGTTCCAGTTTGCGGCTGTTCCGAACCAAAGGCCGGTGTGGCAGACTGTCCACTCTGACTGGAAGTTTGCGACTGCGCTGGTCCCGGACTAACTGGAGCTGTCTTCTCAGGCTGAGTTGAATCGGCAGCCGATTGCTTGACCGGACCATCTGGATCTTGCGATTGAGTACTAGACGGCGGCGCGGCCAGTTGCTGGCCACTGCTAGCTTGCTGCAGCGGTAATGTGGCTGCTTCAGCTAACGGCGCAGCCAGACTCATCACCAGGCATCCGGCAATGAGTCTGCTTGCATAATTGATATTGTCTGTCATCTATTCCCCCAAATGCCGCAAACTCTGCGCCTCTAGATTGCCACTCTAGTGCAAGTATGCGGCATTCTAATAAGAATGATCTGAGCTATGGAGCACACATGCGAGATACCGCATATAGCGGGGGTTGCAGAAAGCTTTTTACTGCATCAGCATTTGCATCGAAAATTTCAAAGATACGATCCAAGCCAGTCAGAGTGAGAACTGCTCTTACTTCTACGTGCACTTCTGCAAGTCTGACATCGCCGTTGCGCTTCATTGCCTCCTCCAGGCAGCGCAGCAACAGGTAGGTTCCGGATCTGTCTATCTGATGTACTTGGGAACAATCGAGCACGATACAGGGGCGATCTTTGCTAATACAGTTCTCAAATTCAATCAGAAAGATCTGCTCTTGCATTATATTTAATGTTTCCCGTAGTTGCTTTACCGCGACTGTACATTCTCGGACATTCATATTCATCTCCTTCTGTAAGATCGGTGTTCTCTGTCCACTCCTGACGCAAAGATAATTAATTGCGATGAAGGTTTGTGACCTTCGATTAGGTGGAGTCGACCAGTGGATTTTGGTTTTCCGGGGCGCGTAACAGAAGCGCAAGATCGTCATAAGGATCATGAATAATTCGCGCCAACATATTTCTCCCATATTGGAAGAGAGTCCAGATGTTTGTGTTGTACCAGCAACACTCGGTCATTTGAGGTGATAATCCGCATACAAAGCGAAGCTTCCTTAGACTACTTTGTGAAGAAATCATCGCCGCGACCAGTCGATGATTCCCATCCAGGACCGTAAGAGGCTCATTTTCATCAAGACCTATGAGGATTACAGCGCTAAATCCCGGTTCCTCCATGAGAAGCTGATCACCAATTGCAGATATCTTCGAGAGGAATGGAGCGTCGAGTTGGCTATGGAGCCTGCGGACCCCTTCGGCAATTTCGGTGACCGAGAAATTGCCGCGCGCAATTTTTCTCCATTGGGCCCGTGGAAATGCTCGTATCTGGCCAAGGTCTGCTTCATTGATTTGCATCACATACCATTCAGTTCCGATGGGAATCTCCTTCCACAAGGCAAGGTGCCGGATGAATAGCAAGGCGCGCCGCTTTGCATTGTCGCCAGCATTGTCAAAGTCAGGCGCGTTCACAATGTTATGTAAACTGCCCCGGTACTCTCTAAATTCCGGAGAATGAAAGTCGCTCTTCAGAAACTCCGCGATCACCTCATTCTCCGAAATTCTGCGAAGCATCCTGGAGGGTCTGAGCTTCCCGGCCTCTGCCGGCGCTCTGGGCGCGGCCAGCACATCGAGCAGGAATGGTACCGCCACTGAAATGAGCAAAGCTAACATCAAAACCAACTGTACAAGGATGACTTCGCGCAATGAGGAATGAAAGCGGAAAATGGCTACGATAACTATTCCGCTAAAAGCCAGCTGTACCCAACTTGTGTTCGCAATTTTATAGGACATCTCAAAAGTGATAATCACGACGCTGAGCGAAAATATGATCGTCGTAATGGCATACAAGGCTAACAAATACGGGAGGTTATATTCGCCTGCAATCTCGAATCCTGAGCCGAAGAAAGTTGTCCAAATCGATGAAGGCACGATTCGCAGAGCGAGTGCAAGGACGCAACCTGTAACCAGAACAAGCATCAGTGAGGTAGCGATGACCCGAAGATTCTTTCTCTCCTCATCGCGAGTGCCCGCGACGAGTGGAAACATGGCGTTCACAACCGCAGAAGAAAACGCGAATATCACCCGGCCGACCATCGCCACGGCCGCATAGAGCCCCGCTTCTCTCGATAAGAAAAAATGTTTTACCAGTACGATATCGCAATTATTAATAAGAACTTGGCCGGAAAAGAAAATCATTGCCTGTGATGTTTCGCGAAGGGCTTGAGAAAAGCAAAGAGGGTTCGGAATCTGTCCCGCAAGAGCTGGTGCGATAGTGAGATAGGCTACCACGATGGCAGCTGCGTTGGCGGCAATCACTCCCTCGACGCCGTAACCCAGTGAGATCAGCAGCAGCGATCCTCCGAGTCGTACCGCTCCCTCCGCCACCAGGTTGACGGCAAGCCTGCGAAATCCGTAGATGCCTTGGATATAGCCGCGCCTGGTTCCCAGCGGAACGTAAAAAGCTGCCCCAATCGCCAGCAGGGCGACAAGAATTGGAGCCGGCAGATTAAGATAATCTGCAATCACTCTTTGAAACGACAGCAACATAAGTGCAACGGTAATCCCGCATCCCCATGCACCCAGATGAAAGCCGCGATACACCGCAGCCTTCCCTCCCGGGGAGTTCTGTTGTGCCACCAACTTTGAGGCAATGATTTGAAAGGAGAGCGTTACTGCGGATATGAGGGTGAGGATCGTGTAAACAACTGTGGCCTGCCCGAACCCTTTGGGGCCGAGAGACCGGGCAACTACAATGTTGTAGATGAGGTTGATTGCGGTCGTCAGGCCGGAACCCGAGAGTAATACAACGCTTCCGGAGAGAATTCGAGCCTGTAGCGTCTTTGCCTTTTGGGTCAAACCATTCACCGCATCCTTTGATGTGCTGTTTAACCTTGTAGGATCGAGTCTGCATTAAGGCTGAAGTACAGTCTGATTTTCACCAACAGATGTAAGATGCGTAAACGTGGGTTCTGGCTGCTGTGAATTCAGGAATAATACCCTGACTTTCCATATTTGCGACAACCGGAATGCTTTCCAGGGCCTCTAATGGGTAGGACAATGTTTAATCGCGCAAGAGCCATGATTTTTTTCTGCTTGTTGCTCCCTCACGGATGCATTGATTCCGTGGCGGGCCATGCGCTGCCATTAAAACATAAGGCGACGGGAAAGTCGCCTGAAACGATTGCCTTGTATGAAGCCTGGTTCGGTCATCCCAAGCACATCTCCATAGGGTATTCCTCGCATGATGCCATTGCCATCATCCGTCAGATACAAAAAGCGAGGGCTATGAATATCTCCGCATTTGTCGTTGACTGGTATGGAAGCCGGGAGCCATTCATAGACCGCAGTTATGCTTTGATGCAGGCTTCCGCAGCCAAAGAAAACTTCCGGGTTGCAATGATGTACGACGAAACAGACGAGGAAGATGGAGCGACCGATCAAGCGATCGCTGATTTTAAGATGTTTCACGATACATATCTTTCTCCGAATGTGCCGGGGCATCAAGCATATCTTACATACGAAGGCCGTCCTGTGATCTATATTTTTCCAAAAGGAGGGCATACCGATTGGAGTAAAGTACGCGCACTTGTGGACACATGGAGTCCTTCACCATACCTCATCGAAGAGAACCTTCCCGGAGCTTACGCGACCTCATTCGATGGCTTTTACGCGTGGATAAATCCTGGAGAAAAGGGTTGGACGGCAGATGGAAGCAATTGGGGAGAACAGTATCTGAACGAGTTTTATCAGACCATGCAGGCAAAGTTTTCTGACAAGATCATTGTAGGCGGCGTATGGTCTAGTTTCGATGATAGCAATGCATCCTGGGGGCTGAACCGTCATATAGCCTCAAGGTGCGGTCAGACCTTTACCGATACCTCTAACCTCTGGCGTAAGTATTTCCCATTCGATGATCCTCCACCGTTCATGATGATCGAAACTTGGAACGACTACGAAGAGGGAACAGCAATCGAAGACGGCATTCCCAGCTGCAATTCCCAAGGTGTGGAAAAAGCTCGGATCGATTAGATCCGGAGACATTGGTCTTGGAATCCGCTCTGAAGCGTAATTTGAGTATGGGAACTTATATCCTCCCGCGGTTCGCGGGAGGATATTGTATTCTCTTACGCGGCCTCGGTTGCGGTTTGGTTAGCATGGCCATTGGATTGTGATATCACCATTTCCAGTTGAGCCTCGCTCATAACCGTGGAACGATGTACCCTGTCTATGATCGAGTGCGGACGGCTGCGCACTTCGTCGTACACGCGCCCGAGGTATTCTCCCAGCACTCCCAAGCATAAAAGCAGCAAGCCTCCGACAAAGAACACTGTAGCGGCTACACCGAGTCCCGCAGTCGTTACTGAGCTCTTTGAAAGAAGCATGCTCAACGCTAGAAGCGCAGCTGCACTGCTTGCGAAGACAAACAGCGCAAAACTAAGACGCAATGGCTTGTAGCTGAAACTGGTAATTGCATCCATTGCATACTTGATTCGGCTTAATATCGAGAGCTTACCTTCACCAGCTAAACGATCGTGCCGATCATAGAAGATGACCTGGTTTCGGTAACCTACCCAGGCTCTCAGCCCCGGCAGATAGCGGTTCTTTTCTGCCATTTCATTGACGGAATCGACTGCTTTCCTGCTCATGAGACTGAATATTCCGGCATTCAAGGGGATCGGGTAGTCGGAGAGCGTCCCCAAAACGCGATAGAAAAGAGGAAAGAGCTTGGCCAGTATCTTGCGCCGTTCCTGACGACTGCGTCTCACCGCGACCACAATCTCGGCACCTTCACGCCACGCATCGATCAGTTTTGGCAGTACTTCAGGCGGATCCTGGAAATCCCCGTCCATCAGGATCACAGCGTGACCGTGCGCGGTCTGAAGACCGGCTGAGATAGCTCCCATATGACCCCAATTCCGGGAGAGCTCTACAACCACGACATGAGAATCCATGCTCTGCAATCCTCTGAGCAGATCAAGGGAGGAATCAACAGAACCGTCGTTGACATATACAACTTCCCACTGTATGCGTGTACTATTCATAGCACTCGCCACAGCCTCATGGAACCGGACAATCAGTTCCTCTTCATTGTAAATTGGCACAACAACTGAGATCAAAGTGGACTCCAAGAGTTCCGAATGCTGTTTTGGCCAACAGAGGTCTGCCTCTGTTGATCGTTGCTTTCCAAAGAGAAGTTACAATCATTTCCGACTGTTCGATAACAATCACTCGGACTCTGCCTGGAAAACTCGTACTCTCCATCGCACTTCTGCAGGTGTTAAAACGATTACATATGTGGAAGTGACATGCTGTACCGTTTTGATCCTGCCATTGTCTATAATTTGAATGTCATAATTAACTTTATCTATGATCTCAATTGACAATCCCTCGGGTGAGTAAAACACTATCTGAAGATCGTGCGCGCGATCCTGATAACGTGTACTAATCCCCAGGGCAACTTGCTGCTGGATCGTCCCCGCAAGTTTATCTTGAGCAGTTCCCACAAAAGCCGGACTGAGGAGATCTGGTCGATTCTGATCGAATGCCGCTCTCAAACTTTGCCAGGACTGTAGATAGTCTCGAATGACTGCGGTCCTGGCTTGCTCGGGAAGAGATCGCGGACCCAGCAGAGCCGGTGTCTCTATGCGCACTGATTCTTGAGGAAATCCGATAGCCGAGGAGAGGATAAGGAATGCACAAAAGATCAGCGGAGGCTTCTGCATGGCTATTTCTCCCAGCGAATCTGATTCCCCAGGACAACTCCGCTCGCGACGGAGAAAATGGCTCCGTGATGGGTGGACATTTGTGCCTCGGCAATTCCATGTTTGAGGGGAACATCTACAATAGACTGCCCCTCGTCGTAGGTCTCTGTAAATGTGACAATGGTTCCGTCCGGTATTGCATTCCCATTGCAGTCACGCACGGGATCGGTTGCCAACTGAAGCTCTTGGCCCGACAGGCGGGCGTTCATTTTCAGACCGCAGGGATCACCGGGAACCTGCTCTATAACACGGACACTTGATAGGTCATCTATTCTAGCCACAAAGTTATCGATGCCTTGTTGCGCCGTAGAGTCCATCTCTGTCCAGGCCGATCCATCCTGGGTGACGACTATGTGCTTTTGAGCAGCGCCGGACGAATTAGTCATCTCAAAGGTCACTGGCGTTGGAATGAGGATCAGATTGTGATAGGCATCGAAGACATACACGGCGCCGGTAATGGCATTATGCAAGCTGACGGGTAGGCGAGAAGGTTTTGCTAGAAAGCTCAGGGCTGCGGGTTTTCTGGCAGGCACAACATCGAGAGCGTCGCTTATTGTGAAGTTTTCTCCTTCAATAAGAACTAGATAGTGACCGGCATTGTAGAGCTGGCCCGCAGCAAAGAGCGTGGTCTCTCCTCTCTGTATCTCGCGCTTCAGAACCTGGTCTGGGCCCACGATATACAGAGTCGCTTTTCCGTTTCCTGTGCTTTGAATTGAGAACGCAGCCCCAGCTTCAACAGTTTTCTGCAAACGCATTTTTACGTCCTGTGCAATTGACAGTTGCATCATAACGAGAGCCATGGTGTTCAGCAGGAATACCGATCTGATGTTCACTGCGCACCGCCTGAACTATAGGTTGCAATGACCGTTCGCTGGCTGCTGACATTCTTTGCAAGATCCTCAGGAATATGGATGTCAAAGCGAACCGGACTCTGCGGCAAGAGCGCGCGATTAATGTATTCATCTGCGACCCAGACTACCTGGCCGCCCTTGTCATAAAAAGTTCCCAGGATATGCGCAACATTCACAATTTGACCGCTTTGATTTGTAAGCTGCCCAGTCAATGAGGCTCCCGGCATCGGATGCAACTGCTCATTTTCAATCTCGATTACGGGGTCGGCTGAGGCTGCGACAAGGGCGGACAGCGGTTCCATACGGATGCTGCCAACATCAGTAAGAGCTACATTGGGAAACCTGATAAGAAAAGGCGTAACCTGCTTTGGCAATAGAAGATGGGAAATCTTGTCAAAACTGCCTTCGGTTGCAATCGGCGATTGGCTCTTTGAAAGCAGGGTTGCGTTGACGGAGACATAGGCTGGCACGACATCTTCGTTAAGAAGTTCGCCGAGGATTACGACGCCATCAGCCCGCTCCACCGGATGCATATCGACAATGCGCACATGCGGCGCTTCCACGTCCTGAGATCCCCAGTCATCACCCGGGCCGCGGTAGATCACGTCCCAGCGCAGATAATTTACTGGAATTACCTGCGGCGGAACGACGGGCTCTTTAGAGATAGGCCATTCAGCCTCCCAGCGGTCTCCATCCTTTACTACATGCAGATCGCGAGTGCTCACGCTAATGCCAACTACGGTCGACCAGCGTAACTTGATCTCGACATCTGCTTCATTGTCGGAGGCCCGGAGCGGACGCACCTCGAAGTTGTCTAGGGTCGCGTATGTAAGAAGGCTAGGGTAGTATCCGGTTAAGTCATGCACAAACTCAGGCTGGGTGAACTGAGCCTTGTTAGCGAGACCGGCATATGCCTTTCCCCAGTCCTGAGAGCGAATATCGTCACCCAGAGCCTCAACTGCTGCTTGCGGCGTTGATGAAAAACTTAGGAGCCTTGCTCCGCCGGCATAGGCAAGAGCAGAAGGAACGGGCCAGAGCGTACCGATAACCACCAGCGAAACTGTGGCAATCGCGAGAAATGCAGCCAATAAGCGTCCACTCTTCATGACGCCACACTCTCTCGAACGAGATTCTCATCGTCGGTGAAGGCATAATCTACTTGTCTTTCTCGTCGCTTCTTTTCCGGAATCAGAACTACCAGGATCGCCAAGATACTGCTGCCGAATGGCAGGACACCCCACATGAGACCTTGCCAGTGGGGAGGAATTTGCGGCGCATTTACCGGCAAAGCCGGAGGGACTCCGTCTTTGCTCCAAACAGTGATGGTTTTGTCTTCAAGGCCGTCTACTTGACGCCATCCGGCAAAAGATAGAAGCGGATCATAATAATGGTCCCGCACAAAGACCCACTTTAGCCCATAATGATCAGCGTGCATCAGCATTGCACGGAGAGCGTCGAGACCGGGTTCGCCAAAGTATTTCGAACTGGTGAGCGCGCCCGCGCCGTAGTGAGTCAGTTCCGGCAGCATTCGCCCGGAATTCCATTCGCCATCCACGCTGCTGGCGTCTGTCAACATAGCCAGCCGGGCTATCTTGTTGCCGAATCCAAGAGTGAAGTATCGATACTGATCGTGACCATCGCGGTTGAGCCATGCGGCAACCGAATCGACCTTAAAATCTTCGGCATCCGCGGGTCGATAGGTTGCCCATCCCACAGCTAGTGCGCAACTCAATGCTGCGGCGGTGCTCAAACCGACAACCGCCGGTGTTCTATAGCGCTCGATCAGTTCCAAGGCCAGAAGGCCGAGAAATGGAAGGGCCAGCAGAGTTGCCCAATAGCTGAATCGCTCCATTGTCAGCACGTCGAAGGCTCGGCCCAGCATAAGATGTCCCACCGGAGTTGTGCCACCGAGTCCCACAAGAAATGCCACCCAGAAGCCAAGCAGCAAGGGACGGAGCCGAGTGACCATCGAACCTCTGATGAAGATGAACGGCAGGGCCAGAATCAATGCTCCATATGGGACGATGAAGTAATTGAGACCCCACAGAGGGCTCAGTATGTAATTTGCCCGGCTGGGGTGCGGGATGGGAGTCTGCGTGACAGGATAATGAATCAATGCAATCCAAAACGGAAGAAGCACGATGGCAATCGCGGCGCCCACCACCAAGACAATGGTGGCGGTACGACCGACAAAGGCAGGCGTCGAAATCCGTCCATCATTCTGACGATCAAGCAGCACAAGGGCCAGTACAGGCACTGCAAAGAAGATTGATCCAAAAAGAAGCGTGGCATGGTGAGCTGCTGCCGCAGCCGTGAACAGAACGCTCGCTTTGAGAAGAGATCGACCCTTGCCATGCCGAATCCACTCAAAAAGAAATGGCAGGGCGTTCAAATAGATTGGCGCGGCAAACGTGGTGCCCAACTGCCCGGCGGAATAAATCAGAAAGCTTTCCGAGCCGAGAAAAACACTAGCCAGTGCTGCAATTGACGCGGCGCGTGGGCTAACCCAAAGCAAAGAAAACCGATAAACGCCCACCACGAGGAGCAGAATCGCAGCAAGCTGTACCGCCATATATGCCATGTCCAGACCAAGAATTCGAGATACCAGCGCTACCCACTGCTGAGGCAGGGGAGGGTATGTGGTCTGGGAAAAGCCGGCATACCACTTTGCATTCCACGGGTCGAACCAATGGTGGAAATAATGAGAAGCAAAGAATATATGGAAATTCGTGTCGTACGATTTCAAAGGCAGCTGCATGAGCAATAGCGGCAGATGCACCACGAGAACTGCCATTAGAAGGAGGCTTATCGGTATGGGCCGTAATGATGGTGTAAACGACTCAGATCTCTGCACAGTTGCCTCTCGAACAGCCATAGGATACAAACTCGCGGCAGACACTTCTCACCGCAATCGTTTCAGTTCAACGCTTAGAGCAAGTGTCGCAGTACGAAAGTCCTGAGTCTGACCAATTTGATACAGGTAAGCCAGAAACGAGTATATCTACGCTGTGTTCTGCGAGAGTCAGGGATACTCTTCCAGCGAAACATCGTCGCGCGTCTGCAGTAGAGGTGTCCGTACAAGTCACTGTAATAGTGGAGCTGAACTGCACAGATGTTCCCTAGGCGATGTGACAGAATTTTATTGCGCTCAGGTCATAGTGCTTATGGGCGGGGTTCCGATTTTTTTCTTGCTGTACATAGACTTGAGAAGGTTTGAGTAGATCCGTTTTGCACTACTTTGGAGGTCAACTTCGATGACGCGAGCAGCGAAAAGCAACTTCGATACCAAAATCTTTCTCGCAACCGCAGGAGTGGGACGAAGCATTGTCCGCTGCAGAGTAAAAGAGAATTTCTTCTCACAGGACGAAAAAGCCGACTCTGTATTTTATCTTCAAAGCGGACGAGCAAAGCTAACCGTCGTCTCCAGGAGAGGCAAGGAGGCAACAGTCACCTTGCTGGCGGCAGGGGACTTTTTTGGCGAGGAATCTATGTCGGGAGACGACACAAGGCGATCATCTAGAGCCTCGGCCATTACGGTCTGTGTGGCAATGAAAATCTCGAGACGAGAGATGCTCCGCGTACTACATGATGAGCACTTATTCTCCGACTTCTTCCTGCAGTTCATCTTAATCAGGGGCGTTCGCACACAGGCCGATCTTGTCGATCAACTATTTAACTCGAGCGAAAGACGCTTGGCGCGGACGCTACTGATCATGGCCAACTATGGAAAGGACGGCGATCCAGAGACCCTGATTCCGTTGGTAACGCAGGAGACTCTTGCCGAGATGATCGGCACAACCCGCGCGCGCGTCAGCTTCTTTATGAATCGCTTCAGAACGCTCGGATACATAGAATACAACGGACGCATTCGCGTTCATACATCGTTGCTCAACGTAGTTCTTCACGATGAACTGCCTGAGGAGAACGCATCCAGACCAAGACTTCTCGACCCTCCTTCTAAGAGGTCTCACGTGAAGACGAGGAGAACAAGGGAAGAAAACGTTTAGTTATAGGTCTACCCGGATTGCAGCTCAATTCAGCATGACAGAATCAATGAGAACAGACAATTTCCGCTCGGAAGTCTTGCGTCTTAGCACGCAATCTTCATTTACAAGAAGGTCTTCATCTCCAATAACCAGATTCCACGCTTGACGCTCTCTCAAGATCAATATTGCACAGGATCGACAGGAGCAGGAGCGTAGGGTTGCATTAGACAAGGGTTACTGGAGATCGCCGATGAGTGTAATGTCGAATGCTAGTCGGCCCTCTACCGAAATACCTAGTCTCCATAGTACGTCTATCGAACAGCTGAACATGAAGCCGCCCCGGCGGCCGTTGATTGCTAATCCTGAACTACTGAAGACTGCATTGGCACTCGTGTTTGTCGCACTAACCTGCGGCGTTGATGCGCAGGTTTACGATGTGGGGTCGGGCGCTTCACAGAGCACCCAGACACGAACTAATCATCCTGATTCTCCGGGCCAGCCGCTGGGATGGGGATCGAATATTGAGAATGCACGTCTCGCGCGTGCCGCACAACTGGCGTTGCAGCATGGAGATCGCACGCTCGCGCTTGACTACGCTCAACGCGCCGCACAAGCGGCCCCAAATAATCCGGAGTTATGGTTTCTTCTTGGCTACGCGGCGCGGCTGAATACGAAATTAAAGGAATCAGCAGATGCCTACGATCGAGGCCTTCACCTTAGCCCTTCATCCCTTGACGGGCTTTCTGGCCTTGCGCAAACCTACAGTTTAATGGGCCGAACAGAAGACGCCGAACATCTCCTTAAACAGGTGGTTTCATCTGACCCGAAACGTAGAGAGGACGCGCTGCTGCTCGGAGAGATTTATATGAGATCCGCAGACTATGGCGACGCAATCGATTGGCTGGACAGAGCGGAGCATATTGAGCCAGAGGCACGGTCTGAGTTGTTGATGGCGATCTCCTACCAGCACATGAAACAGATCGATCAGGCAGACCACTATCTCGAATTGGCCAAACGGCGCGACCCGGACAACCCGGAGGTCCAGCGAGCAGTGGCGGGATATTATCGCGAGGCTGGAAAGTTTCAAGACGCAATCGCGGTACTCAAATCAATTCGTAATCCGAAGCCGGACATCATGGCCGAACTCGCGTACACTTACCAGCTGAATGGCAACCTCAATGATTCAGCAAGGTTATACGCGCAAGCCGCCAATGCTGTCCCGAAAGATCTTGGTTTGCAGCTCTCAGCGGCGCAGGCCGAAGTTGCGACGGGTTCCATTGAAGCGGCGAGCCCATTTCTTCAGCGCGCAGCAGGAATCGATGCTAACCATTATCGATACCATGCAATCCGCGGAGAGATCGCAAAGTTCCAGGAGCGCGACCAGGATGCCGAACGGGAATACAGCGATGCCGTGGCGAACTTGCCCGCGGAGCCAGCTGAGGGGCCACTCTACGGCATCCAGTTGCATATGGATCTGATGGACATTTATAAGGATCTAGCGGACGAAAGTTCCGCTCATCATCAGCTTGAGATAGCTCAATCACAAATTCAGACGTTGAGCGATCAGGCACTCAACAGAGAACAATTTCTACACCTGAGATCTTTGATCAGGAAGAGCGCCGGCGACTTTGATGCAGCGCTGGACGACATCAAAGAGGCACTGTCAATCAACGCTTATAACCGAGATGATTTGCAACTCGAGGGGGACATTCTGATGAAACTCGGTCGAGCCGAGGATGCGATTGCAGTTTATAAACAAATTCTCGCAGTTGACCCGATCAACCGATTCGCTCTTATCTCTCTCGGGTACGCATCCCGCACAGCGGGACACGACGAGGATGCGGAAAAGTATTTCCTGCGCCTCGCGCAAATTGATCCCTCTCTTTATGTACCTTATCTTGCGCTTGGAGATCTCTATACGGCTCGCCCGGATTTCTCCAAAGCTCAAGAGTCCTACTGCAAGGGATATGCGCTGGCTCCGCGCAGAGTCTTGATTCTGGCAGGCGGGATGAATGCAGCAATCGAATCGCACAACCTTAAACTCGCTGGAACATGGCTAGCTCGCGTCACGAGCGAAATGGAGCAGGTGCCACAAATTCTTCGGGAGAAGGAGAGGTATCTGAGCTTCAAGGGCGAGTATCTGGAATCTGCTGAGACCGGGAGAGAGGCGATCAAGGCCCTCCCGAGAGACAGGGATGTAGTTGTCTATCTTGGCTACGATCTGCTCCATCTTGAGCAATACGATGACCTGTTGACGTTGACATCGAAGTATCTCAACATTTTTCCGAAGGAACCGGACATTCCATTGTTGGAAGGCTATGTGCACAAGCATCAAGGACTGTCTGAACTGGCACGGCAAGACTTTACTGAGGCACTGAAGCGGGATCCAGAAGTTGTTACGGCCTATGTGAACCGCGGGTACATACTGAACGATCTTCATGATCCCACGGCGGCTGCGAACGACTTTGAGTCAGCCCTGCAGAGAGAGCCAAACAATGGAGAAGCACACCTGGGTTTAGCTTATGCAAGTCTTGATCTGCACAAACCTGAAGCGGCCCTGCGGCAAGCAGAGATGACACAACTGATCTCGGGAGATTCAAAGGACATTCATCTGATTCGCGCGACAGCGTATGGGCGGGAGCAAAAGCTGGACAAAGCCGCAGCCGAATATAGGAATGCTTTGAAGTTCACTCCTAATGACGGTGCGCTGCATCTCGGGCTGGGTAATACATTCTTTGCGCAGCGCCGATACCATGAAGCGATTACTGAGTTGGAAATAGCAGTAAAAGATTCCGCCAACAGTGCCGACGTTTATGCATTGCTCGCGCGCGCCTCTGCGAACCTGCAAGACCGCGATCAAACTTTGCGGTATGTCCAGCTCGCAGAGCAATATGCCCAGGAAACGCCAGTGGCAGCAAACAGCGTTGGATCCCGGCAAAGCGAAGTTTATCTGTCGACAGGAGAGGCTCTGAGTTCTCTCGGAGACCAAGCGGCCGCGATGGAGCGTTTTCGGAAGGCGCTAGAAGCGCCTGGGAGTAATCGCGTGAGCGTACGGCTGGCGATCGCACAACTGATGGCACAGCAGGGCCAAGTAGAAGATGCGGAAAGACAAATTGCCTTGGCCCAGATGGAAGGTGAAGGTGGGGAGACAGAGCCGCCATCAGGTATCCAGTTCGTCGAGGCAGCGGATGTATTTCGGTCGATGCATGAATACCAACTGTCACAGACGTATCTTCGACGCGCCAAAATAGCAGGCGCGCCGGATTCTGAGGTGAGCATTGGGCTGGCCAACAACTATCTCGCACTGGGAGACACAGCCAGGGCACAAGCCGAGCTATCGGCACTGAGTGCTGAAACAGATGGCGAACCTGATTACCAGTATCTACTCGCTGAGGCCAATGTTCTTCGTCAGCAACACCATGACGCTCAGGCGCTCACTGCATTTGCGCAAGCCTCAAACGCGGAAGGTGAAGATCAAACGGCTGAGCAGGCACTGCTTCAGGCGGGAGCGGATGAGGGATTGAGAGTCACTCCCATCGTAAGTCTGCTTTCCAATTTCTCGGTAGAACCTATCTTCGAAGATTCGACTGTGTATGTTATGGACTCCAAGCTGGATGCATTGAATCCCGTGCAGGGTTCCGAAGCGGCTCTTCTTCCGCCGCCGCGATCCTCACTTGAAACGCAATGGACAAACGCATACCACCTGCATCTTGGCCATCTTCCGACCACCAGCGGCTTCTTCCAGGTGCGCAATGCCCAGGGGGATATATCTGTCCCTAGCACGAACTCCATCGTCAGCCGCGATACGACAGACTACACGTTTAACGTTGGCGTGAATCCTACCATGAAGATTGGGAGCAATGTGTTGACCTTCAATAGTGGGATTCAGGCCACAGTCCGCCGTGATTCCGAGTCTCCAATCGCCATGAATCAGAACCTTGTTCGCGTTTTTACTTATATGTCGACGAGCTCGTTTTTCAACGCGGTCTCGGCGAGCGGCTATCTGATAAGGGAATCGGGACCATTTACCGAGAGCAATTTGCAATCGCGAGCCTTGGCTGGCGCGATTAACTTTCGTGTTGGGGCACCCTGGGGGAAAACGGCTCTGATCACCGGATGGGGAGCGAATGATGAGAAAATCTCGCCAGTCAACTACGAAGATTACTTCACCGCCTCCTATCTTGGAATCGAGCACCGCTTCGGAAAGCGGTTGAATCTCAGAGCGACGGCAGAAGACCTGCGAGCTTGGCGAGTCGTGGGAGCTCATTCGGGAATTGCTCAGAACTTGCGCCCAGCTGGGAGCGTTGATTTTAGTCCAAATCGTAAATGGGATATGCAGGTATCGACCGCATACTCCAGTACCAGAAGCTTTCACATTTACGATGCGGTTCAAAATGGCTTCTCCATTTCCTATGCAAAGCCGTTCCATCGCAGATTCAATGACGACTCCGGAGAAGTTGTCCTCGCGTATCCGATTCGATTCTCAGCAGGATTTCAACAGGAGACCTTCTTTAACTTCAAGGGTGGTCAAAATCAGCAGTTCAGGCCCTATGTACGCATCAGTCTATTCTGAAAGCAGGATTCGATGAAGATTTGTCTTGTTGCCACGTTTCCTCCGAGCGGACGTCAGTTGAATGAGTATGCATTCCATATTGCGCGGGAGCTACAGCGCAATCCGGATATCGAATTGACGATTCTCGCAGACGAACTGACCGACTATGAATTTGCGACCGACGAGAACGGCATTTCGACAAAGGCCAGCTCGTTATCAGAATTACCTGGTTTCACCGTGATCCGCTGCTGGAAATTCGGCAGCCTTACGAGTCCGTTGCGCCTGTTAAATACGATCCGGAAGTTGAAACCCGACGTAGTATGGTACAACTTGGTCTTCTCCAGTTTTGCAACACCCGAGAATCCAATAACCGCATTTGCAGGGCTTACGGCACCCGCTCTGACACGAGCCGCCGGCTTTTTCACGCATATTACTTTGCACCATATCATCGAGCACATCGATTTTTCAGTCTCTGGCGTGCGGCGGGAAAAGCTGTTCCGAGTGGGCACCGATCTGGCTACAAAGGCGTTACTTTGGGCGAATTCCGTATCAGTCCTTCTTCCCGCTTATAGTCGCACATTGAATACGAAATATTCAGCTCAAAATGTGTTACTTGGCACTCACGGCACATTTGCATCCACTCCCAACCCTCCAAATTTTACAAAGCGTGGAAATCCTGATTTGCGTATTCTTGCGATTGGGCATTGGGGAACATATAAACGTTTGGAGACACTGATGGAAGCTTTTCCAGCCGTTTTGAAAAAGATACCTAATGCAAGGCTGATTGTGGCAGGCGCAAATCATCATACGAAAGCGGGCTACTGGGAATCCGTCCGCGCGGCGCAACCTGCGGAGTTGCCGATCGAGTTCCGTGGGTACGTTTCTGAAGATGCGATTCCTGAGCTGTTTCAATCGACCTCCATTCTTGTTTTACCCTACGACTCTGCCACTGGGTCGAGCGGACCCGCCCATCAAGCATGCGAATACGCAGTTCCAATTGTGTGTGCGGATATTTCCGACCTGCGCGAGATGGCAACGAACGAAGATATCGCCGCCAACTTCTACAAGATAGGAAATGCCGAGGATTTGGCGGCACAGCTCATCGCCATTCTGGAGTCTCCGGAGCTGCAACTTCGCATGGCCGAGCGCAACTTTGCAGCAGGAGTGCAGATGACAATGGCCAGCGTCGTTCGCAACTATCTTCGATGGTTTGAACTCAATCAATTCAAGCGAGAGCTGCGCAATACCAGATTCTTTGCATCGCGCCAGCGTGTGTGGCCGTATTCCCTTTCGCCAAGTCCAGACGAGATTTTACCCGCCTGGACATTTCCCTTAAATTCCTTCCCCAATGAGGGAGATGGACTGGAAGCTGATTTCGGCCTTGAGTCGGCCGGAAGGGATTTCCAATCCGCTGAATTTGCGGACGCGCTAGCCTGGGGCGGATCTGATGCTCCAACGAATCATTTGCGCGGAGATGAATTGTAGTCGAACCAAAGCCCGAAGGAGTCACTATGCAGTGCCATGACAATTTTGTTTCGGAGCAGACTCCTTTTGCTCTTCCATTCTCGTCCATGTTCTCGCTTATTGTGTCTTATCGGAATTCTTTGTCTGGCTTTAAAAAAAGGATTAACCCATCGATGACTGTGCATATTTTCTTTTTCAGTGCGCAAAGGTTATTGTCGGCAACGTTAGTATTTAGCCTTGCGCTACTTGTAGCGTTCACAGGATGCGGTGGCGGCTCTACCAGTGTGTCGAACCCGAGTCCGACCATCAGTATTACTGCCAACCCGACTTCGATTACGTCGGGGAAGTCTTCATTATTAACTGTGATTGCAACGGGCGCCACCACGGTGACGGTAACGGGAACCGATGGCAGTATGTATTCCCTATCGCCCACAGGAGGAACGCAGGCCGTCAGTCCTGCTGCGACGGCGACCTATAGCGTAACCGTGACTGGTACAGGAGGAAATGCCACGGCGAGTGTAATTGTGACGGTGATTTTGAATCCAGCACCGACTGTCAGTATCAGCGCGAATCCCACTTCAATTGTACCTGGAAATGCCTCTACCTTAACTGTGACGGCGACAGATGCGACAAATGTGACGCTCACCGGAACAGATGGCAGTACATATACCATGCCGTCGGGCGGAGGAACGCAGGCAGTGACCCCGAAGGCGACCGCGACCTATACCGCAACCGCGACCGGAATCGGTGGAAACTCCTCGGCTACAGCAACAGTGACGGTGGGCGCAGGTGGCGGCGCTCAATCCATCGATCACGTTGTCTTCATGCTCCAGGAGAACCATACGTTCGATAATTATTTTGGGATGCTCAATCCGTATCGCCAATCGAACTCTACTGGCAGTCAGTATTGGAACATCGGCGACGATGGTGTTACCTATAACGTGGATGGTATCGATGACAAGCTGACCGCTATAAGCAATGTAGACGATGAAGGTACATCCTATCTGCTCTTTCCGTTTACTAGCACCTGCGTTGACGACATGAGTTCGGATTGGTTGGCGAGCTATGGTGATGTCAACACCTACGATTTTCTCGCTGCGCGCCCGATTCTGATGAACGGATTTGTCCATAATGCTGAGGGTTATGCGAAGAGCTGCTCTGCTCCTGGTGCAGGCGGAACTTGTGCCGGCACATTTACGGGTGATCTGACTGGCCAGCGTTCTATGGGGTATTACGACCAGGGGTTTCTCAATTATTACTACTACATGGCATCTCAGTTTGCGGTTTCAGATCGCTGGTTTTCACCGGTATCAACCAAGAGCATCGGCAATCGCATCGCCACATTCACAGGGGGAACGACTCAGGGTCTGGTCAAGGACCCGGGCGGAGATGACAATCTTTCTCAGCTTGACATACCGAACATTTTCCAGGAACTTGACCAGGCAGACGTATCTTGGAAAGTCTACTACACGGTCAACGAGGGGCTCTGCCTAAATGACGATGACTGTAACGGCGGCTCGAACGCGGAGTATCCAGCGACCGACTTCGCTAACCTAACCTATTCGTATCAGTATCTGTATGAGAATCCATCCGCTGCTGCTTGCATCCCTCCGACACAGCCGTCGAGCATAGTAGGCGATACGACAAACTCCTTCTGCATCGATCCGAACCACATTGCGCCAATCGGCACTTACTTCAACGATCTCACCAACGGCACACTGCCCAGCTTTGCATTTATTGAGGCTGGCTACGGCAACAACGACGAGCATCCAGGGTCGGGCCAATCGATTTTGTTGGGGCAAGCACAAGTGGCAAACGTCGTGAATGCGTTCATGAACAGTTCTTCCTGGAAGGATTCGGTCTTTTTTCTCAGCTACGACGAGGGGGGAGGTCCCTACGACCATGTTCCACCAGTGCCGGGCCACTCAAACGACAATACAGATTCCTCATTGGGAACCATCCCAGATATCTCGCAGATCTCGGTAAATCCTGACAGCTACAACCCTTGCCTGCCAGCCGGTGGGACTGCGACACTGCATTGCGATCTAGCATTAATTGATCCTGGGGCTAATGCGGGGGATGCCCCGGCTGTCCAGGGATTTACTGCACAACTCGGCTTTCGCCTGCCGAACATAATCATCTCGCCGTTCACACGGCGGCATTATGTTTCTCACACGCCGATGGACCACACGGCGGTGATAAAGTTTGTCGAGAACAGGTTTATTGGCAGTACCACGCACCTGACTGCCCGTGACGCCGCTCAGCCGAACCTGTTGGAGTTTTTCGACTTTACCGCCATTCCGTGGGCCGTTCCACCCACTCCACCCACGCCGATGTCAGTAGGAAATACATGCACACCAGCCAGCTTTGCACCTTGAGGGGGCCGGAAATCGGCTTTCAACGATGAGGTGAACAAGTCGGGAAGCGCTCGTTGCCTATTCTCAAAAGGCGAGGCTGCACATCGAGGAGAGAATCCAGCCAGCGCCATCACATATCCCGGATGCGCTGACTCCAAACCAGTTATAAAAGGTGGTCCGATGAAGACCTTTTCTTACGTGCTGTCCGTGCTTCTGATGCTGGCGACGCCGGCTTTGGCCGGCGTGACTGTGAGCAGCCCAATCGGCAGTGCTACCGTGACATCTCCCGTACTGTATGTGGCAACCGCGACTACGGCTACTTGCGCGAAGGGTGTAGCGTCCATGGGAGTCTACGTCAACAACACGCTCATCTATGTAGTGAGTGGAGCGCAAATGAACACCGAGATCAGCGAGAGTGTCGGCGCTGAACATACTGTCGTGGAAGAGTGGGATTATTGTGGAGGGGCTACGTTTACCACGGTCAATATCACGGTAGAAGCATCGACGGCGCCGGCTGTCAGCATCACCGCCAATTCTAGTACGATCATTGACGGAAGTTCATCCACTCTGACCGTGACTGCCACCAATTCCACTACAGTTAGAGTCGCAGGATCGAATGGGAGCGCTTATACATTCGCTGCTGGCGGCGGAACACAGACCATCAGCCCAACCGGAACTACGATTTACACCGCGACGGCGTCTGGAGTTGCAGGTACGGCGTCAGAAACCGCGACCGTTACGGTGATTCCGGAGACCAGTCTTCTATCCATCAGCCATGTCGTATTTATGTTACAGGAGAACCATTCGTTCGATAATTACTTCGGGATGCTGAACCCGTACCGCAAGGCAAACGGTTGGGAGGTTGGCGACGATGGCAAGACCTATCTAGTGGATGGCATCGATGATAAGTTAGCAACCATCAGTAATGAAGATGACCAGGGAACTGTGTACAGTCTTTTCAAATTTGCAACCACATGTGTTGACGATTTAAGCTCGGATTGGCTTGCAAGCTACGGGGATGTGAATCGCTACAACTTTCTTGCTACACGTCCGATCTTGGTAGATGGATTTGTTCATAATGCGGAAGGCTACGCGGTTAGTTGCACGATCCCCGGCGCGGGTGGTTCTTGCTCGGGCGCATTTACAGACCTCACCGGCAGACGCGCAATGGGTTACTACGACGAAGGCTTCCTCAATTACTACTACGAGATGGCGTCTCAGTTCGCGGTGTCTGATCGCTGGTTTTCGCCAGTGGCAACCAAGAGCATCGGAAATCGTATAGCTACATTTACCGGTGGAACGACGCAAGGTTTGGTTCAAGACCCCGGCGGGAATGACGGTCTTGGTCAGCTCGATATAACGAATATCTTCCAAGAACTCGACGCGGCTAAGGTTTCGTGGAAAATCTACTATACCGTGACTGAGGGCTTCTGCCTCGATGATGATGACTGTACGGGCGGGGAGAATGCGAAGTATCCAGCTACCGATTTCTCTAACCTGAGCTACTCGTATCAGTATCTATATGAAAATCCAACCGGAGCTACCTGCACTGCTTCTACGCAGCCGTCGAAAGTCGTTGGTGATACTACTAACTCGTTCTGCATCGATGCGAACCATATTGCCCCGTTGAGCACTTACTTCACCGATCTCACTAGCGGTACGCTGCCCAGCTTTGCCTTCATTGAAGCCGGCTATGGAAACAATGATGAGCATCCAGGCTCTGGACAATCGATTCTGGTGGGACAGGCGCAAGTAGCAAAGATTGTTAACTCACTGATGTCAAGCCCCGAGTGGGCCGATTCTGTATTCTTTCTCAGCTACGACGAAGGTGGAGGCCCCTACGATCATGTTCCGCCGGTGCCCGGCCACTCAAACCAAAACACAGACGCGTCTCTGGGAGCGATTCCCGACATTTCGAGTATAGCGGTGAATCCTGATAGCTTCAGTCCTTGTCTGCCAGTCAGCGGGACTGCGACACTTCATTGCGATCTTACGGCGATTGATCCAGGCGCCAACTCCGCCGACGCCGCGGCGGTTCATGGATTTTCCGCTCAGCTTGGCTTCCGGCTTCCCAATATAATTATTTCTCCATTCACGCGGCGGCATTATGTTTCTCACACGCCGATGGACCATACGGCGGTGATCAAGTTTGTCGAGAACAGGTTTATTGGCAGCACCACGCATCTGACCGCTCGCGACGCCGCTCAGCCAAACCTCCTGGAGTTTTTCGACTTTACCGCTATTCCGTGGGCAGTTCCACCCACTCCGCCCACGCCGATTCCAGTTGGAAATACATGCACACCAACAAGCATGGGACCCTGATGTAGCGGCCTGTTAGTACTCGGCAAATACGCTACCAATAGGTGAGACTGAAATTGTCCAGGTAAGTCGTATTCGGCGATTGCTTATAGTCTCCATCCATCTGATAATTTAGAGTAACGCCCCACCAACTGACGGGAACGGAGAACGGAGAATAGGTCGCATTTACATTGGAAGTCATGCCGTTCAATGTGATTGACTGGTACAGAAGTGTGTTGTCTGGTTCCCGCTGAACCTGAATAGTTAGATGGTTCCAGGCGTTGTTGATTAGGCTACAGGCAACCCCGGTTGATACCCACTTCGCATTTACGTTGTCCCAAATATCCCAGTCCTTATCGCCTAGATGGTCGCATTGGGTGCCCCAGATCATTCCAACACCATTCATATACATGTTAATGTCGAACTCCAGGACCTGAGTAACCGAAATGTTGGTTACGTAGAAATCGGCATTGTAGGTGAAGTTGTGAAGAGTTGGAAGAAGAGTGTGGCCGTTGTCCGGAAACCCTTGCGTTGAATTCTGGCCGAGAACCGGAAGAGAGAACAATACGTCGCCCCAAGGCGCTGTTCCATCTGCGCCTCCGAGATTAAACTCGGTCGCATCTCCACTCAGGGATGGTGAAGAGATATTGATCTCATGCGAGAATTGAAAGCCATTACAGGGTGAAGGTGAGCAGTCACTATAGTTTGGCGGTCCCTGACCCCAACTGTTCCAACCAGAGCTGGTCTGGAGATTAGAGAGCACATTCTCGACACCTTGTACCGTAATATCGACAGGAGTGTAGGAGGATCCGCCGCAGTAGTCCCACTCCTGCACGACCGTGTGCTGAGTTCCAGTGGGCAGGTTTAACTGAGTATTCAATCTTGCACCATTCTGGACCTCTAAAAGCTGATTATTGAGATAGACGCCCATGGACGCTACCCCTTTGGGACAACTGCTTGTTGCTGTCGCTACAAAATTTGCTGGGGAGCTGATTGTATTGTTGTTCGCAGGCGAGGCCACATGGACTCCTGTCTGGGTGGCGACCGTAATCGCCATCGAAACGAAGGTCGCTCCTCCACAGTAATCCCACTCCTCGACAACCGTTTTGTGTGTTCCTGGATTGACAGAAAGAGTAGCCTTGATAGTGCTTCCATTCTCAGTATAGAGCAACTCGTTGTCCACATATATACCCATGGACGCTACACCTTTGGAACAGGTGCTTGTTGTGGCGGTCGCAGCGTAACTTACCAATGAGTTAACTGTCTCGCCATTTGAAGGGCTGCTGACAATGACCGTTGCGAATGCAGGTCCCGCACAGGAAAAAAATAGCAGGAAAACGGAGGAACGGGTCTTCATAGGTAAGCCTCGGTCTTGAATTTTACTCAGCAGAGTTCGGTTTGGAAAATACTCATTGCCCTGCGATCTCCTAGCGTAGAAGCAGAGTCTCATCAGTTCTTCTGAGTGGGGTTGCCCGAGCAGCCCTCGGCGCAACTAGCCCGTCGAGAACTCGAAAGCTGATTTAAATTTGACAGTTGTGGCGATCACGGAGAGACGCTCCGCTATAACGACCAGCCGAACTGCCGCACTCTTCTGAGCGGTAAACAGAAAATGGCAGCACGATTCCTTGAAAAACTACCGCTGGATACCTTGTTTTTACTATTTAAAGCAGTAGTGCGGTTCGGCAACAATCAAAAGGAGTACTAAAACACAGTGCTATTCAGATAACAATATACACCTTGGACAGGAAGTCAAGCTCTTTATATCCATGTTGAGGATATGTTTATCTATCTGAATGCCAATATTTATCACAAAAGGTGCGAACCTAATTAAATCAGCGTATTGTTCAAAAATGTACAGCAAATAAATGCGAAGTGTGCTAGTCGCAAAAAAAAGTTTCCAGGATATAGGCTGTGGCATGTAATTATTCGCGCGGCGCTCAGAATGATGTTTATTTGCATCTAACTATCATGCTGGATGGAACGATTGATTCACAGGCCAGATAATCCTCAAGGAGGGCTGCATCCATGTCACTTACATTCTCCATATCTACTCGAATTCTTTTGTTGTTCTTGATTGTTGAGGCTACGATACTGGCTCCGACCGCTAGGGCTTCTTCATGCAAGACGCAAGCTCAGATCACGGCGGCAGAGCGCAATGCTTTATCGATCGCGGCTCGCGCCATGGTTGACGAGATACAGAGTGGAGACGTGCAGGCCCTTCAAGCGAACACCATTTCTGCGGTTGCGTCGGACTTCAGTGGGATTGCCGCTTCAGTGGCCAGTTTGAAACCTCTCTTACAGCGAGCTACCATCACGGTCGATAGTATTTATGCGCTGGACAACTCGACCGATCCGATCGGCATCTCTCGGACAGATTTCTATTGTGGAATGCCGGTTGTAACGTTGAACTTTTCAGATCTACTTCCAGGATCGTATGCATTCGTCATTGTCCACTCTACCGGAGTACCGCAGGCACAACAGATTTCGTTCGTGCTCTCTGAGACTTCTGGACATCAATGGATGCTTGGCGGACTATTTAGCAAGCCCATGATGGAGGCAGGTCACGATGGGATGTGGTATTGGATGGCAGCGCGTATATACGCACAGAAGAATATGAAATGGAACGCTTGGTTCAACTACCGTGTGGCCGCCTCTCTATTGAATCCTGTGGAGTTTTTGTCCAGTCCGAATCTGGAGAGACTTCAGCAAGAAGCGGACCAGATGCGTCCTGACAATCTTCCCGGCACGAAGCCGCTTTCGCTTACTGCACAAGGTTCCGTTTTTCAAGTTACGACGATCGACACTACTAGTGAATTTGGCGCTCTGGACCTCGAAATCCATTACACTGCAGAGGTTGTTCAGACTGCGCAGTTGCGCGATCCGCCAACTGCGCGAGCTCAAGTTGTCGAGTTGATGACGGCGCTACTGGCTCTGCATCCGGAATTACACACAGCCTTTCATGGTTTCTGGGTGAAGGCAGATCTGGGTTCTGTTTCTGTCTTCGCGCTCGAATTGCCGATGGACCAGATTGTTTTGGGGGCGCCGTCGCTTGCGCAGGTTCAACCCACAGTGCCTATTATCCGGCACAATCCCACAGATCCTGAGCTCCAACCGCATCTGGAGGCAGACCAGGATCCAATTCCTTCGCCTGATGCCGAAGACAACGCATTTGCAAGTAAGCCACCGCTAATATCTCCGCCTGGGCTTGGCGAGATTCAGAAGCGGCAGGACGGCGTTTACACCATGCACCAGGATGTAGATGAGGTTCTATTAACGTGTGCTGTGGTGGATGAGAAAGGCCGATTGATCACGGATCTGGGCAGGGACGACTTCCGCATTTCAGAAGACGGAGTGCCGCAAGCAACCAGCTCATTTCTGCACCAGGACCAGCCCGTTTCGTTGGGCATTCTCGTCGATAACTCGGGTTCGATGCTCGACAAGCGTGCGGCGGTGAATGCTGCTGCCTTGAACCTGCTGGAGGCGTCAAATCCGCAAGACGCAGCGTTCATCGTGAATTTTTCTGATCGTGCCTTTCTCGATCAAGGCTTTACCTCGGACATCAAGGCACTAAACCGGGGGCTTTCGCACTTCGATTCCAAGGGCACAACTGCCTTGTACGATGCGGTGGCCGTTTCGGCCGGCGAATTAGCCAATCACGGAAAGTTCCCAAAACAGGTGCTGCTGGTCATTACGGACGGAGCGGACAATGCTTCACATCTCGACCTAGAACAGGCCATACGCCGTGTACAGAACCTTGGTGGGCCGGTGGTGTATACCATCGGACTGCTTTTTGGAGCCGACAAGGAGGAAGCGGAGCAAGCGAGGATCGCTTTAGAGAGACTGTCGCAGGAGACAGGCGGCATCGCGTACTTTCCACATTCTCTGCAAGATGTAGATGGCATCGCAGCGAAGGTCGCGCACGATATTCGGGATCAGTACACGATTGGCTATCACTCCACTAAACCGGCCAATCTGGGAGGCTATCGAGTAGTGCGCGTCGAGGCGAATGCACCAAAGCATGGTGCGCTGATAGTAAGGACGCGTAAGGGATATTATGCCAAAAAGATGGATCAACAACAGCCGCGCCCCGCGCTTCAAGCTAAGCAGTAATTCAATGACCACTACAAAGGGTGCATATGTATTTGGAGGTTGCTATAGTGCGATACTTTAAGTTTCATATCGGGTTTCTCGCAAGCATAGCATGTGCGTTTACCATGCCGGCATTCGGAGCAAGTGTTGACTTTAAGGCATATGTCTCCGTGGGACAAGCCACATATCTGCACGCCGACCTGAACGGCGACGGCCGCGAGGACTTCGTCTATGCGCTGGGTCAAACTACGGGTGGATTTGCGGTGGTCTTATCTAACGGTGACGGAACCTACGGAACCCCAGTGAATTACACACTACCCTATGGGGAAACATCTGGCTCAATTGCGATTGGAGACTTCAACAGCGATGGCAAAGCGGATTTGCTCATTTTGGGAGCGAACAACTCACAACAGTATGATCTCTTCCTGTATCTGAACAATGGCAGTGGCATATTCGCTGAAAAAGCCTCATTCCCGTTGAGTTCAGGTGTGGAAAGTGTGACTGTAGGGGATTTCAATCACGACGGCATTATGGACGTGGCATTCCTTCAAGCTGCCGAGCTGAGTGTTTGGTTTGGCGACGGAAATAGTGGCTTCAGGGTTGGTCCCACTATGCAGGTGAGTACAGGGGGCAACCTGATGCTAGGAGACTTCGATGGGGATGGATACGCGGACCTTGCAATCGGCGACCCCGTCAACTACGATACGGTCGAGGTTCTATTTGGGGACGGCACGGGACACTTTCCTTCGCAGACGACGATCCAGGTACCGAATGGTCATTCGGTCTTTGCCGCTACAGATGTCAACGGTGATGGAAAGATGGATATTGTGGCCTCCACCTTCTATCCGGACAATCCAAGCTCACCGACCTTCAACTATATCGATGTCTATTATGGGGACGCTGATCGCACCTTTGCCAATCACACCATCATTCCCATCCAACACTGTGCTACGGGCACGCCAGCCCTTGCGGCCGACATGAATGGCGATGGGATCAATGATCTCATCGTGCCAGAAACCGACTGCGACAACCTCTCGGAGGGAGCGGTTTATGTAGGCGTCCTAACGCGCAACGCGAACGCAACATATAACCCGGATCAGATCGTCTACACCTCGCCCTCGCCATCCTCCCTGCCTCTGCTATGGCTGGATGTTATTCGAGGCAACGCGGACGCCAAGCCGGACATTGCCTTCACACAATGCAACGCGACTCCGTGTTCGCTGGTCGAAAACTTCCAGACAGAGGTGCTGCTGAATACAACTTCGGGTAACTTCCACACCTGTGACGCTCCAATCGTCTTCGAAGGAATACATGTTTGCTCTCCTATTGCAGGCAGCACAGTTGCCTCATCGGTTCCATTTCATATCGGAGCAGCCGGCCAGGTAGTCATGCGGAAGGTCGAGGTATGGATCGATGGAAACAAGATAGTGGAGCAGCTGAATGGGTTTTCCAACTATTCATTCTTGGATGACACGCTGACACTTACGCAGGGCGCCCATGAGGTGAACATCTACGCTGCTGGGTGGGACAACTCCCTCCAGGAGCAGTCCTTCTCCCTAAATGTACAGTAAGATAATGACGCGTAGAAAAAAGGCGGAGATGCAATCTATAGAGACGGAGTATCAAGTGAAATCGAACAAGAACCTGTTCACCTGTCACTTCTGAACTCAATCCCCGCCATGAGCAGAGGCAACGCGAACGGTCTTGGTTTTTGCAGCTATCTTGCTGGTTATAGCATTTTAGGAATTGCTGTAGTCCGAAAGCACATGCTCAAGTAGCTTTTTCCTCAGGAAAAAGCTACCTTTCACTGCTTTAGCAAGGGCTACTTGTATTCCTAAAATGCTCTAGTGGAGATGAAAATCCACATCCATCACGATCTGCACTGACACCGGATGTCCCTGGTACATCGCCGGCCTGAACTTATAACGGCTCACTGCCTCAATCGCTTTTTCATCCAACCCCATACCGAGATGGCTAGCCAAACGGACGTCTTGCGGGTTTCCTTGTGAGTCAACAATGAGCTTGATCGATACGCTGCCCTGATAATTCGCCCTTCGAGCGTCATCTGTGAACTCCGGCTCAGCGGAGTGGAGGACCTGCGGCGCGCTAACACCACCACCTACGGTCATCAAGCCGCCACCGTAACCGCCACCGCTCCCTGGACCTGCTCCACCTCCGTGGCCCGAACCAATACCGCCGCCGAGACCCTGACCAAATCCTGAGCCACTGCCTTTCCCTTGCGAGGCTAGAGCAATTTGCGGTGACTGGGCCATGCCGAAATTGGGTAGCTTGTTGCTATCCGGAATCACTATCATCTCGGTTGGCTCAGCTTCCAGCTTTGGCCGATCAATTCTCACGTTCTGAAGAAGCGTGATCTGGCTTTTCGCAGCGATAGGCGGGTGTCCCTTGCTCGTCTCCACTACTTCATGCGCGCCCCCACCACCCCCGCCGCTCATGGCTTTTGCAACCGGTAAGATCATGGGAGGGATAGGAAGTGTGACATCCAATGGTATTACAGTCATAGCCTGCTGTAGTGGGAAACTCTTGTGCGCCTTAAACGCCAGCGACAACACCACAACGACAATGACAATGTGCAAAATGAACGAAGTTGCGCTTGATCTCTGGTCGCTTTTGCAGGCCAGTGGATCGGTTGCAAATATTGGCCGCGGGGGAGTCTGCAAAGGCGGTATCAGATCATTCGATAAACTTCCGTCAATTAGATGTGAATTCATGAATTCCCTTGCAGAATCAACGACATTTTGCACCCCACAGTTAGAACTCTCGGCAGATATCGCACCATTTGAGATTGATTTAGGAGCGTTCGGCACTTGATTGCCCATAGTATTGTCGCCGGCTTAAATAATCCCGGCATCTCCCTCTTGGTTCACCGCAGGTTGACTGTCAACGACTGCATTCTAACGGCCGTCTCTCTTAACAGAGGCCACGTTTAGGCCGCGGCTTTACCAAATTCCCTTGTCGCTGCCAGTAATCCTCTGCCCCACCAAAGCGGCTGTCGCAAGCCATGGCAATAAACTGAGCCGGGCACTGTTTTCCAGCTCTCGCTTGCGCAGTAGACCGGCAATTTGCGAACCATACAGTTTGGCGGATTGTGGCATGATCGGGACACGGAGAAACTCGCGGGCGTAGTAGACTTGATCCCCGCCAAAGCGCGCTGCAGAGATCACGAACTGCGGTAATTCAAGGCCGTAACCACGATACTTTCTTACATAGTCCGAGACAATCATGAGATAGGTTGCAACTCCCTCCCAGATACCGGCATCAGATGCGGACGAGCGCAACTCGAAGTAGTCTACACCGCCCGAATCTGCCAATGCGGCAGTATCGACAATGTCGCAGAGCCTGAAATAGAAATGGCGGTACATCCTCTGTAGAGTGGAAATCATCAGACGGTCAGACGCCGATGGAACTGGAAACGCCATTTCGCCGATATGTATCCATCGTGCGCGTTTAACAAGGCCCGAGGCAATGCCGACCTGTTCTCCAGTTTGTCCAAGACGGCTCATATGAATTTCAACGGCCTCAGCTAGGTCAGGTATACAAAAGTTCCATTTACCCGCCAGGCGATCTCCCCAGCTTCGTGGAGCGATTGTCGCATTGAAGCGCGTCATCATAAACCTGGATATTTCTTTCCAATTCACATCTGTGTACAGATCAAGGTCACTGCCGAGATCAGGCAAATGGTCGAGTGACTTGATCACGGCAACGCTATACGCTTGGCTCGCGAAGGCGGCGCAGATCTCCTGTAAGAAAGATAGAGCCAGAGCGATACGCGCACGCTCTGCGTCAAGAGCGGCCTGCGCCCATTCAGCACTACGGTTATCCCCTGCCTCATGCGTAAGGACAAGGATGATTTCCAGGCCGCGAACAATCACATGGTTTGAACTAGCCAGTGCAACTAGATTGTCAAAGCCATCCCGACTAATCTCCCGCACTTCTGACTTTAACTCTGACCTCACAAAAGAAGATGAATTATCGCTATCTTGCGGAACCAAGAGCAGTCGAGATAGTAGAGCCAAGGATTGAGCCGACTGTAACTCAGAGGCTATATTTGTCATCTAAACAGAGTCCTTCCTGATATTAGTTGTGTTGGAGGTCAGATGAGGCCGCAGCGGACGGAATCTCCGCGGACGAAGACTTGGTGGGCAGCACGGTGGATTCTCCAGTCGGCGAATTGTCGCGCGGGGTCAGCTCAATCGGGCCTGTCTGTTGGCGACGATCCTCGCTATATTTTTCTAGTTTTCGATCAACCTGGAGGTTGCTATCTGTAGCGACTGCAAAAAGTTTCTTGCCCTTGGCTGAGCGATCCGTAGCCACTCCAACACGATCGTTTGAATCTCGGGAGAGTCTGGCCTTCTCATAAAAGAATTGCGCCGTTTCAAGGTCACCATCCTTTTCCGCAACATATCCACGGTTATTAAGCGTAAAAGCACTGGTTGGATCGATCGAGTAAGCATTGAGAAAGTATTGCTTAGCCGCCATCCAATCGTTTTGGTTTGCAGCTGAAACTCCGCGCATTGTAAGCAGGATGGCATGCTCCTCGGTCGGGTCCATTTTCCTCATCCGCTCTTCGAGCCTTCTGGCGCTTGACGCCGCCATCTCACTGACAGGTTTCCCTCTCCATGAGCGGTTCAGCGTAACGACTACCAATTCTGAAGAATGCAAATCTGCAGCAGCGTCATATTCTTTCAGCGCATTTTCGTAATCTCCGATTGTTTCGTCCGCTACTCCCATATTGTTTCTTGTGAAGGGGTTCTGTGGATCCAAGGACAAGGCGACTCGCAGCAGGGCGGCGGCCTCAAAACCTCGATCTTCCGATAGAAGGGTCAGGGCATCCACATTCATCCGATTCAAACGCATCGGGTCTTCCTGAAGACTCTGGAAAGCGTACTGCATAGGCTTGCCTCTCAGTTGCCGGGCGTTGCTCCGATCAATATTCGCATCACTGCCTTGTTTCGCCGCCAAGGCATAAAAATGTTGCGCGCGATCCAGCTCGCCCTGCACTTCGGAGATATATCCAAGATTGTTTAACGTGAAAGGGTCGGCAGGATCGAAAAGATACGCCTTGTAGAAAAGTGTCGCCGCCTTGTCAAGCTGTTTCCTTTGTATAGCATCAACACCTGCGCGGTTGAGGCGCTGCACAGGGGTTAACTCACTGTGCCTTGGGATAGTAATCTTCACAACGTCTCCCGCCCGCAGATGGCTCGGCCATGAAAATGCCAAAGTAGCAATAACTGCAATTAGTTTGAGCGGCATCATAGTTCCATTTACCTTTCGGTGTAGCCAAATAGGGATGGGTACATCTACACATATTTACTTAGATGCGCTACCCAAGACATCGTTGCCAGAATAACTTTGACGATTTCTCGGAAGCGACAGGCCACCGATTCTCCTTGGATGTCATCAAAGTAGGTATTGAAGAGGTTGCGGATAATTAAGTGAGAGGGTGTGCTTTTATGAACAGCGTTCTTGCAATAATTATGCTCGGCGGAATGATAGTATCCCAGATAACAACCGCGGATGCGCAGTCTCAGATGCCTGATCCCCAATTGCCGCCCAAGTCTTTTGAGCTGCCAACAGATTTGCCGGCATTAAACTCCGCACATCACGGGAAGAGCACACTCCTGGGCGGCAGCATTCTGAGTGTAGATCCAGTGCGTGATGAGCTTACACTGAGAGTCGTGGGAATGAGGCCGCTGAGGATATTATTTGATGAATACACTGCAATATATCGCGATGGGAATAAGAGCCTTCTTCGCAATGTGGCCCCCGGTGATCATGCTTCAGTACAGACGATGTTGAGTGGAACCGATGTATATGCCCTGAGCATTCATGTACTGTCAGAAGTTCCTGAAGGCGAATACCAGGGCCGCGTACTAAGATATAACCACGATACTGGCGAGGTGACCATCGCCTCGGTCGGTTCAGGTAATTCTATCAACTTATTTGTGCCGTCGGACACGCCGGTTGTTCAGGCAGGACAGTCCGTATTTACTTCGACAAGCCGAGGATTGTCTGATCTTGTCGAAGGCGCAGTGATATCGGTTCGGTTTGAATCAGACAAGAAGGGCCGAGGAATTGTTAGCCGTATCTCGGTTCTAGCCACTCCGGGATCTGTGTATGAATTCAGTGGGAATCTCTCCGCGCTTGATATGCATTCCGGCATACTGGATATGGTTGATTCAGTGGACAACATGAGCTATCAAATCGCATTTGATCCGGTACACCCTCCAATCAGCGAGAGTCTTCATCTAGGAGATCACGTCTCGGTAACCGCAAGTTTCGATGGAACCCACTATACCGCGAGTACGATCCATGTCAATTAAGCAGTCAGAGCCGGCATTAGCTTTGACCGAGAGGATTCTCTCTGCTGAGGCGCATGGGACAGAGGCAGGGACGGCCCTTTCATTCGAACAGGAGACCTGCGAGAACTCGATCTTGCATTAGAAGACAGGGCTTTGCGGAGTACCCGTCTCGCCTTATGCAGTTGAGATTTCGTAGTCCCGCACGTGCAATTGAGCATCGAGGCAATTTCACTATGATCGAAACCCTGGACATCGTGAAGGAGATAAATGCTGCGATAGCCGGGGGCAAGCGCAGCAACAGCGCGATCAATAGCAAGACGGTCGACCGCTCCAGCTTGTGCCAGATCACGAGTTCCAAAGCCTCGGCCGGCATGTTCTTCGGGAATATTTGCTGTCAGGTGATCGAGCGATACAAGCGACATGACGCGCTTGCGCAGATGCATCAGCACAGTATTTACAGCCAGCCGGTGCAGCCAAGTGCTAAAGACCGAATCGCCTCGAAACAAAGCGATCTTGCGGTACGCTTGCAGAAATGTTTCCTGCATCAGATCTTCAGCCAGCGTGGAATCACGAACCATGCGCATGCATATCGAGAGTACACGTCTTTTGTTCTTCAAGTAGAGCTCCGAGAAAGCGTCATGGTCACCGGCCTGGGCACGGGACACCATAACTTGATCGCTGGATATTTCTTGAGGCTGAATACTGTGGCGCCTGAGAGTGGGAATCAGCTCGGAATTAAGCAACGAGATAGGGGTGGCCGAAGTAAGCATACGCCTCCGTCATGGACCTGGGAACGCGTTTTGGCTCCAGGTACGTTCTGTGCGCGTCTGCTTTATCAGGGCGAATAAGCAGACGAGATGAAGATGCAATGCTGTGAAAGCGGGGGCACTTCAATAACGCCGTGACGCACTTACTTGAGACGGTTCGATTAGTCACTGATGACAATCCTAATCCGAATTCGCCCAGGGTGCTCGATTCAGTTTCCCATCTACTTCGCTAACGGTCTGAGCCGATTTGCTCAGAAGCGGGAAGCGATGAAATGTGGAAGTCATGTGGATGCCAAGCCGAGCAGAAACAGCCGTAGCGAGGTTGTAAAGCATACTAAGGTTGGAATTTCACAAGAAAGGGTATGGATGTATATATCATTGTACAAATTTGCACAGTATATTTGACCGGAGAATACGGATCTATCAGGGACAATAAAACATACCCGGCGAATTAAACATCCGGCTTCTTGACTACGTTCATCAAAGTAAGGAATCCTCTTCAACTGTTCGCAGGCATGAACTTACAAATAGCATTCGTCTTAATAGAAGTATTCAAGTGGTGAGCTGGTGTATACATTCATTCCAGAATGATCGCAGTAAGGTAAAGCGATGATGATTCGTTCTACACGTAGCATTACCAAGGCCAGATCGACGGTGCGGTCGCGACGGAAATCATGGTTGATGCATGGTCGTTCTGTGTTGCGCCCTTCGGAGGCTGTCAGATGAGCAAGTGGCGCTAATCAGTGTAAGTGACAAACTCCGAATCATCAAGGGAGAAGTCAATGATAGACATGCATTCGTTTGCAACGTCGCACACCGAATTTGTATACAGGTGTTCCACTCAGTATGCCCGCAGATTTGCTGTCTCACTTCTGCTAACGTGCGTTGAGGCCGGATTCGTTGGATATGTCGTCTCGTCAGTATTCTCGAACTTCTTTATCACACCCATATTGTGTGTTATTTTCACAATTCTTGTTATGGGTTTGATGCTGTCACTGGTCCGCATGTGGTTCCTTACATTTATGACCGTTAAGAGCAGGCCAACGGGTATACCCGCAATGGCGAGAGAAGCGCTGCTGTGACCCCAAATACCGTTCGGTGCGATTTATGAAATCGTGGCGGACAATTTATCTGCTTTGTTTTCCTGATGAGAAGCCGTCGTACCTTGTGACCTTTAGCGTGCTTTTAGGCGCCGCCATTGGAGACATCTTCACCGTCAGAAGCACGGGCTCAGGCACGGGGGAAAGGGTAGATTCCAGATTTCCTGGTGAGGTTCGCTGCTGTTTTGCTCCTCGCACTGCGCATCGCTTACGCCGCTGATGATGCTATGTGTTCTCGGTTCCGCGCCTGCGCGCGCAAAGCAAAGATCACTGTTTTGCAGCGGTGATCAACAATAGCCATTCCACTAACATGAAATAGAGCAATATAACTTCACGCGCGATGGCCTCAGGAAAATCTTGAGTAGTGCAGAAGGACTATTCCAGATGGAAATAAATCCAGGCACTCGAAGCTATGTGAGGTTGTATGCTCTCTCGATGTGTTGTCCTTGGTGCCGCCGCGACGATCTTATGCGCCGCATCCGCATTCGCCCAAACAGTTACTTTCAGTCCCACAACCTATCCCTATAATCTTTGGAATGTGCAAGCGTGGTCGAACGGCACCGTGCGCGCCGACCTGAATGGCGACGGCCGCGAGGATTTTGTAACCACAAATAACGATCAGTTCGACATGAACTGCACAGGATCGTTTACCGTCGTGCTATCAACGGGCGACGGCCAGTATGCAGCTCCGGTCTGCTACACGCTTCCCAGTGGGAATGCAGCCCTTTTTGCCGCGGGGGACTTCTACAATGACGGCGTCCTCAGCCTAGCTGTTGTGAACGACCAAGGCACGCTGTTCATCTACGGGAACAATGGGACAGGTGTTCTTGTAATCAACAACAGCAACAGCTTCGAGCTCGAAGGACTTCCCGTAGGTCTGGTTACAGCCGATGTAAACCACGACGGCATCGTCGATCTGATATACGACCTCCCCTCTTCCTCCGGCGGCGCGCTCTTCACTTTGCTTGGAAAGGGAGGAGGCTATTTCAACACTCCTGCAATAGGAACGGCCTTCACGATGAGCAATGAGCCGGCCTGGGAGCTTTATGTTGGCGATTTCGATAACGACAGCAATACCGACATCATGGTAGAGGGCGCAGCCCAAGTAGAGGATGAGATCCTGTACGGCAATGGCAAGGGCGGCTTTACTGCCGGCCCTATCGTGGGAGGAACCGCGCCGAAGTATATAGCCTATGCAAATTTTGACATCGACAACGACGGAACGATGGACCTGATCGGCGCGCCGTTCACCGGAAATCCCGAAGGCGCAAATACCTATTACGACACGCTGGATATCGAGTGGGGCCACTCGGATCGAGCACTGACCAGCCAGACGGTGTCGCTGAAGAATTGCACGGCCAGCGGAGCACCGCCCATCGTGGCCGATTTCAACGGGGACGGCAACAACGACATACTTGTTGTTGAGGCATCAGACTGCAAGGGCGACGGACCCTATACGCTCAACGTGATGCTGGGCAACGGGAGCGGAACCTTCCAGCCGGAACAGGTGGTCTACTCCTCAAACGATTGGATTGCTGAATGGCATGTGATGCGGGCCAGCCATAGTAGCAAGCCCGATGTGGCGCTCTGGCAGGCGCAGCTCGTGGGCGGCAACGAGATCGCCTCTCAACAGGAAGTGGTGTTAGTGAATACTTCCTCCGGCGGATTTCCGAGTTGCACTGCGCCGAATTTCAGTGCGACCGGGATTAACATCTGCAGCCCGACGTCGACCACCGGGGCAACCTCTCCGGTAACCTTCAGCCTGGGCGGCTCCAACCAATCGGCGGGGCGCGACATGGAACTTCGGATAGACGGCGTCAAGGTTGACGAGAGCTTGAAGGAGACCTACTCGCATTACAGTTTTCTGAATGCGACTGAGGTGTTGAGCGCAGGCCAACATACCGTGACGGCGTACTCGGTGGGCTGGGATTACACGCTTAAAAGTAACACCTTCGATTTGAACGTCGGCAACAGCACCTGCGCACTGCCTTCGTCGCCCGGACTCAATATCTGCAGCCCCATCAACGGAGCATCGGTAGCATCGCCTGTGCTTGTCCAGGCCAGCGGCACAGTGAGCGGCAGCATCCTTCGCATGGAGGTATGGGTGGATGGGGTGAAAGAGTACTCTACATTCGGCTCTGACACGTTGCAAACCTCTCTCAACATTGCTCCCGGCATGCACATGTTCACCTATTACGTGGTGAACACCGCAGGGGATCTATGGTCGCAGTCGACCTACGCCGCGGCGAAATACCAATATCAGGTTTCGCTCCTTGTAGCGGGCGCTCAAAACGTCATTAACGGGCAAGTCTCGGTCGATTCCAGCGGGAGCGTAACTGTCCAGCTCAACGGCGTCACCGCCAGTACTACCTTCGCAGTGCAGTTTTGCCCTAACGGCCTCTTCGGCGCGAGCAACCCCGCCTGCTTCAATGTGGGCAGTGTGTCCAGCAACTCCAGCGGGAATGCGACCACCACAATGGCATTTCCGAAGGCAGGCAGCTGGGGCGGAGATTTTGAGTTGGTTTCCAACGGAACAACCGTATACCAAACCACTTACATGCCCGGTGTAAACGCTCAGGTCTATCTGTCGACACTTCAGCCCTACAGTACCCTGAATCAACAGGGAGTCATCGCTGATTCTCCTCAAAATTTATTGAGCGGCGGAAGCGTAACCCTGTCCAACGGATATTTCCAGTTCCAGCTGACTGGTGCTCTTCCGAATGCGATCTACTCCGTCGGCGAGTGCCCCCTCATCGCAGGGTCGGACTGCTATACGCTCGACAACACTCGGGGGGGTACATCCGATTTCACAACAAATGACAGCGGCGACGTGACCTTCAGCGTGCTCAATGATGGGGTTTTCGGCGATATTTTAACGGCTGGGAGCACTGGCTCAGCCTCGTACTTCGAAGGTGGGTTCCTGATTCCCTGATGAGGTTCGCTGCTGTTTCGCTCCTCGCACCATTTACGCGGCCGATCATGGAACGTGTTCTCGGTGCCGGCTCGGTCCGACTTCAACTCCATCACAGGCAAATCACGCGGCGCAGAAGATCTACATGATTCTTCTGCGCCGGCAGATTGACCAATGCTTTTACCAGTCCGTCGAACGGCGACGGCTTGATTGACGCGGATACCCCACAGGCGAACGGGATTGAGCACGAATGCTGAGTTACCCGTAGCAAGAATTGAGCGTAACCTCGCTGGGACTCAGCCGCCGGTATCGCGGATGTAATCCCACGAACCCTGCGGTTGATGAATCCTGGGAGTCGCCAGGTATCCGTGGATCCAATCGCCGAGCCGTCCTGAGTAGATAGGGCTCATCGGGGTATTCTGTTACCGATTTGGCCGCTGCGATCAAAATTGATGGATTCTGACAAATGATCCGTTTGAGAGTTCGCACTGGTCAGTACAAAAAGAAGGCTGCGGAGTCGCATCAAGGCTGTATCTGCGATTTTCTGAGACTGCCGTTCTCAACAGACCCTGAAAATTGAATGCATAGCGTTGGTCCTTGGTAAAATGCCAGGGTTTTCTTCAAGGCATTGAGAGTTTTTTCTACCTGTTTTCAATCTGAAATTTAGCAAGTACATGCCTCGTACACTCTATCGCTCCGCAACCAGGGTGAGCACCGACGCACTTTTCGGAGAAGGCCAATTTTCTGTCAGCAACACGGGCCGGCGATGCACTTTTCAGCACACGGACTGGAATGGCCCCCCATAGACAAGTCTGGACGCGGCAGCTTAAAAGGGGGTAGATATGGGGGTAGATGCATACTGAAACCAGGTAAAATGTTCATTTGTAAATAGTTATAAATAAGTTCGAATCCTGCAGCGGATCAGATTCAGAGCAAACAACTCGCTTGGGCGAAGCGTCTCTGTCATCTCCAGCATCCGCAAGAGCCGGTCTCGCCTTTCTGTTCTAGCCAGGATCAACCACATCTCGTCCCAACTCAGAACCACCTTGTCCTTCGGCCGATTTGATGCGGGTCTCACAGCCGGCAAATTTGCAGAGTGCTATTTATGAGACAGGTTGTAGCGATTTCTATCCTGAAGGCATCGCGCGCCCCCGTTTTTGTCATCTTGGACTTGAGTTCCTGGAGGACGCAGACCGTACGCTGCTACGAGATCTCTTGCGGTGTCTATAATTCTTCTACGAGCTGATTCCATTCCTCTTTGGCACACGGACCGCGAAGACGGGAAGCTTCGATGCAGAAAGAGAACGAATCTGGATTTGAGGTTGCAGACTATCTGGCGAATGCCGGGCCGGGGCGGAGGCTCGTTCAATTGGACCCGGATGAGATTTTCTTTTCCCAGGGAGATACGGCCGATTGCATCTTTTATCTGCACAAGGGACGCGTGAAGATTACCGTCGTTTCCACTACCGGAAAGGAAGCGACGATACGGCTGGTCAACGCCGGCAGCTTCTTTGGCGAGAAAGCGATGGAGGCTGAGCCGGGGCCGCGCGTAACGACTGCGACGGCCATCAATGCATGTACCGCGCTCAGGATGACACGGGAAGAGTTTATTCGGGTTATGCACGAGGAGCGCGAGTTCTCCGATATGTTCTCGCGGTTTCTGCTCGATATCAGTTTGCGAACACAGGCAAATCTGGTAGATCAACTCTTCAATTCAGCCGAGAAGCGGTTAGCGCGCTTGCTCTTGCTCATGGCTGAGCTGGTGCCGTCAGAAGGAGATGTGACGCTGATACCGCCTGTTTCCCAAGAGGCTCTGGCAAGCATGATCGGCAGCACCAGACCCCGCATCAACCTGTTTATGAACCGTTTTCGCAAGCTGGGATTCGTTGATTACGATGGCCGTATCAAAGTCCATAAATCGCTGCTGCAAGTGTTTCTGCGCGACTAGGTCGCATCGCGTCAAAGGCCCTCGAACCGCTTTGAGAATCGGAGGAGGCCGCTGCGATGATCTGCGGCGGCCTCTTCTTCTTTTTCGCTGAATTCTTCTTACATCTAGCCGTTTTGATTCTCCTGATCGGGATGGATCGTACGGTAGCTCGAATTGCCTTTGGACCAGACAAGCAGCAGAATATCCTTTGCGCCGCTGCCCTGGTGAACTTCGTTTACGAACTGGCTGGCCGAATCGGCGGGCTTGCGGTCAACCTCTAGGATGACATCTCCCGGCTGAATGCCTGCGTCATCGGCCGGACTGCCAGGACGAACATTCTGGACAACGACGCCATGCACGCGGCCGGGCACGTCGAACCGCTGGCGGGTTTCCTGCGTCAGATCACTTACCTCAAGACCGATCTTCCCGTTCGGTTCACCATCCTCGCGGTCGTTACTGGCCGTCTCCGCGTTGCCATGGAATTGACCGACCGTAAGGTCCAGCGTTACCGGCTTGCCGTCGCGGATCACGCCCAGCGCGATCTTCGTTCCCGGCGCCATCTCGGAGACAGCAACCTGGAGGGCACTACCATTGACGATCTTTTGCCCGTTGAGCTGAGTGATTACATCTCCTGTGCGCGCCCCGCCCTGGCTTGCCGGCGAGTCCGGCGTAACCTGAGAAACGATTGCGCCGGTTGCATCCTTGAGATTGAAGAAGTGAGCGTTGTCGGGCGTCACATCGTTCATGCCAATGCCGAGATAGCCATGCTCGACCTTGCCGGTCTTGATGATCTGATCGGTTGTGGCGCGCACAATCTGCGAGGGAATCGCAAAGCCCGCGCCGGCAAAGGAGCCGCTGTTGGAGATGATGAAGGTGTTGATTCCGACCAACTCGCCATGCGCGTTGACCAGCGGGCCGCCGGAGTTGCCGGGATTGATTGCCGCGTCGGTCTGGATGTATCCGCCCGGTTTGCGGGCATCATCCGAGTAGGGGTTGGGCCGATTGACGGCGCTGACGATGCCTCGGGTCACTGAAAACTGAAAGTAGCCGAAGGGGCTGCCAAAGGCCAGCACGGTCTGACCGGGTTGGAGCTTGGTCGAGTCTCCCCAAACAATGCAGGGCAGGTCGGAGGCGTTTACCTTGAGGACGGCAAGGTCGGTGAGCTTGTCGGCGCCGACAACCTTCGCGCTCAGGATACGGCGGTCATTCAGCGTCACCTTGATCTGCGTGGCGCCATCGACAACGTGGTTGTTGGTGACAATGTAGCCGTCCGGCGAGATGATAATGCCACTGCCCACGCCATGCTCGATCTGAGGTTGAGCCGGTTGCTGGAACATCGGCCCAAAAAACTGCTGCAACCCCGGAGGGAGGCCCTGCATTTGCCCCCCGGATGCGGAGAGATCGCCGGAGCTCTTCGAGGTGACGGCGACATTGACGACGGCTGGGGTTACGCGCGCCGCAACCGCTTCCATCGCCTGATCGAGCGAAGTAAGCGCCGAGACACTGCTCTCGTCCATCGGCGACGCGGCGTGAACACTCTGGTGGCCGACAAAGATGACAGCGCCCAGGGAAAAGGCCGCTGCGAGCGCTGTGGGGATCGCCAGCCTTTTTGCGGTTGAAACTAATTGATTAGTTGATAGGGACATGGAAATTCCTCCTGGTTGATGTTGCGGTTAGATTTGAACGATCAGCCAGCCGTTCGCGAACGCGACAGCGGCATACGAAGCATGTTGATCCTGGTATACGGTGATGACGAGCTGCGGAGGGGGCGCGGAATCTTCCCACTCGGTTAACACAACCAAGCCCTGTTGAGCTCGCGGAGCCTGAGGTGGTCTTACATCCCGCTTCGCAGCCACTGAACGGCGATGCGCCGAATCTTGTGAAGCGTGAAACGTTTTTTGCGGCATGACGGCCTTCACCAACTCCGCGGAGCCACCGAATTTTTGAAAGCTGCTTTCTTGCAGGCCGGAGGCCAGGCTGAGCGGAGCCTGCACGGCCGGTTGAGTGAGCGGCTCAAAGCTCAAGAGCTGCGGGCTACGGGCCAAGGTTGCCGCACCCACCAGTGCAGCGAGGATCAGGCTGCCGGTGAGTATTGCTGTCTGCCTGCCCGCAATCGGGTTCTCCCGATTCTGGAGAATTCGATGAATGCGCTTCACCAACTCCGATCGCTTCTCCCAGGCGCCGAGCGCCAGCAAAAGCTTGCGGCGAAGCATCGAATACTCCGCCAAGCGGGTGAGGCAGATCGCATAAGCCTTGCGCGCGCCCGTCGCGTGCAAAACGCGGTCATCGCAAGCCAGCTCCCTCTCCGCGCAAAGCTGGCGCTCAACCCAATACAGGACCGGATTCAACGGGAAGAGAACAAGAGCTACCTTCTGCAGCAGATTGGTCCAGTCGTCGCCGCGGCGCAGATGCTCCATCTCATGGGTCACAATTTGCTTGATATCGCTCGCGGCGAACTCATCGAAGAGGCCGGCAGGTAAAAGAATTCGCGGGTGAAAGAAACCAAGGACGCTAGGACGTTCGATCTCTGCCGAGGCGCATAGCTCAACCTTGTGGCCGCGTCTTACATAGAGCAAGTCCTGCAAAGCCGCATCTGTGCAAAGAGGAGTTGCCCGCTCTGCCAAACGGTACGAGCGGATGGCGCTCAAGATCAGTTGCGCGCCTCTCCAGATCGAGAGCATTACCCAGACAACGGCAATCGCCCAACCCCAGCGCAGATCAAGCAGGAACGGAGACGAATGCAAACCCGCGCTCACGGTCCTGGGCGCGCTGAAGGAAGGAAGAACCTGCAAAAGGACCAGGAGCAGAAAGACATTCATCCAAATGATCGAACGGGCAGCAGCGCTCAGACCAGGGAACAGGCGCAGGCACAGAACCACACAGACGGCCAGAACAGCTCCTTGCCAAATCGCAGAGAAAAGAAACGCCACAGCGGAGGCCGAAACCAGTGAAATCGAGTGCAGGAGCGGGTCCATCTACAGTCCCTCCTCAGCAGCGTTTAGTGTCTCTTCCGGCAGACTCGCGATTGCTTTTTGCAGTCTCTGCAATTCTTCAGGGCTTAGTTCATCATCGCCCAGCAGCGAGAGCAGAAGCCGCTCGCGGGAGTTGCCGAAGAAGCGCTGAAGCACATGGCGAATCTCTGAACGGCCGGCATCGCGCTCCCCTATGCTGGCGCTGTAAAGGAAGGCTCTGCCCTCCTGCCGATGGCTGACATAGCCTTTTGTCTCAAGAATCCTGATGGTTGTAAGGACAGAGGTGTAAGCCAACTCCGCCTCCGCCGAGGTCGCAGACACCATCTCGGCGACCGTCGATTCGCCCCGTTCCCAGAGGACTCTCATCAGCCGAAGCTCGGCCGGTGTCAGCGTGATGGATCTTTTTGGAGGCATGGCAATTTGATCTCCGCGGAACCCGCCGGTCGATTCTCCCGTGTATGTAAGACGCGCAACTAATCATTTAGTTGCTGGTGCGGGTGAATTTTTTCCACTACACCCGCGACCAGGCTCGAGCGCCGCCACGCCCGAAACGAGCGCCCCTACATTTCGCACCATCTCTATCGAAGAATCAGTAGTTTGGACTGTGCTGAACGAGGATGCAATAGAGGCCATTTCCCCTTTA
>Ga0181534_10000213_pt1 | contig 42377 bp, 45 predicted proteins | sample PEATcosm2014_Bin_37_FD_119758 | JGI IMG/M metagenome (GOLD analysis project Ga0181534, IMG submission 119758) | Peatland microbial communities from MTU Mesocosm Facility, Houghton, MI, USA - PEATcosm2014_Bin17_10_metaG | ecosystem: Environmental > Terrestrial > Soil > Wetlands > Peat | place... | reverse complement strand
GCTGTTGCTGCCGCTGTTTCGCAGCCGTGCATTTCTCGTGGTCTGCCTGCTGTCCCTGGGCTGCACCATCATTCGGGAAAGCTTCAACTTTTGGACCCCGGTTTATTTGCGCGACTATCTGGGGTACAGCGTGAGCAATGCCGCGCGTATGAGTTCGGTCTTCCCGGCCGTCGGCGCCGTGTCGGTTTTGATGACGGGTTGGCTCAGCGACCGCCTGGGCGCGAATGGACGTCCCTTCGTCATGTTCATCGGATTGGCGGCTGCCGCCGCCGCCTTAATGGTCTTGACGACGATGCGATCGAGCTCGACCGGGCCGCTGCTGCCGCTGATTGCCATCGGCACCGTTGCTTTCTGTCTACTCGGCCCCTATTCCTATCTCGGCGGCGCGTTGGCGCTCGATTTCGGCGGCAAGCAGGCGGGCGCGGCCTCATCGGGCATCATTGATGGAGTCGGCTATCTGGGCGCCGTGGTCGCGGGCGACAGCATCGCCCGGGTCTCGGTGTACTTTGGCTGGCAAGGAGTGTTTGTCGCTCTGGCCGCAGTCAGCGCGCTGGCGGCGCTCGGAGCTGGATATCTTTACTTCCTGGGGACGAAAGCGGCCGCCGGCAAGGAACATATGCCATGAACGGGGCGGCCGCCGTGCAGCGCGTTTGGCCGCGTCCCGACATGCTCACCATCGAGTGGGCCGACGGCACGTCGAGCGAATTTGCGAGTCAGTGGCTGCGCGACAATCGGCGCGCGGACCGCGATCCGCACAGTGGACAGCGGCTCATCGATATCGCGGACCTGCCCGCAGATCCCAAAATCCGCGCCGCAGCGGTTCATGGCCGCGCCGTGAGTGTCGAATGGGAATGCGAGCCAGGCTCGTCATCCTTCGAACTCGAGTGGCTGCTCGCGCACGCGGCGAACGGCTCAGGGTGGCGGCCGGAGTTCACGCCCAAACGCTGGCTCGAGGGAGGGCGTCTTGACGCGGCGCGCGATTTCGCGTGGGCGGCGTTTTCCGATGTGCGAAGCGATCCGGCGCTGCGCACCATCTGGCTGACACGGCTGTTGCAGGACGGTCTCGCGTTCCTGAGCCGGGTGCCATGCGAAGACACCGGGATCATCGAGGCGGCCGCGCTCGCGGGGCGAGTCGCGGAAACGAACTACGGCGTGGTGTTCGACGTTCGCTCGGTGCCGCAACCGGAAAATCTCGCCTATTCCGATGCAGGCCTGGGGCTGCACACCGACAACCCCTACCGCGAGCCGGTGCCCGGCTTTCAGGTACTGCACGCCGTGCTCGCCTCCCCCGACGGCGGCGAGAGCCTGTTCGGCGACGGCCTCGCCATCGCCGAACACTTGCGGGCGACCCGCCCCGAGGCCTTCGCGGTGTTGACGCAAACACCCGTGCCGTTTTTATTCCGTTCCAAGGACGCGGAGCTGTATGCCGAGCGACCGCTCATTCAGTTGAGCTGCACGGGGGAGGTGAGCGCCGTGCATTACAACAGCCGCTCGATTGCCCCGCTGCGGCTCGCTGCCCGCGACGTCGGCCCGTTCTACGCCGCCTATCGAGCCTTCGCGGCGCTGCTGCGCGATTCCCGCCTCCATCTGCGATTCGGGCTGCGCGACGGCGATCTCGCGGTATTCGACAACCGGCGAATTCTGCACGGCCGCACGGCGTTTTCATCAGCGCGCTCTGCGCGCCACTTGCGCGGCTGCTACCTGACCCGCGACAGTGTGTACTGTACCGCCGCGCTGCTGCGGCGCGAGTTCCATCCTGAGACACCATCAGCCGGGACATGATCATGAGCGTCGCCGATCCGAGCATTGCCGGCGAGATTCTCGCCCTCTTTCAAAGTCGTGGCGCCGACGCATATTTCGGCGAGAACGTCTCCACCTTGGAGCATTGTCTGCAAACCGCGTACTTCGCACGGATCGCCGCCGCGCCGCCGGGCCTTATCCTCGCCGCGCTGCTGCATGACATCGGGCACTTGCTCGACGACATTCCGAACGATATCGCCGAATGGACCACGGACACGCGCCACGAAGAGCTCGGCAGCCGATGGCTGGCCCGGCGCTTCGCTCCCGAGGTCTCGGAACCCGTACGTCTGCACGTTCCCGCCAAGCGGTATCTGCTGGCCACCCAGCCTGAGTACTTCGCCAAGCTGAGTCCCGCTTCCATCATCACGCTGAAACTACAGGGCGGCCCCATGGCGGCGCATCAAATCGCCCGCTTCGAGAGCGAGCCCTTCCACAGAGAGGCGGTGCGCGTGCGTCAATGGGACGACCAAGGCAAAGTGGCCGGTCTGAAAACGCCCGCCCTCGGCGACTATCGCGCGCTGATCGAGGCTTGGGCAATTCCCAGGTAGCGCGATCGCGATTACAATTTCTCGATGCTACGCGTCCGCCTTGGATTGGGCAGCCTCCGATTTGACATAGTATCTGACGCGCCTCACTCTGCATTTTAGAGTACTTGACGCGGCACAGTACGCTCACTTAAGCTCGATTCATGCATCGGCCAAATGCGGCTCTTCGAATCCATTCAGAGGCCCCGGCGGCCATCGAGAGCCGCGCGCTCGGAACCCTTGCCTACATCCGCGCGTCCATCGAATCCTCGAGCTCGATGGCGGTGCCCGGCATGGCCGGCATCGTCATGGGGATCATCGGTGTCCTCGCGGCCGTCGCGGTGTCGCTGCCGCGCTGCGCGCCTCATTGGCTGGAGATATGGCTCATCGCCGCCGCCGTCGCTTTTCTGCTCGGAGGTGCCTTGGTGGCGCGCCAGATCGCACGGCGCGGGAATGTGCGCTACCTGGGGCCGGCCAGAAAATTTCTGCTCTGTCTTTGTCCGGCGCTGCTCGCCGGCGCCGTGTTGACGTGGGTGCTGAGCACGGGTTCCGTCGGCATGAGAGGCGTCATTCCGGGCATGTGGCTGCTGCTCTACGGCTGCGCGGTGCTCGCGGCGAGCACGGTGACCATCGCCGGCATAGCGCGGCTCATCTGCATCATGGGCGCGCTGTTCGTCGCCTTGGGATCGATGACCTTTGCGCTGCCCGCGGCGGCGCATACGGCGATGCTCGGCCTGGGCTTCGGCGTCCTGCATATACTCTTCGGCGTGCTGATCGGACGGGCGACTCATGGCCGGTAAGTCCGGCGCCGTCAAGCGCAGCGATTCGGCGGCACCGGGCTCCGCCAAGACGCACTCGAAGCCGGCCGCGGTGCCGCGCCCGCCGCTTGCAAACGAGGATGCGGGTTTCGACCGGCTGATTTACGAGCGCGTCCGGCTTGGCATCATGAGTGCCCTGGCGATGAACGAACAACTCAGCTTCAACGAACTGAAGTCTCTGTTCGACGTGAGCGACGGCAACTTGAGCGCGCACGCCCGCAAGCTCGAGGAAGCGGGCTACGTCGTGTGTACCAAGTCCTTCGCGGCGCGAAGACCCAGATCGGAATACCGGATCACCGCCATTGGAAAAAGAGCGTTGCTGCGCTACCTCGAGCATATCGAGGCGGTGATCAAGGCGACGAGGCGTGGCTAGCTCATGCACGTCGCCATCATCATGGACGGCAACGGACGGTGGGCCACTCAGCGGGGCCTGCCGCGCACCGCCGGGCACATCGAGGGTGCGAAGGCGGTGCGCACCATCGTCGAAGCGGCGGCGCGCGCGGACGTCAAGGTGCTCACGCTGTACGCCTTTTCATCCGCCAACTGGGCGCGTCCCGCGGCGGAGATCGCGGCGCTGATGCGCCTGTTCGGCCAGTACCTGTTCACCGAGACACGCCGCTGCGTGGAGCAATCGATCCGGATCAACGTGATCGGCAGACGCGACCGGCTGGGCGAGAATCTGCTGCGGTCCATCGAACAAAGCGAGCGATCGAGCGCTGCCGGGAATGGAATGCTGCTGCGCATAGCGGTCGACTATTCGTCCCAGAACAGTATCGTGGAGGCGGCGCGGCGTGCGCGGCATGATGCGGATCTGACCGCCGACACCTTTCTTCGGCTGCTGCACGAGGTCGATCATTGCGCATATCCGGCAAGCGAGGTCGACTTGCTGATCCGCACCGGAAACGAACGGCGGCTCAGCGACTTTTTATTGTGGGAATGCGCGTTCGCGGAGCTGCACTTCAGCGATTGCCTGTGGCCCGATTTCGACGAGCTGCGCTTCCAGCGCGCCCTGGCGGACTACGGCTCTCGTCAAAGGCGCTTCGGCGGCCTGAGCGCCAAGACGATCTGAAAGCCCGCGGCGCGGCGGCTCCGCCGCTCCCTGGCGGGCGAATCGCGCCCGAAAGCCCTGGCGGCGTCACCGCGCCGCATCGCAGCGCCGCCGGCGCCACACGGCCACCGCCAGCAGCAGCCCTGCGCCGATGACGACCGGATAATTGCCCCATCGCGCATAAGGAGTGAGCCCGGACATGGGCTGCACTTCGGCGCGCAGCACGGCCTCCTGAAACTGCGGCAGCCGCTCCATGATTTCACCGTGCGGCCCGATCACGGCGGTGATGCCGTCGTTCGCCGCGCGCACCAGGTAGCGCCCGGCCTCGAGCGCGCGCATGCGCGCAATCTGCAGGTGCTGATGCGGTGCCGTGGAGTCGCCGTACCAGGCGTTGTTGGTGACATTGACCAGCAGGGTCGCGGCGCGCAGGATCTCGATCTGCTGGCTGCCGAAGGCGTCCTCGTAGCAGATCGTGATGCCGAGCCGCTGCCCGGCGGCGATCAAGCCCGACTGATTTTCGCTGCCCGGGGAGATGTCGTCATACGGCAAGCTCATCAGCCGCATCCAGGAGCGCACGAACCGCGGCACCGGAAAGTATTCACCGAAGGGCACCAGGTGCCGCTTGTAGTACCAGCCGCCGCCCGAATCGCTCAGCAGCACCACACCGTTGTGGTACTGCCTGGTTGCCGCATCGTAGTTCACGAGCCCGATCGCAAAGTCGGCGCCGTGGGCGCGTCCCAGCGCCTCGAGCCGCCGCAAATAGTCTTGTATGTCGTTCGCGAGCACGGGCAGCGCCGCTTCGGGCCAGACGATGAGGCGGGCGCCCCAGGCCTGTTCGGTGAGCCTGGAATATCGCGCCATGGTCTCAGCGAGGTTCTTCGCCTGCCATTTCAGATCCTGCGATACGGCGCCCTGCACGGCGGCTATTCCCACGGGAGGACCGGCGGCGCGGGTCCAATCGTAGCCCGCCAGCAGCGCGGGGATCAGGCACAAACTCACGGCGCCGCCGAGTGCGATGAGCCGCCGTGAAAGGGGAACTGCCGGCATCAGCACCACATTGAGCGCCACTGCAATCGTCGCCGCGGCCCACGTCACGCCGTAAATTCCGAACAGCGGCGCCCACCCCTTGAGCGGCGAATCGATCATCGCATAGCCGAGCGACAGCCAGGGAAAGCCGCTCAACGCCCAGCCGCGCAGCCACTCGAGCAGCACCCAGAGGACCGGCAGCACCAGCCAGGCCCGCGTCGCGCCGGGCTTGAGCCAGAAGCGGTTCGCCAGATAGCACAGGGCCGCGGAATAGAGCGACATCAAGGCGATGAGCGCCGCCTGCAGCAGAACCGTCAGCCATATCGGCACCAGGCCGAACACGTGAAGACAGGTGTACAGCCAGTAGGTGCCGAAGCCGAACAGGCCCGCGCCGAATGCCGCGCCCGTCCACCCGGCGCGGCGCGGCGGCAGTCCGCGAATGAGCGCGAACAGCACCGCGGGCGCCAGCACCGCGACGGGCCACCAGCCGAACGGGGCGAAGGCGGTATTCAGCGCGGCGCCCGTGGCGCACGCGGCCGCCAACCGCCACAGGACCAAGGTCCGCAACGCGGCGGAAGGGCCGCGCGCGCGCTCGCTCAAGGAATCGACTCGTCGGCGGCCGGCGGCTCAATATCGGTGGGCGTGAATACGCGCAGCAAATCGATGCGGCGGCGGTCGGCGCGCAGGATGCGAAACTCAAACCCCCCGACGCGAATGGTCTCTCCGCGGCGCGGCAAGCGCCCGAACTCCTGCATCACCAAGCCGCCGATGGTGTCGTATTCGTCGTCGGAGAAGGCGGCGCTGAAGTAGTGGTTGAAGTCCGCGATCGGCGTCAGCGCGCGTACCGTGAACTCCCTCGCATTCTCCCTGCGGATCGCCTGATCGTCCTCGACATCGTGCTCGTCGTCGATTTCGCCGACGATTTGCTCGATGACGTCCTCGATGGTGACCAGTCCGCACACGCCGCCGTATTCATCCACGACCATCGCGATGTGATTGTGGCTGCGGCGAAATTCCTTGAGCAGCACGTTGAGCCGCTTGCTTTCCGGTACGAACACCACCGGGCGCATGTACTCGCGGATCTCGAAACTCTCGGCGCCCGCGGCCTGCAGGCGCAGCAGGTCCTTCGCGAGCAGAATGCCGAGAATCTGGTCGCGATCCTCGCCGATGACCGGAAATCGCGAATGCCCCGACTCGACCACCAGTTCGACCAGCTTCTCGGGCGACTCGTCGCGCTCGACGAACACCATTTGCGACCGCGGCACCATGATGTCGCGCACCTGCATGTCCGCCACCGCCAGCACGCCCTCGAGCATCACCAGCGCATCGCCGTCGAACAGGCCGCGTTCACTGGCGTCGCGCAAATCCTCGATCAGCTCGGCGAGATCGCGCGGCTCGCCGGACATCGACTGGGTAATTCGTTTTAACCAGCGGCCGGTGCTGCCGCCTTGGGGTTGTTCTGACATGGGGGCCTTAGGATACTCGATCAGCGATACGGGTCCGAAAAGCCAAGCCGATCAAGGATTTGAATCTCTCTTGCCGCCATTTTCGCAGCCTCCGGGGCGGCCTCGTGGTCGAAACCCTGAAGGTGCAGCACTCCATGAACCGTCATATGCGCCCAGTGCGACTCGAGAGTCTTGCCGAAGATTCGCGCCTCCCGCGCCACCACGGGGGCACAGATCACGAGTTCTCCCAAGACATACCGGCCGTCGGGGAGCCTCCCGGCGCCGCCGAACGAGAGCACATTGGTGGCACCGTCCTTGCCGCGGTAATGCGCGTTCAAGCTGCGGCTGCGCGCCTGTCCCACCACGCGAACGGAGAGCGCCACGGAGCGGCGCATGGGCGCGAGGGCTGCGCCGGCCCATTCGGCGAGCCGTCCGGGGCGCGGCGCCCACGGCAGCCGCGCCGCATAGCTCACATCGAGTTCCAGCCGCCGCGCCACTCTCACGGATCCTGGTCGGGACCGCTCGCCTCGTAAGCTTGCACGATTCTCTGCACCAGTGGATGGCGCACAACATCCCGCGAGCTGAACATGGTGAAGGCGATGCCGCGTACGCCGCGCAAAATGTCGATCACCGTCCGCAGCCCCGACTGCTTGGAATTCGGCAAATCCACCTGCGTGATGTCGCCGGTGACGACGGCTTTGGAGCCGAAGCCGATGCGGGTGAGAAACATCTTCATCTGCTCGTTGGTCGTATTCTGCGCCTCGTCCAGAATCACGAACGAGTCGTTCAGCGAGCGGCCTCGCATGAAGGCGAGCGGCGCCACCTCGATCACATTGCGCTCGATCAGCTTGGCCACGCGCTCGAATCCCATCATCTCGTAGAGCGCGTCGTACATGGGCCGCAGGTACGGATCGACCTTCTGCGACAGGTCGCCCGGAAGAAACCCCAGCCGCTCGCCGGCTTCGACCGCCGGCCGAACCAGCACGATGCGGCGGACCTTCTCTGATTGCAGCGCTTCCACCGCACAGGCGACGGCCAGATACGTCTTGCCGGTGCCCGCGGGTCCGATCCCGAAAGTCAGGTCGTGAGTGCGCACGTTCTTGAGATATTCGGTCTGATTGGCGCCGCGCGCCCGCACCACGCCGCGCGAAGTGTGAACCTTGAGCTCGTCCGAATCGCCATTGCCGTCGCCGTTGCTGCTGTCCATGTCGAGCTCTTGCAGCGCGATATGCACGCGTTCCGAATCCACCGGCTCGCGCTGCGCCCGCGCATACAAGCCGAGCAGCACCGCTTCGGCGCGCTTGATCGCCGCGGGCAGTCCGACTATCTGAAATCGATTGCCGCGCCGCCTGACTTCCACGCCCAGCCTGGCCTCGATCTGATGCAGGTGCTCATCGAGCGGTCCGCACAGCTCCACCAATCGGACGTTGTCGGCCGGAGCGAGCAGCACGTCGCGGGTCATCGGAATCGAGCTCACGGCGCCCCATCGGCGACGAGGCGTCCACGCAGGGAATTCGGCATGGCCTCGGTAATGATCACGTCCGCGAAGCGGTTGAGCGGCCCCATGGGATCGTCTGCGGGGCCGTCGAAATTCACCCAGCGATTGTTGTCGGTGCGGCCGGCGAGCTGCGCGGGGTTGCGCTTGGCGGGCCGCTCCACGAGCACGCGTTGCCGGCTGCCCACCATGCGTTCGGAGATGGCGCGCGCCTGGCTGTTCAAGCGCCGCTGCAGCAGTTCAAGCCGCTGCTGCTTGACTTCATGCGGCACCTCGTCCGGCAGCGCGGCAGCCGGAGTGCCGGGCCTGCGGCTATAGATGAAGCTGAACGACTGATCGAAACCCACCTCCGCCACCAGATTCATGGTCGCGATGAAATCCTGCTCCGTCTCGCCGGGGAATCCTATGATGAGATCGGTGGAAATACAAATATCGGGGCGCACCGCCCTCAGCTTGCGGATCTTCTGTTTGTATTCCAGCACGGTGTGGCCGCGCTTCATGGCCGCCAGAATGCGGTCCGAGCCGCACTGCACCGGCAGGTGTAGAAAATTGTTGAGCTTCGGCACATTGGCATACGCCTCGATGAGGCTGTCGCTGAAGTCGAGCGGGTGGGATGTCGTGAAGCGAATCCGCTCCACGCCCTCGACCGCGGCGACGAAATGAATCAGCAATCCCAAATCCGCGAGCGTGCCATCCGCCATCGGCCCGGCGTAGGCGTTCACATTTTGACCCAGCAACGTTATTTCGCGCACGCCCTGACCGGCCAGGCGCCGCACTTCATCGAGCACCTGCTCGAAGGGGCGGCTGATCTCTTCGCCGCGCGTGTAGGGCACGACGCAGAAGCTGCAATACTTGCTGCAGCCCTCCATGATCGAGACGAACGCCGTCGCGCCCGCCGCTCGCGCCTGCGGCAGCCGGTCGAATTTTTCGATTTCCGGAAAACTGATGTCGATTTGCGGCCGGCCCGATTCCTTCAATCCCTGAAGCAGCGCGGGCAGGCGGTGCAGAGTTTGCGGGCCGAACACCAGGTCGACGAACGGCGCCCGCGCCGTGATGCCGTCCCCCTCCTGGCTGGCGACGCAGCCTCCCACGCCGATGACCACGTGCGGCCGCTGCTGCTTGAACTGCCGCCATTCGCCCAACAGGGAAAACACCTTCTCCTGCGCCTTTTCACGGACTGAGCAGGTATTGACCAGCAAAACGTCCGCCTCGGCCGGATTGTCGGTGGCCCTCATGCCGTGGGCGGCCTCGAGCACGTCCCGCATCTTGCCGGAATCGTACTCGTTCATCTGACAGCCGAAGGTTTTTATGTACAAAAGACCGGGCATACGCTGGCGATAGGCTCCCACGGAAAAGGCCGCTAAGATACTCGCAAGTATGGCAATACGCGAAGTTCTCAAAATGGGCGATCCGCGCCTTCTGGCGGTGGCCGAACCGGTGCGCGAATTCGGCACTCCCGAGCTCGAGAGCCTCCTGGCCGATATGCGGGACACCATGCGGGATCTCAATGGGGCCGGGCTCGCCGCACCGCAAATCGGGGTGGGGCTGCGGGTGGTGATATTCGGCTTCGAACTCAATCCGCGCTACCCAGAGGCCGATCCGGTGCCCTTTACGGTGTTGATCAACCCTCTTCTGACCCCGTTGGGCGAGGACCAAGACGAGGGATGGGAGGGATGCCTGTCGGTCCCGGGCATGCGCGGACTGGTGCCGCGGTACCGGGATCTGCGCTATACCGGCCTCGACGCCTCGGGGAATCCCATTGACCGTACCGTCAAGGACTTTCACGCGCGCGTCGTACAACACGAGGTGGATCACCTCGATGGGATCCTCTATCCGCGCCGTATTCGCGATCTCACTCAGTTCGGCTTCAACGATGCCTTGTTTCCGGGCGAGACCCTCGCCGACGACTAAGAAGCCTGCCTGACTAATGATCGCCGTCGCGATGGCCTGGGCACCCGCAACGTTTGATAGAATCGACCGCCGGCAAATCCGGACCCACCCGCGGAGTCACCATGTCAACATCGTTCGAACTCAACGGCACGGCCGCCAGCCTGGACGCCGACCCGAACATGCCCCTGCTGTGGGCGGTCCGCGAAATCGCCGGCCTGCCGGGAACCAAATTTGGCTGCGGAATGGCGCTCTGCGGCGCCTGCACCGTGCATTTGGACGGCAAAGCCATCCGCTCCTGTGTCACGCCGCTGTCGAGCGTCGCCGGCCGCAAGGTCACGACCATCGAAGGCCTGGCAGGCACGCCCGCGAAGGCCGTGCAGGCGGCCTGGGTCAAGCTGCAGGTTCCGCAGTGCGGCTACTGCCAATCCGGGCAAATCATGTCGGCAACGGCCCTGCTGGCAACCAATTCCGCGCCGTCCGATGCCGATATCGACAGCGCCATGAGCGGCAACATCTGCCGCTGCGCCACCTACTCTCGCATTCGCGCCGCCATTCATGAGGCTGCCGATTCCATCAAGGGATAAACCATGGCCACCCGGACCCCCGCTGCGGCGCGCTCTACCCGCCGCGATTTCATCAAAAATACCGGTACCGTCAGTGCGCTGGCGCTCACCATCGGATTCGAATGGGGCGGCTCGGGCCGGCGCGCATTAGCCGCTCCGGCGACGCCATTCCCGGGAGCCACCTTCACCCCCAATGCCTTTCTGCGAATCGGCTCCGACAACAGCGTGACCGTGATCGCCAAGCACGTCGAGATGGGACAGGGTGCCTACACCGGCATCGCCACCGTGGTTGCCGAAGAACTCGACGCCGACTGGGCGCAAGTGCGAGTCGAGAGCGCGCCCGCCGATGCGAAGCGCTACGCCAATCTCCTTTTCGGCACCATACAAGCTACCGGCGGCAGCTCGGCCATGGCGAATTCCTGGAATCAGCTGCGCGAAGCGGGCGGCAAGGCGCGCGCCATGCTGCTTGCCGCGGCGGCCAAGGAATGGAAGGCACCCGTCGCGGAACTGACCGTGGAGCGCGGCACGGTTTTCCACGCAGCATCCAAGCGCCGGGCCACTTACGGAGCCCTGGTTGCGACCGCGTCCGCGCTGCCCATCCCTGAAACAGTGCAGCTGAAGGACCGTAAGGATTTCAAGCTCATCGGTCATCAGGCGCCGCGCGTGGACGCCGCCGCGAAGTCCGACGGCACGGCGCAGTTTACCCTCGACGTCGCGTTGCCCGGGATGCTGGTGGCGCTGTTGAAACGGCCGCCGCTCTTCGGCGCGACGGTCAGGTCCTTCGATCCCGCCGCCGCTCTTGCCGTACCCGGCGTGGTCAAAGTGGTCCAAGTGCCGCGCGGCATCGCGGTGGTGGCGAAGGGTTTTTGGGCGGCCAAGCTTGGCAGGGATGCGCTCAAGATCGAATGGGACGACACCAAGGCCGAGAAGCGCAGCTCCTCAGCCCTCATGCAAGAGTACCGGCGCCTCGCCGACCAGCCCGCTCTTCCCGCACGCAATGACGGCGACGCCGCCGCGGCGATCAAGAACGCGGCCAAGAGACTGTCGGCGAACTTCGAATTCCCCTACCTCGCTCACGCGCCGATGGAGCCGCTCGACGCGGTGGTCAAGCTCACCGCCACGAGCTGCGAGATCTGGGCGGGAGACCAGTTCCAGACCATCGATCAGGCGAATGCGGCGCACACCGCCGGACTGGATCCGCAGCAGGTGAGCATTCACACTCTTTACGCCGGCGGCAGCTTCGGCCGGCGCGCCAACTTGGGGTCCGATTACATCGTCGAAGCGGTTTCAATCGCCAAGGCGTACGGTGCCGACGGCACGCCGATCAAGCTGCAGTGGACGCGTGAGGACGACATTCATGGCGGCCTGTACCGCCCGATGTATTTTCACAAGCTCGAAGCCGGCCTGGATGATAAAGGCGCGCTGACCGGTTGGCGGCACGTCATCGTCGGTCAGTCCATCATGGCCGACACCATGTTTGCCGCGATGATCAAGGACGGCGTCGATGCGACTTCGGTCGAAGGCGCATCGACCATGGCCTACGCCATACCCAACATCAAAGTCGAACTGTCGACGACCAAGAACGGCGTGCCGGTCCTGTGGTGGCGGGTGGTCGGCAGCTCGCATACGGTCTATGCCGTCGAAGCCTTCATCGATGAAGTGGCGCATGCGGCCGGAGAGGATGGTTTCGCCTTCCGTCGCAGGCTTCTGCAGCAGCATCCGCGGATGAAGGCAGTGCTCGAGCTCGCGGCCGAGAAGGCCGGCTGGGGCACCCCGCTGCCGCAGGGCAAGGGCCGCGGCATCGCGGTCACCGAGGCGTTCGCGACCTTCGTCGCCCAAGTCGCCGAGGTGAGCGTGGACAAGGACGGAAAGGTCAGCGTCGATCGGGTGGTTTGCGCCGTCGATTGCGGCACACCGATCAACCCGGACATCATCGCCGCCCAGATGGAGGGCGGCATCGGCTTCGGCCTTGGCGCGGTTCTATACGGCGCCATCACGCTGAAGGAGGGCCGCGTCGAGCAGGACAATTTCAACGGCTACCGGGTGCTGCGCATGAACGAAATGCCGAAAGTCGAAGTGCACATCGTGCCCTCGGCCGAACCGCCCACGGGCGTGGGTGAACCCGGCGTGGCGCCCCTGGGGCCCGCCGTCGCCAATGCCATTTTCGCGGCGACCGGCAAGCGCCACTACGTGCTGCCGTTCGCCAAGGCGGCCGCGTCCTGATGATGATGGCTCGACGCCACCTGAACCCGAGTCAGGCGAGGCGCGGCCGGACGGCGGCCCGGGTCTCGGGCAGGGGCGCGTGGACCAGGGCAATGCTGATCCAGACCGCGACGCTGAAATACAGCGACATCCACACCACCTCGCTCTTCCAATCCTGCCACCGGTGCGAGACAACCCAGCGGACGGAAACGTCGTGCGCACCCTGCGCGATGCTCATGTAGTGGCGCCCGCTGACTTCGTCGGCAACCCACCGTGTCCAGTACATGGGCACATCGACGAGGAACATGTACGCCACGTAGATCGAGCCGGCGGCGCAGCACGCCAGCAGCAGAGGACGCCGCGCCGCCGTGCAACGCGGCAGCATCGCCGCCAAGCTGGCGACGAGCAGCGCGACGGAAAACCCCCAGATAGACTCTTCGGCGACGTGGCCAATGTTCGAGGTGGTCAGTACCGAATACCAGCTGCATGCTTCGGCAATGGCGATGAGGGGTACGAGCGCTCCCGACGCGATGCGGCCCACCGCGCTGCCCGCCGCCCGCGAGATCTCGCGCAGCATCAGTGCCCACTGAGCCGCGAAACACAACTCTGCGACCGTGGCGACCGAGCGGCCGACCATGACGCTGGACAGCCAGGAGTCGATGATGCAGATGCGAGGGACATCAAAGACGGGGAAAGCAGAGCGAAAGGCACAACCGAATACGTAGGCGGCCGATAACACAAGCTGCAAGCGGCGCATGGAGTACGCTTCGGGTGACGGATCACGCGGGCGCCGCCTCAGGGTAAGCGCCGACACGATCAGCACCGGGATATTGAAGGCGGCTACCGCACACAGGAAGTACCACCACGAAGTAACGCTCGCTGACATCACATTGTCATGATGCCATGGTAGGGGGGCGTGTGAACGGTCCCGACCCCAGATTGACACAGATTGACCCCAAAACGGGGACGTACGCAGTGAGGCATGCGGCTCGCCGGCAGAGGCCTCGAGCGCTCGGGACTTATCAATCAATCATTTAGCAGCGCCTGCCGCCCCTCCCGCTTCATCCTTGCTAGGATTTCATGGCCGTGCTAAACAAGGTCTGCCTGAGTCGCACCGCGCGGCCCACATCGGAGCGGGCAGTCATGAAGCTGATTTCTTCCTTGATCATCTGTTTGGCGCTATCGGCGTGCGCCACGGACTACGCATCGCAGCTGTCCGAGTCCAATTTCGGAAGGCGCGGCTTGCACTATGGTGAAGATGATTTGGACCCGGCACTGTTGATGAACGGTACATATGCGTCGAGGCAGATGAGCGGTTCCTATGTCCCAGGGTCTTCGGGCACTTTTTGCGTCACCGGCTATCGCTGTTCGCAGCCGTCGCAGCTGTGGTCCTCCGGGTGGAATCCGTAGGGAGCTTAGGCACCCCGCACGCGGCAATCGACACAATGCGGGCATCGCAACGCGAGTGGGCCCCAGCCCTACGAAATCGCCCGCAGGCGTTGCGGCAGCGTCGCCATCGCCAACTCCGACGCCGGATGGGACTCATACACGCACGAAGCAATCGATCAGGCATGGCGCGCCGTCAACGGGCTGAAATCGGCTTGAGGGTCAGCTGTGCCTGAAGCGGACCGCGCTCGCTCCTCAAGCCGCGTCGAAAATGATCACGCCGCGGCCCTCGGCGCCCTGCGCCAGATCGGCAAAAGCCTGCGGCGCCTCGTCGATCGAATAGGTGCGCGTGATCAGCTCGCCGAGCTTGAGCCGGCCGCTTCGGTACAAGCCGATCAAGCGCGGAAAATCCTGGCTGGGGCGCGCTGAACCATAGTAGCTTCCGGTCAGGGTCTTCTCGCTGAGCGCCACCTGCTGTGCATTCAGGGTGATCTGATCGCTGCGATTGGCGATGCCCACGACCACCGCCGTTCCGCCGCGGCGCAGGATTCCCCATGCCTGTTCGGAGACCTTGCCCAGGCCCACGCAGTCGAAGGCGTAATCGGCGCCGCCGCCGGTCAGCTTGTACAGCGCCTTGCCGGCGCTCTGCTGGCCGCTGACGTTGAATGTATGGGTCGCGCCGAATATTCTCGCCAGTTCGAGCTTCGCCTCGCTGGTGTCCACGGCGACGATCATGCCGGCGCCGGCGATGGCGCAGCCCTGAATGGCGTTGAGTCCCACGCCGCCGCAGCCGAAGACCACGGCCACCGAGCCCGCCTCGACCCGCGCGGTATTGATCGCCGCGCCCACTCCCGTCATGACTCCGCAGCCGATCAGCGCCGCACGATCCAGCGGCATCTCGTGGTCGATCTTGACCAGGTTGTCGCCGTGAACCGTCGCCGACTCGGCCATGACGCCGCAGCCGCAGAACACATTGAGGGCCTGTCCGGCGGCGTCGCGGGTGCGCACGGTGCCGTCGGGCAGGGTGTACAACGCCTGCAGCGATTGCACGCACAGCTGCGGGCGCCCCGTCTGGCAATAGTGGCAGCGGCCGCACATGCTGACGAAGGAGCTGACCACGTGATCACCGAGCGCAAATCGGCTCACCCCCTCGCCGAGCGCGGTCACCACGCCCGCCCCTTCGTGTCCCAGCACCAGGGGCAGGGGATAGGAGATCGTTCCATTGGTAGCCGACAAGTCGCTATGGCACACGCCGCACGCGGCCAGCCGCAGGGTCACCTCGCCATGGCGCGGCGCCTCCACCTCGATCTGTTCGACCACGACCGGCTTGCCGATCTCGCGCACCACCACCGCCCTGACCTGGGCCATGAGCTATCGGCCGCGCGTGAGCGCCGCATAGCGCTGCAGATGCGTGTCGCTGTCGCCAAACATCAATTGATCCGCGGTGAGCCGTTTGAACCAATGGCTCACCTTCAGCTCATCGGTCATACCTATGCCGCCGTGCAGCTGCACCGCCTGCTGCCCGATGAAACGGCCCGACTGGCCGATCACCACCTTGGCCGCCGATAATGCCCGCCTGCGTTCGTCCACATTCTCATCCGTACAGCGCAGCGCGGCGAGGTAGCTCATGGAGCGCGCTTGTTCGAGGTGCACCAGCATGTCGGCGATGCGGTGCTGCAATGCCTGGAAACGGCCGATGGGCTGACCGAATTGCTGGCGCTGGCGCACATAGTCGACGGTGGCGTCGAGCAGTGCCTGCATGACGCCCACGGCATCGGCGCATAGCGCCGCAAGGCCGATGTCGAGCGCCGCTTCGATGGCGCCGAGCGCGTGGCCTTCGGACCCGACTCGGCTGGCGGCGGGCACTTCGACCCCCTTGAGATACACATCCGCCGCCCTGCGGCCGTCCACGATGGGGTAGGCGTCCAGCACCAGGCCCGGCGCGGAGCGCGGCACCAGAAACATCGACACTCCGTCGGCGTCGTCCGCCTCTCCGCTGGTGCGCGCCGACACGAGCAGGACATCGGCCGCGGCTGCGTGCAGCACCACGCCCTTGTGTCCGTCGAGCCGGTAGTTCGCGCCGATGCGGCGCGCGGTGGTGCTCACCCGGCGGTTCTCGAAGCGCGCATCGCTCTCGTGATGCGCGAGTACCGCGATCTTCTCGCCCGTGGCGAGCGCGGTCAGCAGTTCGGCCGCCGCCGTCTCGCCGGCGAATTTACGCAATGCCGCCGTCGCGATCACGGCGCTCCCCAGCAGCGGTTCGAGCAGCAGACTGCGGCCGCAGTCGCCCATCATGGCGAGCGTCTCCACGGGTCCGAAGCCCAGGCCGCCCTGCGCCGCCGGCACCGTGATGGCGAGCACCCCCAAGTCCGCCAGAGCCCGCCATACCGAGGCATCCCAACCCGCCTCCGAGCGCTTGATCGACTGATAGCGATCGAAGCCGTATTGCTCGCCGAGGTAGCGTTCGACGACGTCGTGCAGCTGCCGCTGTTCGTCGCTGAATTCGAAGTTCATGGAAGATCCTAGAGCCCGATGATCAACTTGGAGATGATGTTCTTCTGAATTTCGTTGGAGCCGCCGAAAATCGACAGCTTGCGCTGATTGAAGTACGCCGCCGCGAGCGTCGATGCGTAGCGCGGCCCCGCTGGCTCGTGCGTGGGATCGAACTGCCAGCCGGCCTCTATCGCTTCGGGCCGGAACGGCAGGGCGTACGGCCCGACGGCGCGCATCATGAGCTCGGAGATGCTCTGTTGAATCTCGGTCCCTCTGATCTTGAGGATGGAGGCTTCGGGACCCGCCGCGGGGGAGCGCCGCTCGGCGGACAGCACGCGCAGGTTGGTGATCTCCAGGGCCCAAAGCTCGATCTCAACCTGCGCGATCTGAGCGGCGAACAGCGGATCCTCGAGCAGCGGCCGCCCATGCGCCCGCTCGCGGGCGGCGATGCGCTTGAGCCGCGCGAGTTCGCGCTTGGCGATGCCGACGCCGGCAATATTGGTGCGCTCGTGGCCGAGCAAAAATTTGGCATAGGTCCAGCCGCGATTCTCGTCGCCAATGCGGTTCTCCACCGGCACCCGCACGTTCTCGAACCACACCTCGTTGACCTCATGACCGCCGTCGAGCAGCGTGATGGGCCGCACCGTGATACCCGGGCTCTTCATGTCGATCAATAGGAAAGTGATCCCCGACTGTTGTTTCGCGAGGGGGTCGGTGCGCACCAGACAGAAGATCCAATCCGCGTACTGGCCCATGGTATTCCATGTTTTCTGGCCGTTGACGACGTAGCAGTCCCCGTCGAGCACGGCGCGTGTCTTCAGCGACGCCAGATCCGAGCCGGCGCCCGGCTCGGAGTACCCCTGGCACCACCAGTCCTCGCCCGCGCTGATCTTGGGCAGGAATCGCTGCTGCTGCGCGGCGCTGCCGAAGGTCATGAGCACCGGCGCCACCATCTTGACGCCGAAGGGGATCAGGCGCGGCGCCCCGGCCAGCGCCGATTCCTCCTCAAAGATGTATTGCTGCACGGAGTTCCAGCCGGGACCGCCGAATTCCACCGGCCAGCCGATGCCGCCCCAGCCGCGCTCGTGCAGGCTGCGCTGCCACGCAAGGTAGTCTCCACGGCCCAATTCATAGCCGTTGAGCACTTTCTCGCTGATGTTGGGGTCAAGCCGCTCGCGCAAGAAGCGGCGAACCTCTTCCCGAAACGACAGCTCCTCGTCGGTGAATTCAAGGCGCACGGCCGCCCCCGCGGTTCATGGTCTTCGACATCTTAGTTCTGCACTACAGAATTTTATTCCGAATTGGCGCAAAATTATGAGGACGCGGGTCGGAGCTTGTCAATGAACAAACCTTACAAACTTGAGCGCGCCAGGCGGGCGAAGGCGCCGCTCAAGAAGGACCGCCACTTCGTGACGGCGCTCGGGCGCGGACTCGAGGTATTGGCCGCCTTTCGCCACGGCGATCGGGCACTCGGCAATCAGGAGCTGAGCAGGCGCTGCGGACTGCCCAAATCCACGGTCTCGAGACTGACCCATACGCTCACCGAGCTCGGATACCTGATTTACGTCGAGGAAAGCGCCAAGTACAGTCTGGGCACGGCCACCTTGAGTTTGGGCAGCGCCATGTTGGCGCGGCTGGACATCCGCAAGCTCGCGCATCCCCTGATGCAGCAGCTGGCCGAATTCGGCCGGTGCATGGTGAGCCTCGGCAGCCGCGACCGGCTGTCCATGCTGTACATCGACGCGGTTCGCGGGTCGGCGGCGGTCACGCTGAGTTTGGACACCGGCGCAAGAATTCAGATCGTCACCTCGGCCATGGGGCGCGCCTACCTGACGGCGGTGCCGGAACGCGAGCGCAATGACATCATGGAACGGGTGCGCGGGCTGACCGATGCCGGCCGATGGCCCGAGCTGCAACGCGGCGTCGCCAGGGCGCTGCGCGACATCCGCGAGCTCGGTGTGTGCTGCTCGTTCGGGGAATGGCAGAAAGACGTCAACGCGATCGCCCTGCCCGTGAGGCCGGGCGGCGGGCTGCCGCCGATGGCAATCAGTTGCGGCGCGCCGGCGTACATCGTGTCGAAGGAGTTCCTGCTCGACCAGGTGCGGCCGCGGCTCATCACGCTCGCCGCTGAACTCGAGACTTCGCTCGGCACCGCCGGCTGAACTCTAGGAGCCTGTTCCGATGCCGGCTGCCGCGCGCCAATCGGACGGCGATTGCCCGGTCCAGCGGCGAAACGCACGCGTGAACGAGCTGCCGGCGGAGAATCCCAGCAGGTAGGTAACGTCGCTGACGGTGTGCCGTGGTGCGCTGAGATAGGCCAAGGCCAGCACCCGTCTCGTCTGGTCCAGGATCTCTTTGTACGTGACGCCGCACTCGCCCAACTTTCGCTGCAGCGTGCGGGCGCTCATGTTGAGGAACTCGGCAACGTCCTCTTGAGACGGCTCCCCGTGGGCGAGGCGCCGTGTCAGCACTTCGCGAACCCGCCATTGAATGTTGCCGCGTTCGATCTCCGACAGGTATTGCAGCGCAATCGCATCGTGGTGCCGGGCCAGTTCCGGATTGCCGCCATCCAGCGGACGCTCGATGGCCTCGCGGTCGAACACCAATCGGGTGCGCGCGGCGCCGAACAGCAGCGGGGCGCGCAGCAGACGCTGGAAATCCTCGATCCGGCCGGGGTGCGCGCGGCGAAATTCGATGCGCAGCGGGGAATAATCGTGTCCCATCAGCGAGCGGCACATTCGCAGGTAGGCGGCGACCAGGGCATCGACCGATTCGTCGGCGACGTTGGCGGCCGGCTCGATCACGAAGTGATACTCCGGGCCGATGCGCGAGAATTCGTATTCGATGGCGTCGCTCGCCACATGACAATAGCGCTGCGCGCGTTCGAACGCCTCTTTGAGAGTCGAGCTGGCGGAGAGGCCGTAGCCGAGTGCGTGAAACGTGGTCTGTTTGATATGGCTGGCGACCTTGATCCCGAAAGCCGGGTCGCCGGTGGCCGCCACGGCGATTCTCCACAGCCGCTCGGTATGGGTCAGCGGACAGCGCGCCGTGGGGCCATCGAGGGACTTGAGGTCGAGCCCCGCCTCCGCGAGCATGGCCGTGCTGTCGCAACCGGCGGCCTCCAACGCACGGCAGATCGCTTTGACCCAGGTTCCCAGCGTCGTTCTGACGGCCTGACCATCGCCGGCCGGCGTGGATCCATAAACCGTGGAAGCCGGTGGCTGCATATGGTATCCCCCCAAAGATACCCCTCTCGCGATACCCCTCTCGCGCTAGAAAGGGATGTCGTCGTCGAAATCCTCTTTACCGCCCGCGGGCGCCGGAGCCGATGACTGATCATAGTCGTCCCGGGGCGGTGCGCCGCTCCCGGCGCCGCGCTCCGAGCCGCCCCCAGAGGCGCCGGAGCCGCCTGCCCGGCCGCCCAGCATTTGCATATTGTCAGCGATGATCTCGGTGGTAAACCGGTCATTTCCCTGCTTATCCTGCCATTTTCGGGTTCGAAGCTTGCCCTCCACGAACACCTGGGAACCCTTGCGCAGGTATTCGGCCGCAATTTCGCCCAAACGGCCGAACAGAGCGATGCTATGCCATTCGGTGCGCTCCTGCTGCGCCCCGGAGGATTTGTCCTTCCACGACTCGCTGGTGGCGATCCTGATGTTCGTGACGGTCATCCCACTCGGCATGGAACGGGTTTCCGGGTCTGCGCCGAGATTGCCCACCAAAATGACCTTGTTTACGCCGCGCGCCATGTCATACCCCCGGGAACCAATGTATGCGCGCTATTGTACACGCCGCGCCCGCCCCAATACCTTGGCTTAAGCCCCGCACTCACGCAGAAATCCATGCCGTCGGGGTAGCGCGAAGGGGCCCCCTGCGGGGCCATTCTCCCCGGCGGCCTCCTCTTGACGCGACGGGTATAGTAGTTGGTTACATGCAAAATATCCGAATCCGGGGTGCCCGGACCCATAACCTCAAGAATATCGATCTCGACCTGCCGCGCGATCGATTGATCGTCCTGACCGGCCTGTCGGGTTCCGGCAAATCTTCTCTCGCCTTCGACACCATCTACGCCGAGGGTCAGCGGCGCTATGTCGAATCGCTGTCGACCTATGCGCGCCAGTTCCTGTCGATGATGGAGAAGCCGGACATCGACACCATCGAGGGCCTGTCGCCCGCAATTTCGATCGAGCAGAAATCGACCTCGCACAATCCGCGCTCCACGGTGGGCACGGTCACCGAAATCTACGACTACATGCGTCTGCTCTATGCGCGTGCCGGCACGCCGCGCTGCCCGGATCACAACATCGACCTTGCCGCCCAGACGGTGAGCCAGATGGTCGATGCCGTCCTTCAGCATCCGGAAGGAACCGCCCTGATGTTGCTCGCGCCCGCCATCGCCGAGCGCAAGGGCGAACACGCCGAACTCCTCGAAGAGCTGCGCGCGGGCGGTTTCGTGCGCGCGCGCATCGACGGTCAGGTCGTGGAGATCGATCAAGCGCCCAGGCTCGACGTGCGCCGCAAGCACACCGTCGAGGCGATCATCGACCGCTTCAGGGTACGCCCCGATTTGAGCCAGCGGCTTGCCGAGTCTTTCGAGACCGCATTGCGCCTCGGCCAGGGCGTGGCGCGCATTGCCTACATGGATGATCCGCAGCGCGCCGAACTGGTGTTCTCCGATAAGTTCGCATGCCCGATCTGCAACTATTCCCTGAGCGAACTCGAGCCCCGTCTGTTCTCCTTCAACAGTCCGATCGGTGCCTGCCCCGCGTGCGACGGTCTCGGCACGCAGGACTTCTTCGATCCGGAGAAAATCGTCGCGAATCCGCACTTGTCGCTCGCCGGCGGCGCCGTGCGCGGCTGGGATCGCCGCAACGCCTATTACTTTCAGCTGATTCAATCCTTGGCGCGGCATACCAAGTTCGACATCGAGGCGCCCTTCGAGAGCCTGCCGCAGAAGATCAGGGATCTGGTGCTGTTCGGCAGCGGCGATGCCGAGATCGAGTTCAAGTACCTCGATGGCAAGGGCGGCACAGTCAAGCGTAAACACACCTTCGAAGGCATCGTGAAAAATCTGGAGCGCCGCTACAAGGAGACGGAATCGGCGGCGGTGCGCGAAGAGCTGGCCAAGTACCGCTCCTCGCGGCCCTGCCCCGAGTGCCGGGGAACGCGGCTCAATCGGGCCGCCAGAAATGTCTTCGTGGACGGCAAGAGCATCCCCGAGGTGTCCTCGCTGTCGGTGGATCGCGCCCTGCAGTTCTTCGGCAAGCTCACGCTCAAGGGCTGGCGCGGCGAAATCGCCGTCAAGATCGTCAAGGAAATCGGCGACCGGCTGGGGTTCCTCACCAATGTCGGTCTCGGCTACCTCACCTTGAACCGCAGCGCCGATACCTTGTCCGGCGGCGAGGCGCAGCGCATCCGTCTCGCGAGCCAGATCGGCTCCGGGTTGGTCGGCGTCATGTACATCCTGGACGAGCCCTCGATAGGTCTGCATCAACGCGACAACCAGCGTCTTCTCGACACGCTCGTGAATCTGCGCGATCTCGGCAACACCGTCATCGTGGTCGAACACGACGAGGACGCGATCCGCCAGGCCGATCACGTCGTCGACTTAGGTCCCGGCGCGGGCGTCCACGGCGGCCGTATTGTGGCGCAGGGCACTGCCGCTGAAATCGCGGCGCATCCCGAATCGATCACGGGACAGTATTTGAGCGGCCGGCGTCGCATAGAGATTCCGGCGAAGCGGCATGCGCCGGATCCGAAGCGCATGTTGAAGGTCGCCGGGGCGACGGCCAACAATCTGAAAAAAGTCACGGCGGAATTTCCGCTGGGGCTGCTCACCTGCGTCACCGGCGTTTCGGGTTCCGGCAAATCGACCCTGGTCAACGACACGCTGTATCGCGCGGTCGCGACCCAGCTGAACCACGCCTCGCCCGGCACGGCCCATTTCGACCGCATCGAAGGCCTCGAGTACATCGACCGGGTTATCGAGATCGACCAAAGTCCGATCGGCCGCACGCCCCGCTCCAACCCGGCCACGTACACCGGATTGTTCGCGCCGATACGCGAGATTTTCGCCGCCGTCCCTGAATCGCGGGCGCGGGGCTACGAAGCGGGACGCTTCAGCTTCAATGTCAAGGGCGGACGCTGCGAGGCTTGCCAGGGCGACGGCGTGATCAAGGTGGAAATGCATTTTCTCGCCGACGTGTACGTGCCCTGCGATGTTTGCAAAGGCAGGCGCTACAACCGCGAGACGCTGGAAATCCGCTTCAAAGGCAAGAACATCCAGGAGATTCTCGACCTCACGGTCGAGGACGCTCTGCCGTTCTTTTCCGCCGTGCCGACCGTCCAGCCAAAATTGCAAACCTTGCTGGATGTGGGATTGTCCTATGTCCGCCTGGGACAAAGCGCCACCACGCTGTCGGGCGGCGAGGCCCAGCGCGTCAAGCTCGCCAAGGAGCTGTCGAAGAGGGCCACAGGGCGCACGCTGTACATACTCGACGAGCCGACCACCGGGCTGCATTTCGCGGATATCGCGCAGCTGCTGGTGGTACTACAACGTCTGCGCGACGAAGGCAACACGGTCATCGTGATCGAGCATAATCTCGACGTGATCAAGACGGCCGATTGGGTGGTGGATTTGGGACCCGAAGGCGGCGATGCCGGCGGCCGGGTCATCGCCGTCGGCACGCCGGAACAGATCGCGGCGAACAAAACGTCGTATACCGGACATTATCTACGATCCACCCTGACACCACCCGCAGTGCGAAAACGCGCATGAATACGCGGGGGCGCCACTGGATTGCGGCGCCGCGATTCACCCCTGTGGTGGGCGCCCTGATCGGCGCCGTGGGCGGCGGCGTGTACTGGCTGTCGGCGCTGCTCTGGCCGGCCAGCATCGCCGTTATCGTGTCGATGCTCGCGACAGCGCTTCTTGCGGCGCGCGCCGACGCCGATGGCGGCCCGGGTGCGACGTTCGTCGCGGGCGACCACAGCAGCGCGAACGCGAGCGCAGGCGCAGGCGCGCAAAGCAGCGGTGCGCCCTCGCGATCCGAGCCGCTGCGCTTCGTGTTCGCCGTCCTCGTCAAATACAACGCGCTGATGGCGCTGTCGGCCGCCAACCTGCCGTTCGCTCTGCCGGCAAACCTTGCATTGGGCCTGATCATGGTCGCCGGACAGGCGTCCAGCCGCGCACTCGTCGTCTCGGTCCTCGTCTCGCCCGGCCGCCCCGCAGCGGCGGTACCGGCCTCGCACGGCGATCTCGCCCTCGCATTGGCGCTCGGCTTTGCGCCTGCGGTACTGATCGGCATTCCCGGGCTCATCGGACTGGCGGCAGCCATTATCACGCGCATGGCATACATCGCCTACGTCAGGCGCCGCCGCCCGTCAGTCGGTGCTGCTGACCTCGACGCGACCCAACAGCTGACCGAACTGTGTTTCTACCTGGGCGCGCTGGCAAGCTGGGCGTACATATGAGACGTTTCCGCGGAACGCCGCAACGTCCGTTGCGTGGAATAGGGTGGACCGGCAGTAGCGTACAATCTCGTGTGATTTACCCAGAAACGGTCAATTTCATAGCTTGTCAAGGGCATCCGCCTTGCATCAAATACTCCTCTATTCCGACTCGCTCTCCTGGGGCATCGTGCCGACCACGCGCCGGCGCCTCCCCTTCGATGCGCGCTGGCCGGGGGTGATGGAAATCGAGCTCGGGGCACGGCGTCATTCCGTGCGAGTCATCGAAGACTGCTTGAATGGCCGCCGCACGGTTTGGGAGGATCCATTCAAAGCCGGACGCAACGGCCTTGCAGGGCTCGCGCAACGCATAGAAGTCAATTCGCCCTTGAGCTTGGTCATGCTGATGCTCGGCACCAACGATTTTCAATCCATGCATCCGCACACGGCGTGGCATGCCGCCCAGGGCATCGCGACGCTCGTAACCGCCGTCCGTCAGGCTCCCATTGAACCCGGCATGCCGATACCCCCCGTCCTGGTGATCGCGCCTCCGCCCATCCTGGAGCCCAAAGGACCGATTGCTGCCAAATTCGTCGGTGCCGCCGGCAAGTCGGTGGGACTCGCCGACGCCCTTCGCGGTGTCGCCGGCGATCTCGGCTGTCATTTCTTCGACGCCGGCAGCGTGACCAGCGCGAGCAAGGTCGATGGAATTCATCTCGATGCCGATCAGCATCTGTCCCTGGGAAAGGCGCTTGCGAATTTCGTCGCCGCGTTGCCGGACGTGCTGCCGCCGGCAGCAGCATGAGGCGCAGCGCCGCCTCAGGTCTCGCACGCCTCTCTCTGCCCATTCTCACGCGTTTGGATCCGGAGCGGGCGCACGACCTGGGGCTCGCCGGCTTGCGCTGGCTGCGGCCTCTATGGCCGCCGTTCGCGCCGCCCGCCGGCTCATCGGTGAACTGCTTCGGTCTTGCGTTCGCGCATCCGGTCGGGTTGGCGGCGGGGTTCGACAAGAACGGCGATTACATGGATGCGCTGGGTGCGATCGGCTTCAGTCACGTGGAACTCGGAACCGTCACGCCGAAACCGCAGCCCGGCAATCCCAAGCCACGTATGTTCAGAATTCCCGAGGCCGGCGCGCTCATCAACCGGATGGGGTTCAACAACAAGGGCGTCGATCATCTGGTCGAACAGGTTTCGCGCAGCCGCTACCGCGGAATTCGCGGCATCAGCATCGGGAAGAACGCCGATACTCCGCTCGAGAATGCGCAGGACGACTACGTGACCTGTCTGCGCAAGGTCTATTCCCTGGCCGACTACGTCGCCGTGAACCTCTCCTCGCCCAACACGGCGCGGCTGCGCGAACTGCAGAGCGGCGATGGACTGGAAAGAATTTTGGGCGCGCTGCTCGAGGAGCGCCGGGTGCTGCAGGCGCATCACGGCAAGCGGGTGCCCTTGCTGGTCAAGGTCGCCCCGGATCTGAGTCCGGAAGCGATCTTCGCGTTGGCGCGCGACTTGCGCTCCGTGGATGTCGATGGAGTGATTGCCACCAACACCACGACCGACCGGGCCGGGGTATCGGGCGCGCCGGCCGCCGCGCAGTCGGGCGGCTTGAGCGGCGCGCCGCTGCATCCTAAGTCGGTGCAGGTGATCGCGCAGCTGCGCGCGGAGCTGGGGCCCGGCTTCCCCCTAATCGGCGTTGGCGGTATCGTAAGCGCCGAACATGCCAGGGCGACTCTGCGTGCAGGCGCAAATCTCATACAAATCTACACGGGCTTCGCGTACCGCGGTTCCGCACTGCTGGACGAAATCGTTCAAGGGCTGGCGCCATGATTGACGCCGCAGCCGTCGATCGGTTTCAGCGTGACGGCGCCGTGTGCATCCGGCAGTTGTTTCGGCCGGACGAAATGGCCGTGCTTCGCGCCGGCATCGATGAGAATCTCGCCCGCTTGAGTCCCCGCGCGAAGATCGCCAGCGGCGCGGACGATCCGGGACGATTTGTCGAGGACTTCTGCAATTGGCGGGACAACGCCAACTACCGGCGCTTCATCGTCGACTCCGCCCTGCCCGAAGCCGCGGGCCTGCTCATGCGCAGCAAAACCGCTCGGCTCTACCATGACCACATGCTCACGAAGGAGCCCGGCACGCGGCAGCCGACGCCGTGGCACCAGGATCAGCCCTACTACAACGTGGAGGGACGCCAGAACGTCAGTTTCTGGATACCCGTCGATCCGGTGAATCGCGAATCCACCTTGGAATTCGTCGCCGGGTCGCACTTAGGTCCCTGGCTGATGCCGCGCTCGTTCATGGACGCACAGGCGAGGTGGTTCCCCGAAGGTTCCCTGGCGGATCTGCCGGATATCGAAGCCGCTCGCGACGCCTTCCCCATCCTGGGCTGGGACCTCGAGCCCGGCGACGCCGTGTGCTTCCACATGCTGAGCTTGCACGCGGCCCGCGGCGTCACCGGCACCCATCGGCGACGAGTCTTTTCCGTGCGCTTTCTCGGCGACGACATCACGCACGCGCCGCGCCGTTGGCGCACCTCGCCTGAATTTCCGGGACTGAGTGAATCGCTGCCGGCGGGGTCGCCGATGCACCATCCGCTGTTCCCGGAGTTGTGGCGGGCGCCGTGAGTGCGCCGGCGCGGCAGCGGCATCGCGTTTCGGCGGCCCGCGGCGGGTTGATGCAAGATCGGGTTACCAACAATCGGGAGACTACCATGTCATTTTCGCTCTACGCCGCCACGGTGCCGTCATATCAACAGATCCTGGGGGCCGTATCCCGCCTGCTCTTGACGGCGGAGGCCTTCTGCTCGGAGAAAGGCGTCGCGCCCGACGACATCGTTCAGGCCCGTCTCGCCGAAGACATGCATCCATTCGCGTATCAGGTCAAGTCGACCGCGGTGCACTCGCTCGGCGCCATCGAGGCAGTGCGCAAAGGGGTCTTCTCTCCCGATAACACGCCGCCACCCGAAACATTCGCAGCGCTCAAGACGCGAATCACCGGTACGCTGGCCGCGATCGAGACCATCGAGGCGGGCGAAGTGGATGCCTTCATAGGCCGGGACATGCGCTTTGCGTTCGGCGACCGTCATGTCGACTTCACCGCCGAGAACTTCCTGCTCTCTTTCTCGCAGCCCAATTTCTACTTTCACGCAACCACGGTGTACGACATCCTGCGTTGGAAGGGGATCCCGATCGGCAAGCGCGATTTCATGGGCAAGCTGCGCCTGAAGAAATAGAACACGAGCGCACCGGGGGGTCATGGATTTCGCCGCCCTCTGCGCAAAACCTTGCCGCCGTGCAGTCGACACTGCCGCCGCAAATCCATGCTGAATTGGACGGGATGGCCGCCACGGCACCAGTCGGCGAGCACTGAGCGAGAGCCTTGGCGAGCGTCCCTCGCTATTTGCGCAATATCGCGGTGAGCGTTATTTCGGGAACGGCGGCCAAAGCCTTCGACAGAGGACATCCCTGCTTCGCGCCGGCGGCGAGCTTCTGGAAGGTCGTCTCATCGAGCCCCGGCACATTCGCCTCGAGCCGCAGCGCGATCCGGTCGATCTCGAAGCCGCCCCCTTTCATCACCAGCCGCACCGCGGCTTCCGTATCGACGGCCGCCGTCGCGAATCCCGCGGCGTCGCAGGCAAACGAGAACGCCATGGTGAAGCAGGCGGCATGCGCGGCCGCCAGCAATTCCTCCGGATTGGTGCCGCGACGGTCGTCCTCGAAGCGGCTGCCATAGCCGTAGGGGTACGATTTCAACGCATCGGTTTGAGTGCTTATCTTGCCGACGCCCTTTTTACCCTGCCCTTCCCAATGCACGGTCGCGGTTTTGTCGGACATAAATTTACCTCGGATGTCAGTAGTGCGGTAGCGGGATGAATTCGGTTTCACCGGGTACGGCGGGGAATTCACGCCGCTCCCAGCGCTCTTTGGCGCGCTCGATGCGCTCCTGGGAGGAGGCGACGAAATTCCACCAGATGTGCCGCGCGGTAGGGAATGGGTCGCCGCCCAGGAGCATGGCCCGGGCGTCGCCGAGCGCGCGCACCGTGGGCTGCGCCCCCGCCGCGAGCACCGCGAACTCGCCAACCCTCACCGTGACATCGTCGACGGCGAGCTCACCCTGCACCACGTACACGGCGCGCTCGCCGTGCTCGGGCGGCAGAACGAGGGACGCACCAGCGGCAAGCTGGGCGTGCACGTACAGGGTCGGCCATAGGGTGGCGACCGGAGATCGCAGGCCAAACGCCTCCCCCGCTATGACCGTCAGCTCGGCACCGGCGTCCCTGCGGGCCGGCAGAGCAGCGGCCGGGTAGTGCACGAATGTCGGCTCACCGTCCTCCTGGCCGTCGGGCAAGGCCACCCAGCTCTGAATGCCGTGAACGTGCGCCCCCGAGGCCCGAGCCGCGCGCGGAGTCCGTTCGGAATGCGCAATACCGGATCCTGCCGACATCCAGTTCACGTCGCCGGGGCGGATTTCCCGCACCGTACCTAAACTGTCGCGGTGTTCCAGCGAGCCCGAAAATAAATAGGTCACCGTGGCGAGCGCGATGTGGGGATGCGGCCTGACGTCGATCCCATATCCGGGCGCGAATTGCGTCGGGCCCAGGTGATCGAAAAAAATGAACGGCCCCACCATCTGCCGCCCTTCGGCGGGCAGCACGCGCCGTACGACAAAGCCGCCAAGATCGCGCTCTCGCGAACCGATCACTTGTATGACTGTCATATGGCGCCCGTTACCTTTGCCGGGCTCATTATGACACTGCCGGCCGCGTTGCCGCAGCATCGACGGCCTTGATCAAGATGCGCTAATCAAGATGGCATTTCCTATAGACTTCTGGCGCATGGTCCAAGCCAATCGAAGCACGCGCCGGCGGCGCGGTTTATCGCTCGCCGCCCTTGCGCTGGGGGCCGCCGGCGCCGGCCTCTGCGGCATCGCCCGCGCGGCACCGCCCGAGATCATCTTGTTCCACGGGCGGGTGCTGACGGTGGATCCGCAGGACTCGATCGCCGAAGCACTGGCGATTCGCGACGGCAAGATCACCGCGATCGGCACCGACCAGGATATTCTGCGCCTCGCCGGCGCCGCCACGCGGCGCATCGATTTGCTTGGCCGCACCGCGACGCCCGGTCTCATCGACAGCCACGCGCACATCGCCGATGCGGGGGTGGAGGAGCTCTATCACGTCCACTTGGGCGACGCCTCGAGCGTCGCCGAGGTCGTGCGGCGCGTGCAAGCGGGAATCGCCGCACTGAAGCCGGGCGAATGGCTGCAGGGGGACGGCTGGGACGAGGGCAAGCTGGCCGAACGGCGCTATGTCATGGCTGCCGACATCGACCGGGTTTCTCCGCGCAATCCGGTTTGGTTGATGCACACCACCGGGCATTACGGAGTGGCGAATTCGGCGGCGCTGCGCCTGGCGAAGATCACCGCCGCGTCCAAGGATCCGCCCGCCGGCACCATCGATCGCGACGCCGCAGGCGAACCCACTGGAGTATTGAAAGAATCAGCCAAGGACGCCGTGCTCGATCTCATCCCGCCGCCGACGGCGCGGCAGCAGCGCGACGGAATACTGAAGAGCATCGACGACTTGCATCGTGAAGGCATGACCGCCGTGAAGGATCCGGCGATCGGTCAACCGGTCTGGGACGCCTACCGCGAGCTGCTGCGCGAAGATAAATTATCGGAGCATGTCTGCGTCCTGTGGTATGCGGGCAGCACGCTTGCCTCGGCGCAGGCGGCGCTCGCCTCGATCATGCGCCTGCCCCGGCCGCCGCAATCGCTGGGAGAGGGCCTTCTTCTGTCCTGCGGGGCGAAGATCTTCATGGACGGCAGCGGCGGCGCGCGGACGGCGTGGATGACCCATGCGTGGAACAAGAATTCCATCGAAACCGACCAGGGTAATTTCGGCTACCCCTCGACGGATCCGCAGGTTTACCGGCAGATGGTGCGCTTGTTTCACATGGCCGGCGTGCACGTCGGCACTCACGCGATCGGCGACCGCGCCATCGATTGGGTGGTGGACACCTATGCCCAGGTTCTTTCGGAGACACCGACCGTGGGCTTGAGGCACAGCATCATTCACGCCAACATCCCGAGCGATCACGCCATCCGGACCATGGCCGAGCTCGAGAAGCGCTACGATGCGGCTTACCCCGAGGCGCAGGCTCCCTTCATGTGGTGGATCGGCGATACCTATGCGGGCAACTTCGGCCCCGAACGTTCTCTGCGCCTGGTGCCGCTCAACACCTTCCAGAAGAACGGCATTCGCTGGGGCGGCGGCTCCGATTATTCGGTCACGCCGATCGCCGCGCGCTACGGACTGTGGGCATCGGTCGAGCGAGAAACGCTCAAGGGCACGTATGGAGCGCATCCTTTCGGCACGGCCGAAGCGGTCGACATTCGAACGGCCCTGCGCTCGTACACGGCATGGGGTGCCAGGCAGCTGTTTCTGGAAGACCGCATCGGATCGCTCGAGATAGGCAAGGAAGCCGACATCGCGGTCTGGGACCGCGATATGTACACCATCCCGGCGCAGGAGCTGCGCAACCTCAGGTGCACGATGACTCTGTTGCACGGCCGGGTGGTGTTCGACTCGAGCCGCCCGTAACGACGTCTGCGTGAGTTCCGGCATGCCCCTTAGGGCATGCCCTTAGGAGGTGAAATGGCCACAAAAAAGATCCCCGCGGTGACCCGCACCGCGGCCGAGGCCGCCGTGCGTACGTTGCTGCGCTGGGCCGGCGATGACCCCATGCGCGAGGGCCTGAGCGACACCCCGAAACGCGTCGTCAACGCCTACCGCGATTGGTTCTCGGGATATACCATCGATCCCGGCGCCTACTTACGCCGGACCTTCGAGGAAGTGGAAGGCTACGACGAAATGGTGGTGCTGCGCGATATCGGGTTCGAGTCGTTTTGCGAACATCACATGGCGCCGATCATCGGCCGCGCGCACGTCGGCTACCTGCCGACCGACCGGGTGGTGGGCATCAGCAAGCTCGCGCGGGTCGTCGATGGCTACGCGCGCCGCTTCCAGGTCCAGGAGAAGCTGACTTCGCAAATCGCCGCCTGCATCAACGATGTTCTCAAGCCGCGCGGGGTGGGGGTGGTGATCGACGCGGTTCATCAGTGCATGACCACCCGCGGCGTCCACAAACGCGGCGTCTCGATGATCACGAGCAAGATGTTGGGCACCTTCCGCGCGAATGCCAGCACGCGCGCGGAGTTCCTGCGCTTCATCGACATCGAGCGCCGCGATCAGCGCTGATCAGTTTCGCTTGCGCTCGGCGACCGGCCGCACCGGCATCAGGTCCACCGAAAAGCTGTATTTGTGCTTCTCTCCCGGCTGCAGCGCACCGACGCCGACCACATGGCGCGCAATTTTCTCGCCGCGCTCGTTCGTGATCGAGACCACCACACAATACTCGCAGCTCTCGTCGCGAGCCGCGTGACAAATCGACCCTTCGATGCGCATCGCCGACACCGCCTCGGCCTGCGGCTCTGCGTTTCCGGAATTGAAGCGCAGGTGGTGCTGGCACCCGGGACAGATATTGGCGCTTTGCAGGACCACCGCCTTGCAGTGCGGACAAATTCGCGTCGCGCCCAAGGTGCCGGCCCGAGCGACACTCATGGCTGAACTCCTAACTGCCGCTGCCCACCAAACCCGGCTTGATCTTGACCTTCTCGTCCTCCCAACCAAATTCGACGTGCCCGCGCATTCGGGAGCCCGCCGCGACCGTGATCGACCCGGCCTTCACGTCGCCGACGATGACGCCGCCTTCCTGCACGTCGACCCGCTTGGCGGACTCGATGTTGCCTTGAAGCTCACCGCCGACCACGACGATCCCGGCCAGCACCTGGCCCGTCAAATGGGCTCCCGGCTCGATGTTGAAGTTGCCGTCGATGCGGACGTCCCCCTTGAAACGGCCCGCTATACGCACATTGCCGGAACCCTCGATCTTGCCCTCGATGGTCAGATTCGCGGCAATGACGGATTCCCCTCCCTCCGACGAGGTCTTGGGAGTGGGGCGGCGCGGCGAGACGGCCAGGGCCGGGTCGCTGGCGCTGCGCTCGGTCACGCTTCGCTCCGGGGGGGGCGGTGGCGGGGGGGCAACTGAACCCGCCGTGGCGGGCGTGGGTTTTTCGTTCCAAAGCGCCATGAGTTAACTCCCATTGAGATGGTCGCTAAAGCGTACACGCTAACGCTGAAAAATGTCATCGGACCACTGTCTTTAATTGGAGACGGGGGTACTGGCGGCCTCCACGGGACCCGCGCAGGGCGGGCCGCCCCCACCGGATCGAGCAATCGCCCGCTCATCGCGCTCCCGACGCAAGCGACTATAATGCCGCCGGACCAAAATGGGGCATTAAACTCTTGTTTCAGCAACTTGAGCGGTTGAGCGCGGATTCGATCCTCGGTTTGATGGCGAAGTATCGAGCCGACTCCTCGCCGGTAAAAGTCGACCTTGGCGTGGGCGTGTACCGCGACCTTGACGGCAACACACCCGTGCTCGCCTGCGTGCGCCGCGCCGAGCAGGCGGTGCTGGCCGCGCAATCCACGAAATCCTACGTGGCGGCCGCGGGACGCGAGGAGTTCAATGGCGCCGTCGAAGAGATGGTGCTCGGGCCGGCGCACGCGGCACGGCGCGCTGCGCGCGCGCGCACCACTCAGACACCCGGTGGTTGCGGCGCCCTGCGGGTGGGCGCCGAGCTGATTCGCGCGGCAGCGCCCTCCGTGACGGTTCACGTCAGCGATCCGACCTGGGGCAATCACGTTCCCCTGCTGGGCAGTTCGGGGCTGCGGCTCGAACGCTACCCCTATTACGATGCCGCCGCGCACCGGCTGAGATTCGATGCAATGCTCGAGCATCTCGACCGGGCCACCGCAGGCGACGTGGTATTGATTCACGTCTGTTGCCACAATCCCACCGGAGCCGACCTCGACCCGGCGCAGTGGCAGGCGCTGGCTCGCTTGCTGGCGCAGCGGCGCCTCGTCCCGTTTCTGGATCTCGCCTATCAGGGATTTGCCGTCGATCTGCAGGCGGACGCCCAGGGCGTGCGCCTGGTGGCCGATCAGGTCCCGGAGGCGCTGATCGCCATATCATTTTCCAAGAATATGGGCCTGTATCGCGAGCGCACCGGCGCGTTGACCGTGATCGGCGAGAACCAGGCCCGCGCGGATGCCATGCAGAGCCATGTGCTGCAAATTGCCCGCAGCATCTATTCGATGCCGCCCGACCACGGTGCGGCGATCGCGGCGCATATCTTCGCGAATCCCGCGCTCAAGGCGCAATGGATCGAGGAGCTTGCGGCAATGCGTACGCGGATAAGCGAGATGCGCGGGCTGCTCGCCCGGCAATTGCACGAAGCGACGGGAAAGGGGACGTTCGATTTCATTCGCGCGCAGCGCGGCATGTTCTCTCTGCTGGGCGTTTCGCCCGACGCGGTTGAGCGGCTGCGCGAGAAGCACCACATCTATATGTTGACGGACAGCCGCATGAATCTCGCCGGCATCACGCCGCACAATGCAGCCTACGTCGCCAACGCCATCGCCTCCGAACTCCAGGAGCCTGTCTGAGCGCAGTGACCTCGGCGGCGGATTCACGCATCACCGCCTGTGTTTTCGCCGGGTCCAGCCTCGAGCGGGGCAAATTTCAGGCAACCCGTCCCGCGGCCGCGTACGGCGCCAGCAGGGCCCCTAACGCAGCGCCGAGGGTCTGCTCTTGAAGCGCTGCTGCACCTCGCCATGGCGTGAGCGCTCGCTATAGCTGCCGCCGCAATATCCGTCGACGACCCGCCGCCAAAATGCCACGGAACCCGGGTTTCGCTGATATTCGATGATTTCCCAGTCGCCGGCGAACCGGTCGAAGATCAACGTGGCCGCGTCCCGCCCCATTCCCACTCTGCGGTATTGTTTTCGCACGAAGAATTCCGACATGCGATAGTCGGCGGCACGCTCTCCCGCAGCCGGAATTCGCGGACGCGTCACGAGCGCAAAACCGACGGGGTCGGGTCCCTTGAGAATCACCAGCGGGTGCGAGTGCTCGTTGGAGAACCAGTTGGCGAAGATTTCGTCTTCGCGGGGATTATTGGCGCCGATGACGGAGAACAGGCCCGTGTTCAAGTCGGCCAGGGAGTCGATGTATTCACCATAGACACTTTCGATCCACTGGCGATCCTTCTTCGAGTGCCGGCAGTCGCGAATGCTGACTAGCAACGAATCCGTTCCCAATCTATGAAAAGACACAGCCCGGACGAACGTGCCTGTCGGCCGCCCGCCCGGGCATGTGAGATCAGCTACCCTTCCGAATTACGGCTTCGCAGCGGACGCTGCGCTCGACGCGGCCTCGGCGGCCGAGTTCGCGGCTGCTGCCGAATCGGCGGCGGCGGAAGCAGCACTATCGGCCGGTGCGGTGGCAGGGGGAGGAGTCGTGTCAGCAGCCGGGGCAGGAGCCTCGGTCTTGCTGCCGCAGGCACTCAGCACGAATGCGGCGGCGAAAGCGCTTAGAGCAAGTTTGGTCTTCATCTATCGATACCCCAGAAATTATTAAGAACGAAATATTAAGGCCGAGCGTGTGGTTGGGCCTTCACCCAAATGTCCGCTGCGATTTTAGAGGGTTTTGCCCCAATTTCATATCTCTTTCGCGGTCCCTTGAGCGCCTTTAACGCGTAACGATAGAGAGTGGGGTTAAAGGTCTATAGCTGCCACGCCGTCTGGCGCATACTTTGGGCAGCCAAGACCCAGGGGAGGAAAGGTGAGCGAATTCAGTCTCGATCAGTTGTACAAGCCTCATTTGCAGACGCTCATGCGGCGCGCGGCGCAATCTCTCGCCGCAAGCGGCTTCGATGCCATGGTCATCCACGCCGGCTCGCCGCCCACGCTGTTCCTGGATGACCAGGACTATCCCTACAAGGTCAACCCCCACTTCAAGGCCTGGGTGCCGATCGTGGATAATCCGCGCTGCGTTCTGGTGGTAGCGCCGGGCGAACGGCTCAAAGTTCTGTTCCACAGGCCCAACGACTACTGGCACAAGCCGGCACAGCCGCCCGAGGCACCTTGGACGGCCGAGGTGGATTTGATCGCCATGGAGGAGCCGTCGAAGGCGAGCGATCATTGGCGGCACCTGGGCCGCGTGGCCTATATCGGGCCCGAGCCGTTCGCGGCCGAGATCGATCCGGCCGGCGTCAATCCGCCGGACCTCCTCGCACGCCTGCATTACGATCGCGCCGTGAAGACGAGTTACGAGCTCGAATGCATGCGCCGCGCAAGCGAACTCGGCGCCCGCGGGCACGGCGCGGCGCTGGCTGCATTTCGCGAAGGAGGCTCCGAGTACGAAGCCCATATGCGCTACTTGCAGGCCTGCGCCCAGCGCGAAGAAGAGATGCCTTACAACAACATCGTGGCATACAACGAAAACTCCGCGGTGTTGCATTATCAACATCTGGAGCGAGTCCGGCCGCAGGCCGTGCGCTCCTTCCTCATCGACGCCGGCGCCCAATATCGCGGCTACGCCGCGGACATCACGCGCACCTATGCGGCCTTCCCAAGCCGCTTTGCGGAGCTCGTGGAGGCACTGGACGAGGCACAGCAGGCGCTTTGCGGCGAGATCGTCGCCGGCCGCGATTACCGGGACGTGCACCTCTCCGCACATCGCCGGCTGGGCGACGTCATGCAGCGATTGGGATTGACGAAGCTGCCGGGCGAGGCCGCGCTGGAATTGGGCGTCACCAGCGTATTTTTCCCGCATGGCATCGGTCATCTGCTGGGCCTTCAAGTGCACGACGTCGGCGGCGTGATGGGCGACACCGCGGGCCATGAGCGGGAGCGGCCCGCGGGGCACCCCTATCTGCGTCTGACGCGCATGCTCGAGCCCGGGGTCGTCGTTACCGTGGAACCAGGCATTTACTTGATCGACTCGCTGCTGGCCGCGGCGCATGCGGATGCGCGGCGCGCCCATATCGACTGGGCCGTGGTCGAGGAGCTCAAGCCCTTCGGCGGAATTCGCATCGAAGACAATGTAGTGACCACCGCCGGGCGGCCCGAAAACATGACTCGGGACGCGTTTGCGAAGGTGGCGTAGCCTCTTCCCCGCGCCACCTATCACACCCTCTTCGAAGAGTACCTGCATCACTACGTACCGCTGCTGCCGCGCAAGGTGACCGGCGCGCTGGCTGCGCCTCGAACTTCCCGCTCAGCCACCGCCAAAAATCAGCGCCGCCCATGGCGTCGCCGCCAACACTGTCGCCAACACTGTGTAGTGCAGACCTTCGGGGGTGTGCCTCAATCGCATCAATGACTTACCGTCGCCAAACCGCCGAATCCGTTAAGTTCGGCTGGGCCTACAGGCACTCGAGTATGCGCAAACCTGGGCGTCCATCGGGATGGCGCAGCGGCTGTCCGAGCTTTATGCGAGCCTCGGCCGGCAGGCCGCGGCGCAAGCGCCCGAGACGGCTCCGGCGGCCTGCCAGGGCCCCGGGAGGGCCTAGTCAGGCTCTCCTAGGCTGCCGCCTTGGCCTTGCGGCGCTTGGGTGCGGCCGCAGACGCCGCCGCATCCTCGTCTGACGCGCCCTTCTTGGACTTCTTCGGCGCCTGGGCGGCCTTGCCGTCGTCGGACTTTTCGGCAGGCACCGCCGCCGCGTCGACCAGCTCCATCAACGCCATGTCGGCCGAATCACCCGGCCGAGGCTCCATTTTGAGGATACGCGTATAGCCGCCCGCACGCGCCTTGAAGCGCGGTCCCAAGTCCACAAACAGCTTCTCCACCACGCTCACATCGCGCAGCCGGGAGTAGGCCAGACGCCGTTTCGCCAGGGAATCGACCTTGGCGAGGGTGATCAAAGGCTCAACAACCCGGCGCAGTTCCTTGGCCTTCGGCACCGTGGTGCGAATGGTTTCGTGACGCAGCAGGGAGGTCGCCATGTTGCGCAGCAACGCGTGACGGTGTGACGAATTGCGCGAGAGCTGGCGCCCGGTGTTTCTATGCCGCATGTTCTAAACCCTTGTCGAAAGTCTCGTGCGATCAAATGCCGTCGCGCTCATCGTCGCGCTTCAACCCCGGCGGCGGCCAGTTGTCGATGCGCATCCCTAAGGTCAACCCGTGGCTTTCGAGCACTTCCTTGATCTCGGTGAGGGATTTCTTGCCCAGGTTGGGCGTACGCAGCAATTCCACCTCGGTACGCTGCACCAGATCGCCGATATAATGAATGTTCTCCGCCTTCAGGCAGTTGGCGCTGCGGACCGTCAACTCCAGCTCATCGACTGGGCGCAACAGAATGGGATCGAACTGCGTTTCCGTGGCCTTGGTGGTCGACTCATCCTGACCCTGCAGATCGACGAACACCGACAGCTGGTCCTTGAGGATTCCACCGGCGCGGCGGATCGCCTCTTCCGGGTCGATCGTGCCGTTGGTCTCGATGTCGAGAATGAGCTTGTCCAGATCGGTGCGCTGTTCGACGCGCGCGCTCTCAACGTTGTAAGTAACCTTGCGGACCGGGCTGAAAGAGGCGTCCAGCTGCAGACGGCCGATGGCACGCGTCTGTTCTTCGAAGGCCATGCGCTGCGCAGCGGGTCGATAACCCCGCCCGCGCTCGACCTTCAGCGACATCGACAACTCGCCCGCCTTGGTCAGATTGGCGATCACGAGATCCGGATTCAGGATCTCGATGTCGTGGTCGCCGGCAATGTCGCCGGCCGTCACGGGGCCGGGACCTTTCTTGTGCAGTCGCACCTCGGCAACGTCGCGGGTATGCATGCGGATGGCCACCGCTTTGAGATTCAGCAAAATGTCGACGACGTCCTCTTGAACGCCCTCGATGGCGGTGTATTCATGCAGCACCCCTTCGATCTCGATCTCGGTGATGGCGGCGCCCGGCAGCGAGGACAGCAGCACGCGGCGCAAGGCGTTGCCCAACGTGTGGCCGAAACCGCGCTCGAACGGCTCGATCACGATCCGCGCGTGGCGCGGCGACACCGGCTGCACCTTGACGACCCGGGGTTTCAAAAATTCATTGATCGAACCCTGCATGGATACCACCTACGTTAAATAACCGAGGGAACGCCCAGCGCGCCGCGCTGAGCCGATTCTTTACTTCGAATACAATTCGACGACCAGGCTCTCGTTGATGTCCGGCAGAATTTCCTGACGGTCGGGAACCGACTTGAGAATTCCCGAGAACTTCTTGTCGTCCACTTCCACCCAATCCGGAAAGCCCACTTGCGCGGCGATTGTCAGCGCGGCCTGAATCCGAGTCTGCTTCTTCGCCTTCTCGCGCAGGCTGACCACATCGCCGGCCTTGCACTGGTAGGAGGCGATGTTGACCAGCTTCTCATTCACGGCAACGGCCTTGTGGCTCACCAGCTGGCGCGCCTCGGCGCGAGTGGAGGCGAAGCCCATGCGATAGACCACATTGTCCAGCCGGCATTCCAGAAATTGCAGCAGAGTTTCGCCCGTCGCGCCCGGACGGCCGGCCGCCTTTTGATAGTAGTTGCGGAACTGGCGTTCCAGCACGCCGTACATACGGCGAAGCTTCTGCTTCTCGCGCAGCTGCAAACCGTACTCCGAGAGGCGCTGCTTACGCTCGCTCTTCACGCCGCCCGGGGGCACCTCGAGCTTGCACTTCGATTCGAGAGGCTTCACTCCGCTTTTCAGAAACAGATCGGTTCCCTCGCGGCGGGAGAGCTTGCATTTCGGACCGGTATATTTTGCCATTAGGAACCTTGAGCCTACGCTTCGACAGACACTAGACGAGACACTAGACGCGACGCTTTTTGGGCGGGCGGCAGCCGTTATGGGGGATCGGAGTCACATCTTCAATATTGGTGATCTTGAGCCCGCAGCCGTTCAGCGCCCGAACGGCGGATTCGCGGCCGGGGCCGGGCCCCATTACCCGCACCTCGACGTTCTTCACGCCATGTTCCTGCGCCGCGGTGCCCGCCCGCTCGGCGGCAACCTGGGCCGCGAACGGAGTCGACTTTCGCGAACCGCGAAAGCCGCAGCCTCCCGAGGTCGCCCAGGACAGCGTATTTCCCTGCCGGTCGGTGATCGTGATGATGGTGTTGTTGAAGGACGCGTGCACGTGCGCAATCGCGTCCAGCACGTTCTTGCGCACCTTCTTCCGGACCGGCTTGCCGCTTTGAGCGCCGCCGCCGGGTTGGTTGCCTTGCTGTTTCTGATCTGCCATAAAACTAAACCTTGCCCGGGGGGGCGTTCATCTTCACGGCCTGCTTGCGCGGACCCTTGCGGGTCCGTGCATTGGTGCGGGTGCGCTGGCCGCGCATGGGCAGCCCCTTGCGATGCCGGATACCCCGGTAGCAGCCCAAATCCATCAACCGCTTGATGTTCATCGACACTTCGCGCCGCAGGTCGCCCTCGACTGCGAATTTCGCAACCTGGGAGCGAAGCGAGGCCACTTCGGCGTCCGTCAAATCCTTCACCTTGACGTCGTGCTTCACGCCCGCCGCATCGCAGATGCGCGCTGCGCGGCTGTTGCCAATGCCAAAAATGTGGGTTAAACCGATGACAACGTGCTTGTTCATCGGTATGTTGATGCCGGCGATACGCGCCATCTAGTTCTCCACCATAGCGCACGCGAAAAAGCGTGTGATCATATACTGTTTAGGCGCGTCGCGCCACCCTTCAACGGATCGATGCGACCCGCCCGATAACCTCGCTGCGCGAGCAAAGAATGCTGTTTTCACCTTCACCTTCAGCCCTGACGCTGTTTATGCCGGGCATCCGACGAGCAGATGATGTAGACAATGCCGCGCCGCCGCACGACCTTGCAGTTCTTGCAGATCTTCTTCACCGAAGGACGAACTTTCATTTCTTACTCCCGATGCCCCGCAGGCTGGCCTTCTTCATCAGGCCCTCATATTGGTGCGACATCAAATGCGACTGCGTCTGTGCGACGAAATCCATGACACCGACGACGATGATCAACAAGGAGGTGCCGCCGAACTGGAAAGGAACGCTCGGATTCACCATGCGAATGATTTCAGGCAGCAGGCACACCGCCATGATGTACAGGCCGCCCCACAAGGTCAGGCGGGTCAGCACCTTGTCCAGGTAATCGCCGGTCTGCTGGCCGGGACGAATCCCTGGAATGAACGCGCCGGCCTTCTTCAGGTTGTCCGCCGTGTCGCGCGCGTCGTACACCAGGGCCACGTAGAAGAACGCAAACCCGACAATCAGTACCGCGAACAGCATGACGTGCAGCGGCTGGCCGTAACCCAAGACGGCGGCGATCTTTTGCAGGGTTCTCTGGATGGCGTTCGGATTCGGGCTGTTACCGAAGAACTGCGCAATCGTCGCCGGGAACACCAGCAGGCTCGAGGCGAAAATCGGCGGAATGACGCCCGCCATGTTGAGCTTGAACGGCAGGTGCGTGCTCTGCCCCTGCATCATGCGGCGGCCCACCTGGCGCTTGGCATAGTTGACCTGGATCTTGCGCTGCGCCCTCTCGACGAACACGCAGAACAAGGTCACCAATATCACCACGATCAGGATCAACAGCACGATCAGCGGATTCATTTCACCCGAACGCACCATTTCCAACGTGTTGCCGATGGCCCGCGGCAGCCCGGCGATGATGCCGGCGACGATGATCATGGTGATGCCGTTGCCGATGCCGCGTTCCGTGATCTGCTCGCCGAGCCACATCACGAACAGGGTGCCGGTGGTGATCGACACCGTGGCGATGAACAGGAACTGCGGTCCGGGGTTCGGCACCAGATTGCCGCCTGAATTCTGAATCGCCAGGGCCGCGCCAAAACCCTGGAACGCCGCCAGCAGAACGGTGCCATAGCGCGTGTATTGCATCAGCTTGCGCCGGCCGGACTCGCCGTCCTTGCGGATCTGGTTCCACGGTGGATAGACCATCGACGCCATCTGGATGATGATCGATGCGGTGATGTAGGGCATCACATTCAGCGCGAATATGCTGAACCGCTGCAGAGCCCCGCCCGAGAACATGTTGAACATGCCGAGCAGCGTGCCGTTCTGAGTCGAGAAGAACGCGGCAAACCGCGCCGCATCGATGCCCGGCACCGGGATGAACGTGCCCATTCGGTACACCACTAGCGCGCCCAGCAGGAACCACAGACGCTTGCGCATCTCGGCGAAGCGCGTCATGTCCCCCAGAGCGGCGGTCGGATTGGTGGTGGCCACGCGTCTTAAGCCTCGAATCGTCCGCCGGCCGACTCGACCGCGCTCTTGGCGCCCTTGGTCGCCGTGACCGCCTTGTCCTTGACGATGTAGGCCTTGGCCACTCTGCCCGACAAGATGATCTTCACGAGCTTGGTGTTTTCGGGGACGAGATTGGCCTCGATCAGGCCGGCCAGCGTTACCTCGGTGCCCTCGACGCGCATCAAATCGGAGAGCGTGAGCTCGGCGCGCGACGCCTTCATGGCCGAACGAAACCCGATCTTCGGCAAGCGCCGCTGCAAGGGCATTTGACCGCCCTCGAATCCGACCTTGTGATAGCCGCCCTTGCGCGCGCGCTGGCCTTTGACGCCGCGGCCGCAGGTCTTGCCCTGGCCGGCGGACGCGCCGCGGCCGACCCGCAGACGGGTTCGCTTCGCGCCTAAGCCCGGCTTGATGGTGTTTAATCGCATGATCTTGATCTCATTCTCAGGCCTTTCCCGAACCGAGTGCAGTCTCGACTTTGAGCATGTGGCTGGCCGCATTGATCATGCCGCGATTCGATGGGGTATCTGCCACCACGACGCTGTGGCCGATGCGCCGCAACCCCAAGCCCCGGGCGGAGTTGCGGATGCTGGCCAGCTGGCCGTACATGCTCTTGATCAACGTGACTTTGATTGACTTGTCGGACATGGCGCTAACCCACGAGTTCCGCGACGCTCTTGCCGCGCTTGGCCGCGATGTCCTCGGGCGTGCGCAGCTTGCCCAGCGCGTCCATGGTCGCGCGCACCACGTTGATCGGGTTGCGGGAGCCGTAGCTCTTGGCCAGCACATTGCGCACGCCAGCGCACTCGAATACCGCGCGCATGCCGCCGCCGGCGATGACGCCCGTACCGTCCGCGGCCGGCTGCATGTATACCCGCGTGGTCCCATGCCGGCCCTTGACCGCATAGAACAGGGTATCGTTCTTCAATGAGACCGTGACCAGGCTCTTGCGCGCCTGCATCATGGCCTTGGAAATCGCGACCGGCACTTCGCGCGCCTTGCCGTAGCCGAAGCCGACCCGGCCCGCGCCATCACCGACGACGGTCAGCGCAGTGAAG